>Ga0214473_10000603_pt1 | contig 50230 bp, 58 predicted proteins | sample RVTome_7_FD_203509 | JGI IMG/M metagenome (GOLD analysis project Ga0214473, IMG submission 203509) | Soil microbial communities from uranium-contaminated site in the Upper Colorado River Basin, Wyoming, United States - RVT98D197 | ecosystem: Environmental > Terrestrial > Soil > Contaminated >...
AAGGGTGATTATATTACGGCCTGGAGCGATATGGATATTCGTCAACTAATAGCAGTTTACCCGGAGAATAGAGAGGGGAACGGCCCCTGAATTTTTAGTAGCCATAGCTGGGTGGCGACGAATAGCACATATATTCCCAGCAAGACTACTCCTTCTGATCGAGTCAGGCGACGGGCGGTGCTGGCAAAGGAGAATAACAACAGTACGAGTGCCAGCAAAAAAGAAGTCATGATGATAAACGAGGCGTCGATGGTGATCGGTAACGGGCGCATAACTGCCAGGAAGCCGAGTATACACACGTTGGCCAGCGCCGAACCGAGAAGGCTGCTCACGGACAGCGCGCGCGCGTGGCGTCGCCACGAACGCAGCATCACGATTATTTCTGGCAGATTGGTTCCGATAGAAAATACCAGCAGTCCAATGGCAAACGGGGGCAGGCCTAGGCTGGTAAGCAGTGTTAATGTTGTGCGCACGATAATGTTGGAGACAACTATTACTAACACTAGTCCGGTGATCACCCAAAAAATGGCGCTGATTTGATCACGATATAACACGCGGCGGCGGTGCTTGTAGATCCGTGACGCGTAGAAAAGTAATGCTATATAGGCAGTGATGAGTAGCGTGCCGTCGCGCGAGCTTAAGTTGCCATCCAGGCTAAGGAAAAAAGGCGCAACTAGATACAGAACAGCGAGCGGCCACAACAGAGCACTGCCAGTAGTGCGTACAGAGCGATTCAAAATTAAACTACTGCCTAGTATTAGGCCGAAAAGGACGAACAGGCCGCCAAACAGATTGCCGGTGGCCATGCTGGGAACGTTGTTGATTGTGGCGTTGACGCCGACGGCAAACTCGGGCAGAGAGGTAAACAGACCGAGAACAATGCCGAGGAAAAACAGATTAAGGCCGAGGCCGGCGCCGATGCGCCGCAGATTATAAATGATGGTATCGGCTGAACGGCCCAGTGCGTAGAACAAAAATGTCAATGTCAGCAGGCTGGAAATGATGGTCATATCTTTAGCATAGCCCACAGTTGGTGCTGGCTAAAAGAAAAAGAAAAAAGCACGGCCGTAAGGGGGCGTGCTTGGTTTAGTCAGACAGAGCAAAGAGGAGCCGTTGCTCGCCGTGGGCTCTTACCCTAAGGTCGGACAGGGAGAAGGCAGCAGGGCGGTCAATGAGATCTAGTTTGACAAGGGCCATGAAGGGTAAAGGGTCAACTTGGTACCTCTCCCTAATGGCTTCGATTTCCCGTCGTGGTATCATGCGCCAGCCGACAACTTTACCTAGGCGCCCGCGATAGGGGTGGCCGTTTCGGGTTACTTTGACAACGGCGCCGGTCCAGCGGCGGAATAGGGCGAGACGGGCGGAGCAGCTGTTTTGCTGGCCGTGCTTGCCGTAGCAAAGAAAGCCAATCAGGGTGGAGCAGGCTTCTCGTGTGGTAGGCAGCGGGGCTCCATGTTGCTGGAAGCGTTTGAGCAGCCGGAGTTGTTTGGGTGTCGGCTTCATCAGAAAAACCTCCAGGGGTAGATATTTTATTGGCAAAAGGACGAAACAGAACGGGGAATGGTAGCCAGATAATTATAGTTCGTCAAGGGAGGCTTGTCAGGGCATGGCGGGGCTACTGAAATTGTTTTATGATAATGGCATGAAGGTTTTTGTTACTTATCAGATTCCGGAGGCTGGTATTAAGAAGTTGCAAGAAGCAGGGCACGAGGTGGTGGTGCGCCAGGAGCAAGCTTTGATATCGCGAGAGGAGTTGGTGGCAGCGCTGAAGGAATATGACGCTATCTTGCCGCTGTTGACTGATAAAATTGGAGCGGAAGAAATAGCGCAGGCAGGGAAGCAGCTGAAGGTGATAGCGAATTACGCTGTGGGTTACGATAACATTGATGCTAAGGCGGCGGCGGAACGAGGCATTGTGGTGACCAATACGCCGGATGTTCTGACAGACGCGGTGGCTGATCACACCATTACGTTGATGACGGCACTAGCGAGGCGGGTGGTCGAGGCGGATCAGTTTGTGCGAGATGGGAAGTTTAAAGGCTGGCGTCCCATGTTGTTGTTGGGTACGGGGCTGCGCGATAAGGTATTGGGGATTGTCGGTTTGGGGAGAATAGGCAGTGAAGTGGGGCGGCGGGCTATGACCGGGTTGGGTATGAAGGTGGCGTATAGCGATTTGCAGCCGAGCGCTGAATTTGAGCGGGAGGCGGAAGCTAGGTTTTATCCCGAACTGGACTCTATGTTGCCAGAAGTGGACGTGGTATCACTGCATGTGCCGTTGGTGGAGGCAACCAAGCACTTAATTAATAAGGAGCGGTTGGCAGCGATGAAAGAAACAAGTTTGCTGATTAACACGGCGCGGGGAGCGGTCATAGACGAGGCGGCACTAGTTGCGGCTCTTAAGGACAAGGTGATTGCGGGGGCAGCCTTGGATGTGTTCGAGAACGAGCCAGACCTGGCTGCGGGCCTCAAGGAATTGTCTAATGTGGTGTTGACACCACACGTTGCCTCGGCCACGCGAGAGACGCGCTCCAAAATGTCCGAGCTAGCGGCGGATAATATTATCGCAGTATTGGCAGGTAAGGAAGCCATAACGCCAGTAAATAAATGAGTGGCCAGGCGGAGCCGAAACAGAAGAAGTTGCGGGTGGGGTGGTTTACGTTTACCTGCTGTGAGGACTCGACAATAGTGTTTACAGAAGTGTTGAATGATCACTGGCAGGAGTGGCGCAAGCTGATTGACTTTAGGCACGCGCGGGTGCTGCAGACAAAAAATGTGTTGGACGATCTGGATGTGGCTTTTGTGGAAGGAGCGATATCGTCAGAGGGACAGAAAAAGCGGCTGGAGGAGATTAGGAGCAAGTCGAAGATGGTAGTGGCGGTAGGAGCGTGCGCGGTGACCGGGATGCCGTCGGCGCAGCGGAATAATTTTGATGAAAAAACAAAACAGGAGATAAGTTTTATCGTGGAGCGGTTTCATCACTTGGATAGAGTGCAATCGTTAAAAGAGATCATAAAAGTTGATGCGGAGTTGCCTGGTTGTCCAATGAACCCGGATCAGTTTGTGGAGCTGGTTAATATGGCACTAGTTAAGTTTGGGGTGGTTGAAGAAAAGGGGTAATCTGTGCACAACATTGATCTTTCTTTAGGGGAGATAACAAAAGTGGAGGGCGCGGCTTCGCTGACGGTCAAGGTGCGCGATGGTAAGGTGGAAAATGTTGAGTTTGCTGTCCAGGAATTCAAGCGTTTCTACACCCAAGCCATGCGGGGTAAGCCGTACGTGGCGTTGCCGCAGCTGCTGGCGAGAATCTGCGGTACATGTTCTAATGCTCATATTTTGTGTTCAATTGAGTCTTGCGAGAAGGCGCTAGGGATTTCTCCGTCGGAGCAGAGTATGACGATGAAGCGGCTGACTGTGGCGGCGCTGATGATACGTGACCATGCCTTGCACTTGTACCTGTTTGCTTTGCCGGACATGTACGGCAGGGACAATTTTTTGGAGTTTGACGAGGATGATAAAGAACAGCACCAGTTGCTGCACGACGCGTTTGGCATCAAGGCGGCTGGCAATTACCTGGCGGAGATAATTGCCGGTCGCAGTGTGCACGGGGTTAACCCGGTGATTGGCGGCTTTTTGAAGGTGCCGGATGTAGTGGCGGTGGAGAAGGCAATTAAGAAATTAACTGATGTGCGGCCGGCAGCGTTGCGGTTAATTGATATTTTGGAAAAGTGTAAGTTTAAGTTTGACCGCCAGACCCACTATATGGCGTTGGTGGGGGACCCATTTACCTTTTTGGAGGGGGAGATACGAAATGATGCGGGGGCGGTGATTGCCGAAGGGGACTTTAGAGATCATCTGGAAAGGGTGGTAATTCCTTACTCCCAGGCTTCCGGTTATCAGTATCGAGGAGAGTCGTATATGGTGGGAGCGCTGGCGCGTCTTAACTTATCTAAAGAGACGCTGCATGAGAAAACTAGGCGAGATGCTGCGGGGGCTTTGAAATTATTCCCGTCGACGAATATTTTTCACAATAATTTGGCGCAGGCAATCGAAATTCTGCACTCAATAGACGGCGCGGTGGAGATGCTGGAGAACACGCGGTTTAAGCAGGAGCTGCCGGTGCAGCCGACTAGGAAGTATGGGTGGGGCGTGGGTGTGGTGGAGGCGCCGCGGGGGACGCTGTATCACCAGGTGCAGGTTGGTGAGGACGGCAAAGTAGCCAGGGGAGCTATTGTGGTGCCGACGGGGCAAAACCAGGTTAATATTGAGCAGGATGTAGGTAAGCGAATTGAGCAGCTATTGCCGCAAAATTTGGGCCGGGAGGAAATTCAGCTAGAAATGGAGAAACTTATTAGAGCGTATGATCCCTGCCTAAGTTGCGCCTCACACTTTTTGAAGATGAAGTGGGCGTAATCGTGGCGGGTCCTGTCGCGGCGGTGCCTTTCCAGCCCTCGCTACAGTTCCGCTTCCTCACCCCTCGACTTCGCTCGGGGCGAGCCTCCCGGAATTCCGCTCGGGCTGGAATCCTTCCCGCCGCGCCACCCGCCGCAGTATGGCAGAAACTTCAGCAATAGTTTTTTGTTGGGGGGCTTTAACAGGCAGGCCGATGATGAGGAAGGAGGGGAGTTTTTTTAGTTTAGCGAGCCACTTTAGGTTAGTGAGTAAGTCAAAGTCGTGCAGGGTGAGACGAGGCGCGTTTTGAAACTGGTCGAGGGAGGTGAAAGTAGTGATTTTTTTGATGCCTTGGACAGTGTCGATGATGATCATTTTTTTTGGTAGGTCCCATTCTTCGTTGGGGTCTTTGATGATGAAGTCGAAGTTGGGCAGGCGTTTTTGCAGGGCGTCCCGGAGCTTGATAGGCAGGGCGTCGGGGGTGAAGTCAGGATTGCCGAATAGCCAGACTTGGGGCTTAGGCATGCTGGTCGGCGAGTTGAAGAGATAAATTAGTGTATTTAGTTAAGTTGGCGACTTGCTCTGGGGTGATGATTTCGCACGGAGTATCCCAGTGGATGGAGACGTAGTCTCCTGTTTTAATGTCGTCGAGCAGGGAAGCGTGTTCCAGCTGGCGGATAATTTTTTGCTTTTTTGGAGGCCCTAAAATGGGCTGGCGGGAGACGGTTAGGGTGGGGCCGGATACTTTAAGGACCTTACCCCAGGTGACGCAGCATTTGTCTATGGTGTCCGGGGTATGCTCGATATCGTGATGGCCGGTGCGGCGCCAGATATTGAGAACATGAAAAGAATGGTGCATCAGAGCACCTTGAGCCAGCTTGTCTTTTAGTTGGTGCATCTGATTGGGGGGAGACATTTTTTGGATTTGGAGATTGTCGGTGAGATGGCGGTAGTAGGTTTTAGGAGGAATAGTGTCAAGCAACTGGTTGCCTATCCAGTAGGCCTCAATGACGCGAGGGTCGAAGGGGTCTTTGATGCGATTGGCGTGAGCGATTTGCTGGAGGTAGGGATAGAGAGTTTGGAAATCTTTTAGAATATTGGTTAGCCCCTGATCAGTGGCTCCTTCGTTAATGTAGGCCAGCACTTCACGATTCAGGTCGGGGCCGCACAGGTGAAGCCGGTTGGGGCCAAAGGCGTAGCGGGCGCAGCGAGCGATGCCGTCCATGCGCTTAGGTTATAGGTGCGGGAGAGGGAAAGATTTTATGGGCTCGTGAAATGAGGAGGATCATACCTATGGCTAACAAAGTCCCGCTTAAGAGTTGTTGGTTAGGCAGGGCGTGAGTGACGAAGACGGCTGTGAGGGCGTTGGTGACTAGGGTGGCGGGTACCAACAGGCTGGCGACCAAAGTGGCGGGGGCGTGCTTCAAGGCGGTGTACCACGTAAGCACATAGCCGCAAAGCAGCAGACTGGTGACAGCTGTCCAGCCCCATTGGATGGCTGACAGGCCTGCCAGCAGAGAGGTTTTTCCCTGGATGGCGATGACGGCCAGAATAATCAGGGAGCCCACGGTCATGCGGGCGCCGGCAACCAGGGAGCTAGAGAGGTTGCTTAAGGCTTTTTTAGCGATGATGTTTTCTATGGCCCACAAAATGGTGGCGGCTAAGATCATAAGCTCGCCAGCGCTAAAAGTGAGTCTAGGTAAGCCAAACAGGGCGAGGTTGCCACCAAGCAGAAGAGCCAGGGCGGCGAATTGTAATTTACCCACTCTTTCTTTCAGGAACGGTATAGCTAACAGCGTTACCCAGATGAACAGTGTTTTGTGAATGAAAGAGGCGGTGACAGCGGGAACAAGAGCGAGTCCGGTGAAGAATAGGATGAAGGGGAGGCTGCCGCCGATGGCACCAATAGCCATAAGTTTAATGATGTCGCGACGAGTCAGGGTTGGCAGCTCGTGTCGCCGGCCAGTGAGCGCGGTGAGACCGACGAGGAAGACAGCCACAAGGGCGTTTTTCAGGAAGGTGAAGACAACGGGATCATTGACAGCAGTGACGGCTATTTTAGTGAGGAAGTTATTAGTGCCGGAGATGAGGGCGGTGGTGAGCGCCAGGACGATGGCATATTTTAGTTTGTTACTCATGTTGGTGGATTGGGCATTAATGAATTTAAGTCGAAGTTGGGGTCGGCCAGCTGCCGGTGTTTATCGGCAATATCAATGTTTTTCTCAATTAACTGGGAGATGGGTCGGAGTATTTGAGTTTGGTTGATAAGGACGGCGCCGACCAGTTCGTCGTTGACGACAAGTAGTTGGGTATGTACTCTTCCTTCCGGTCCGGGGCGGACTATGGTAGTAAATTCTTTTTTGGGGCTGACGTTACCAACGAAGGTGACACTAATGTCAAAGCCGTGGGTGGTGTAGTAGGAAACAAAGGTAAATGGCTGCTTGGCACCTACCATATTGAGGCCGGCGATCCGACCTTGTTCTTGAGCGTTGACCCAGTTGCCTAGGTGTACTACTTCTTGGAGGATGGGGTCATCGAAGGCGGTGACGTCGCCGGCCGACCAAACGTCGGGCAAGTTGGTTTTAAGGTACTGGTCGGCCAGAATAGCACGGTCTGTTTTGAGACCTGATTCTTCCAGCCACTCAATGTCGCAGGTGGCGCCAAGACCGCACATAATCATGTCGCAGGAGATAGAGCGACCGTCTTTTAGTGTGAGGCCGGCAACATGGCGGTTACCGTCTACTTGCTTAACCTCGGTGTTAGGAATGATATTAACACCGCTTTTCTTGATAGCCGCTTCGACTATCTGGCTGGCTGTTTCATCCAAAATTGGTTCCCAAAAACGGGATTCACGGATGATGATGGAAACTTGCGCGCCGGATAGCTGAAGCAGGTTGGCCATCTCAAAACTTATGAACCCGCCGCCGATGGCGACGGCTTGCTTAACGGAGGCGACGGCGGCGATGATGGCTTTGCCGTGATCGAGAGTGCGCAGGTAAAATACACCTTGTTTGTCGGCGCCGGGGACGGGAAGGCGGCGAGGATTTAGCCCGGTAGCCAGGAGTAGCTTCTCGTATTTTATTTCGGTTTGGTCGTCGAGGTAGATGATTTTGCTGCCGGGGTCAAGCTTGACGGCCTTTTTGCCGCCGCGGAAGTCTATGTTGTTATTTTTATACCAAGACTTGTCTTTTAACCAAATTTGCTCGAACGGTATCTTGCCCAAAAAGAAGTTGGGTTTAGACAACATGATGCGGGAGTACAGGTAGTGGGGCTCGTCGCTGACAATGCCAATGGAGCCCGATTGGTCGTTTTGTCTGATAGCGTTGGCGGCGGTGGTGCCGGCCACGCCTCCTCCGATGATAAGGTACTTAAACTCCATTAGTTTAGCTGCTGGCCGGCTTGGTCGAAGAGGAGAATGGCTTTGGTGGGGCAGGATTGGGCGGCTAACATTAGGGCATCGTCGTCCGCGATGTCAACATCGACGACGATGGCTTTATTCTCTCCATCAATGGCGAAAGTGCCTTGGCCGGGAGCGATACAGGATTGGGCGCCAATACACAGGTCGCGGTCGACGACGATTTTAGCGATGTTAGACCCCTCCTTACGGCGCGGGTACTCTTTTTGATTAGGCATGGTTAATGAATATTAATTGATATAATGGTCTATGTATAATAAGGTATTTTAGCATGAAAGTTTACTTAGACCATGCGGCGACTACGCCCTGCGACGAACGGGTGATAGCGGCTACGCAACCTTTTTTTGGTAGATATTATGGCAACGCGTCCTCGCAACACTGGCAGGGCGAGGTGGCGCGGGCGGCCGTGGAGGCGGCTAGGGGGCAGGTGGCGGACTTGATTGGGGCTAACGCTAAGGAAATAGTTTTTACGAGCAGCGGCACGGAGGCTAATAACGCCGCTCTGAAGGGGGTAGTTTGGGGACGGAGGGATAAAGGCAATCATATTATTACTTCGGCGATCGAACATCATTCGGTGCTGGAGACAGCTAAGTTCTTAGAAAAAGAGGGCTTTGAGGTTACTTACTTGCCGGTTGATGAATATGGGATGGTGAGTCCGAAGGATGTGGAGAAAGCGATAACGGAGAGGACGGTATTGGTTTCTGTTATGCACGCCAACAACGAGGTGGGCACGATACAGCCAATCGAAGAGATCGGCCGGCTGACTCGGGCTAGAAAAGTTTATTTTCATACGGATGCAGTGCAGACGGTGGGCAGCGTGCCGGTGGATGTGGAAAAGTTTAGCGCTGATTTATTGAGCCTGTCGGCCCATAAACTATATGGACCTAAGGGAGTGGGGGCGTTGTATGTTAGAAAAGGAGTATTTTTGCAGTCTTTGTTGCATGGAGGAGATCAAGAAGGCGGGCGGCGAGCGGGCACAGAGAATGTGGCGGGGATAGTGGGTTTGGGCGAAGCGGCCAGGTTAGCGCTGCAGTGGCTGAAGGAGGGAGCGCACCTGGAAGCGCTGCGAGATAGATTAATCAAGGGAATTTTATCAGGCGCCAGTGGCATAAAATTGAATGGTCATCCCGTGAGGCGACTGCCGGGTAATGTTAATGTTTCCGTGGAGTATATTGAAGGAGAATCTATGGTGTTGCATCTGGACGCGGCGGGGATAGCCGCTTCGAGCGGTTCGGCTTGCTCTTCGACTGATCTTAAGCCTTCGCATGTTCTATTGGCAATGGGTTTATCTCATGAGCTGGCGCACGGGTCGCTGCGATTGTCGTTGGGTAAAGATACCAGCGAGGCGGAGATAGACAGGGTAATCACAGTATTGCCGGGGGTGATTGGGAAGCTGCGAGCTATGTCGCCATTGGCGGCTAAAAAGGAGGTAGTGCGTGTTTGATTACAGCGATAAAGTAAAAGATCATCTTATGAACCCGCGTAATGTCGGGGAGATCCCGGTGCCGAGTGGCCGGGGCTGGATCGGCAACCCAGTCTGTGGTGACATTATGGAAATGTACATCAAGGTTGAAGATGATGTGATTGTTGATGCTAAATTTAAAACTTTTGGCTGCGGGGCGGCTATCGCCAGCAGCTCGATGGTGACAGAGATAGTTAAAGGTAAAAGTATCGAGGAAGCGTTGAAGATTTCGAAGGATGAGGTGGCGGGGGCTTTGAATGGCTTGCCGCCGATTAAGATGCACTGTTCGGTGTTGGGGGTAGAAGCGCTACGGAAGGCAATTGAAGATTATAAGAATAAAGAAAAGGGATGACGGGGTTCTGTAAAATTGGGGCATTGTTTGCTGTGTTGATAATACTGCTAGTAGGGCTGACGCCTGCGGCGGAGGCGGCGGAGGCAGGGACTGTCCATTTATTTGTCAGAGAAGATTGCACTCATTGCCAGGAGGCGAGGATCTTTTTAAATGAGCTGGTGCAGGAACAGCCGCAGGTGCAGGTGCGCTATTATGATTTGGCCGATAAGGATAACCAGCGTTTGTTTGAGCAGGTGGCGGCTACGTACAATCTACAGAGGGGAACGCCAATAGTGTTGATAAAAGGGGTGCTGATGCCCGGGTTTGACTCACCGGGTACGACAGGAAAGGTGTGGCGCAAATTGTTAGAGAGGGAGGGGAATGACGTAAGCTTTGCTGATATTGCCTCCGGCGGCGCCCAAGTGGCGGGGACACTGTCGGCCGGCTTGTGTTCGGAAACTGAACCGTGTTTGGTGGATGAGCCGCTCGTGGTTAGCCTGCCGGTGCTGGGGATGGTAGTAAATGTGGGCAGCCTGTCGCTGATTGGCTTATCGGCGGTGTTGGGTTTGGTGGATGGTTTTAACCCTTGTGCCATGTGGGTGTTGGTAATGCTGCTGATGTTGCTGGTGCAGGCAGGATCAAAGAAGAGAATGTGGCAGTACGCCGGTCTTTTTATAATCGCGCAAGGCGTGATGTACTATCTGATTTTGATGTTGTGGTTACTGGTTTGGGATTTCGTGGCGCTGGATAACATTGTGACGCCGCTGGTTGGATTACTGGCTTTAGGCAGCGGCGGCTACTTCTTATATAAATGGTGGACATTTGCGCCGGTGTGTAGCGTAGCCGACGAGGAGCAGCACGAGAAAGTGGAGCGGCGAGTGAGAATTCTTGCGTCTCGTCCCCTAACGCTGGCAGTGGCGCTGGGTATTTTGGGCCTGGCGTTCTCGGTAAATATTTTTGAGTTTGCTTGCTCTATTGGCATACCCCAAGCATTCACTAGGGTTTTGGACATAAACCAGCTCACGTGGTGGGGGAGGCAGTTTTATATTGGTGTGTATCTGGCGACGTACCTGCTGGACGACGTGGCAGTGTTTGCTTTGGCTCTGTACAGCTTTGACAAGATTGGCTTGACGGGTAAGTACAGTAAATGGACCACGTTGATTGGCGGTGTTTTAATGGTTATTTTGGGACTGCTGATGTTGTTTAAACCAGCGTGGCTGGTGTTTTGAAAAACTTGACAGGGATTTGGGCCTAATGATATATTCGGATTAGCGAATATGTATCAGGAGATATTTAAGCTACACGCGGATTTACTCAAGGCGTTGTCTCATCCCAAGAGGTTGGAGATTATTAACTTGTTGCGGGAGCAGGAGCTGGCGGTGAGCGAGGTGCGGGAGATGTTGGATTTGCCGCAGGCGAATTTAAGCCAGCATTTGGAGGTGTTGCGGCAGGCCGGAGTGGTTAAGGCGCGGCGGGAGGGGAAGCGCATATATTACAGCTTGGCGCACAAAAACTTTGTTAAAGCTAGTGATCTGCTGCGGGCAGTGTTGGTGGAGAGACACAAAAACAGCGTGTTGGCTGATGAATTTACTAAGAGGATGTCCGATTTAGTGCCACTCGTTCATGACCCGGTGTGTCGTATGCGGTTGAGCCCCAAGACGGCTGGTTTTGCTTGTCGGTATAAGAAGAAGAACTATTATTTCTGTGCTTCGGGCTGCCGGCGGGATTTTAAGAAAAGTCCTGGTAAGTTTTTAAAGTCAAGAGAGGAGGAAAAAGTATGAGTGAGAAGAGAGTTATGCTGGCTATGGCCGGGGCGACGGCGCTGGTTATCGTCGGCGGGGTGTGGTGGTCGGCGCGGTCCGGCGCGGTCGAGGGTGTGTTGTCGGAGGCAAGCGGTGATGCCAAGGCGCAAGTTACGGAGTTAACTTATGACTGGGGCGAGATTTCTATTGACGGAGGTAAGGTAGAGAAGGTTTTTGATATCAAAAACGAAGGGGCAGGAACTTTGCAATTGTACAATATTAGCACGTCGTGTATGTGCACGACGGCGCAGTTGCTGTTAGGCGAGGCGAGGTCGCCGGAGTTTGGCATGCATAGCCAGTCGTCATATAAGATGGAGGTGCCGGCGGGCGAGACAGCGCGGCTGAAAGTGGTGTTTGACCCGGCCTTTCATGGGCCGAGCGGGGTAGGACCAGCTACCCGCCAGATTGAGGTACAGACTAATGACGCTAATCAGCAGAAGTTAATCTTTGTGCTGACGGCGATGGTCAGGCGTTGATCTGCAGTGATGAATAATAGCAACGACAGTCAACAAGCAAGTGAGGGTGGAGGGAAGAAGACGCGGGGCCTGCCGCCGGTGTCAGTACTGGCGGGGTGGGGTGTGGCCATAGCGGTTTTGGTCTTTTTTCTCATATTTGATGTGCAGATAAAGCCCAGGGGCGGATTTTTGGCCCGGACGGATGAATCAGTCGCAGGTGTGGCGGATCCAACCGCCGCGACAATTAAGGACTTGGCAGTAGTAGTGGCGCCGGAAGAAGGCTACACAGTTGACGTCAATTGGGGTGATACGGGTGTCAAGTTGGTTGAGGTGGGGGGCATTGACATAAATAAATATAAGGAAAACTACGGTGATGAAAAATATCAAGAGTTACTGGCTTATTTGACTGAACCGCAAAATAAAGGAATTACCATTACGCAGGACAACGCTTATTTTTGGGTCAACACACTGTGGGCGCTCGGCTTGACGCAAAAATCCGACGTGTTGGACAAAGGGGTGATGGGAGTGGAGTATAGGGATAAGCTGGGTAATTTTGCTTCCACGGGTGGGTGGACGTTAGGAGCGGCCGACGCGGTTAGTTTATATAGCTCCAGCGTCATTGTGCCCTTAACGGAAGAGCAACAGGCGCTGGTAGCTAAGGTAAGCAGTGGTATCTATCGTCCCTGTTGTGGTAACCCGACGTCGTTTCCTGATTGTAATCACGGTATGGCGATTCTAGGGCTGCTGGAGCTGATGGCCAGCCAGGGGTCTTCGGAGGGAGAAATGTACCGGGCAGCGCTGGCCTTTAACTCCTATTGGTTTACGCAAACTTACGTGGATTTGGCCTATTACTTTAAGACGGAAAAAGGAATAGAGTGGTCGAATGTTGATGCTAAAGAAATATTGGCGGCCGAGTTTAGTTCGGCCGCAGGGTATCAGTCTATAAAGGAGAAAATTGGCAATGTGCCGGGGGTATCTGGTTCGGGCGGGGCTTGCGGGGCATAAGCTGTGGTGGCGGGGAGGTGAGGAGAAATGATGAAGCTGGATAAAATGGTTTTGGCTAACGCTTTTGGCCTGACGACGGCCATGTTATGGGTGTTGTGCAGTTTGATTGTGGTTGTTCTGCCTGACCTTTATTTATTGGTGATGAGATGGTGGCTGCATGGCATGGACGTGGCAGTGATAGCTAGTCGGCAGCTGACTTTTGGCAACTTTTTGTTAGGTGGCATCACGTTGGTAGTTTCGGCTTGGGTGACAGGCTGGGTGTTTGGCTGGTCATGGGAGAAAGTTAGCGGAAAGGTAAGCGGATAGAGCTGGCATGCAAGCCTTGTATCAGATTTCTTTAGTGGCTGCTTTTGTGGCGGGGATGGTGGCGCTGTTCGCGCCGTGTTGTATTTCTTTTTTGCTGCCAGCATACCTGGGTAATGTTTTTAAAGAGAAAAAGAAGGTGCTGCTGATGACACTAGTTTATTCGGCCGGCATTTTTGTGGTGATGCTGCCGGTGGTGTTGGGAGCGAAGGCTCTAGCCAGCTTGTTTTTTGAGTGGCATGACCAGACATATATTTTGGGAGGGGTGCTGATGATAGCAGCGGGAGGGGCAGCATTACTGGGGGTAAAGATGCCGATGCTTAATATAAGGGCGAGGCAAACGGAAGGTAGGGTGGATATGGTTTCGACGTTTACTTTGGGTTTGGTGGCTGGGGTTACTTCAGCCTGCTGCGCGCCGGTGCTGGTGGGGGTGATGGCGCTAAGCTCGCTGTCGCCGACTATTTTGCAATCACTGGGAGTGGGGGCGTCTTATGTGCTGGGGATGGTCGCGCCTTTGTATATAGCGGCTTTGTTAATTGACCGGGGGAATATACTGGATAAGCCCTGGTTGAGGAAGCGGCTATTTAGCATTAAGCTGGGCGCCCGGCAATATCCGGTCTTGGTGATCTCTCTAGTCGCGGCGGTGATCTTTGTTGGTGTTGGTATTTTGACAATTGTTTTAACACTGACGGGCCGGCTGGGAATGTCGATGGGTAACTCGGCTGTCATTAAAAGTGTTAACGAGGTGGCGTTTAGGGTGACAGAGGTGACGGGGTGGATACCGGGCTTGGATGTGGTATTCGTAGTAGTCGGGTTGTTTTTACTGTATCGTTTGGTGAAGAGGGCAAATGGATGAAGGCGAAAAATATGGTGAAGGAAACTTATAAAATTTATGGTATGCATTGCGCGGGGTGTGTGCGGACGATTGAGAAGGCACTCCGGCAAGTTAAGGGCGTAAAGTCGGCGGTGGTTAATTTTGCGACGGAGACGGCGCTGGTTGAATTTGACGAGGAGGTTACGGCGAAGGAAAAGTTAGCCGACGCGGTAAGTGGCGTTGGTTACCACTTGGAAGGGGGGCGGCAGGAGAAGGGCGAGCAGAAGCTGGGGGGCGGTAAGAACACTGTAGCACTGGCAATGAAAGTGGTGGGTATGGATTCACCTCACTGCGCGATGGTGGTAGAGAATGCCGTCAAGAAACTGCCCGGTGTTGAGAATGTTGATGTTGATTTTTCGAATGAGCGGGCGCGGGTCGTGTTTGATCAAACTCAAACAAGCCAGGAGAGTATTTTCAAGGTTATCACTGACGCGGGATATAAGCCGATTGAAGAAAAAGAGGATGAGGAGCAGGATGTTTTGGATAAAGAAAAAGCTGAACATGCTAGGCAGGTGAGGAAATTGAAGATAAAGCTATCGGTTGGTGGTATTCTGGCGGTAATAATATTCTTGATAAGTTTTCCCGAGTGGTTTGTCTTTGTCCCGAAGTGGTTAGATAGCAACTGGTTATTGCTTATTCTGGCGACGCCGATACAGTTTTGGGTGGGCTGGCAATTCTATGGCGGGTTGAAGCTGCTAGTCAAGTACCGGACGGCTGACATGAACACGCTAATTGCCATCGGCACACTCGCGGCTTATCTATACAGCGCGGCGGTGACGTTTTTCCCTGGCTGGTTCGCACGAGGAGGCCTGGTGCCGGAGGTGTACTTTGATACGTCGGCGATTATTATTGTGCTGATTTTACTAGGTAAGTATTTTGAGGCGTTAATGAAAGGGAGAGCCAGCGAGGCCATTAAAAAGCTGATTGGTTTGCAGCCGAAGATGGCTAAGGTGATTAGGGAGGGGGAAGAGGTTGATGTGCCAATTGCCGAGGTGGTGGTCGGTGACTTGGTAATTGTCCGACCGGGGGGGGCGGTGCCGGTGGACGGAAAAATAGTGGAGGGAGAGTCGGAAGTAGATGAGTCGATGGTGACGGGCGAGTCGATGCCGGTGCATAAGCAAGCGGGCAGTGAGGTGATAGGCAGTACGGTTAATAAGTTTGGCACTTTCACTTTTAAGGCGACGAAGGTGGGGAAAGACACGGTACTGGCACAGATTATAAAAATGGTGGAAGAGGCGCAAGGATCCAAGGCGCCGATTCAGCGCCTGGCTGACGTAGTATCTGCTTATTTTGTGCCGGCGGTGATGGTGATAGCGGTATTGACGTTTGCGGTTTGGCTGTTGTTAGGTCCGGTGCCAGCGTTTAATTTTGCCTTGATTAATTTTGTGGCCGTTTTGATTATTGCTTGCCCGTGCGCGTTAGGTTTAGCCACGCCGATGGCCATTATGGTTTCCTCTGGCAGCGCGGCCAAGCGGGGTATTTTGGTTAAAGACGCGGCCTCGCTGGAGACGGCTAATAAAATAAACACCATCGTGTTGGACAAGACGGGTACTTTAACGCAGGGGAAGCCGCAACTGACCGATGTGATTGCTTTCGGTGATGAGGGTAAGGCGGACGTTTTGACTTTGGCGGCATCTTTAGAACAGCGCTCGGAGCATCCGCTGGCACAGGCGATTTTGCAGTACGCGGCTAGCCTGGACCAAAAGTCGTCTCATCCGCTGGACAAAGCAATTATTAGCGAGGCCAAGAGAGCGAAGCTTGATTTATACAAATTGGAAAAATTTGAGGCGATATCCGGCCAGGGGTTGCGGGGAGTGTTGCAGATTAATGCTCGCGAGGTGGAGGCATACTTGGGGAACAGGGCGCTGGTTAAGAGCGTTGGTTTGGACGTGGCGGCGCAGGAAGAAAAAATTAAAAAGCTGGAAGCGGAAGGCAAGACAGTCATGATGTTAGTGGTGGAGAGAAGGATGGTGGGGGCGCTGGCGGTGGCTGATGTGCTGAAAGAAGGGTCGCAGTCGGCCGTCGAGGCCCTTAAAAAACTGGGGATTGAGGTTTGGATGATAACGGGAGATAACGAGCTAACGGCTAAGGCGATAGCAGGACAAGTGGGGATTGATAATGTGCTAAGCGAAGTGTTGCCGGGCAAGAAGTCGGATAAGATCAGGGAGTTTCAAAAACAGGGGAAGGTGGTGGCTATGGTGGGAGATGGCATCAACGACGCGCCGGCTTTGATGCAGGCGGATATTGGCATAGCTATGGGGGAAGGGACGGACGTGGCTATGGAGTCGGCTAATATTACCTTGATGAGAGGAGATTTGTTGTTGATACCAGAGGTGATTAATATGTCGAAGCGGACGATGCGGATAATTAAGCAGAATTTGTTCTGGGCGTTCTTTTACAACTCGGCTTTTATTCCAGTGGCGGCTGGTTTACTGTACCCGCTGGGGGGCATTTTGCTCAACCCGATTTTTGCGGCGGTGGCGATGGCGGCGAGCTCCATTTCGGTGGTGTTAAATTCATTGCGGCTTAAGAATTTAAAGGTATAGTTTATGGGTATGATGAATAATTATTTTGGTCCCTGGGGCATGATGGGCGCCGGCGGGGGGATGCTGCTTTTTTTGGTTCTTGTGATTACAGCGATAATTTTGTCGGTTAAATGGTTAGTAGACCAGCAAGGAGCGCCAAGACAGAAGACGGCGCTAGACATATTGAGGGAACGTTATGCTAAGGGTGAGATAGATAAACAGGAGTTCGAAGCGAAAAAGAAAGATCTGGTGTCCTAAAAGAGAGCGAGGTGATTTTAGGATGACCCATTACACATGTACGGAGTGCGGGGGCGAGTCGGATAAGCCGAAGGTGTGTGAAACGGAAGATTGTCTGAAGAAGGGACAGCCGCTTACGGCTTGTGACTGCACGGACGGCGAGCACGGCGTGGACGACGAGTACGCTCACGCACACCGGTAAATTAGGAGTCTCTTGTTAGCGGTTATTAAACCGTCCGGCGGCGTCTTGGGGGCGGGGCTTGACCCAGCCGCGCAGGAGAATGGTTTCTTGCAGGCGGCTTAGGGCTAGTTGGTAAGCTGTCTCCCGGAGCGAGGCGCCGTTTTTTTGCCGAGACAGAATAGCCTGGGTGGCTGATTGCATTTGGTGTTTAAGGCGCCTGGCTACTTCATCCTTAGTCCAGTACAGGTTTTGCAGGTTTTGTGTCCATTCGTAATAACTGACGGTGACGCCGCCGGCATTGGCTAGGATGTCGGGAATAACGGGTAGGTTGTTTTTGTTCAGGATAAAGTCGGCGGCGGGGGTGGTCGGGTTGTTGGCCAGCTCGAGTATTAGTTTAGCTCTTAGTTTGTTAACATTGCCGGCGTCGATTTGATTTTCTATGGCGGCGAGGACTAGGATGTCGACGTCGAGCTCAATGAGTTCAGCGTTGGTAATTTCTTTACAGTCTCCGACGCGGCGGCTGCTTTCGGCTACGTTCAGTTTGGGGTAGCAGATATTTTTAACTAACCGGCCGCCTATGGTTTGGGCTTTAATGATAGACCCGACGTCAAGGCCGTCGGGATGGTAAATGCCTCCTTGAACATCGGATATGGCGACAACCTTAAAGCCGGCTTCGTCGGCCAGCCGAGCAAAATGAAGCCCGACGTTGCCGAACCCTTGCACGGCTACGGTTGATCCGAGAGAACTCAAGTTTTTTTGTTGGAGGTATTCGAGCAGGACGTAGAGACCGCCTTGGCCGGTGGCTGTTTCGCGTCCTTGGCTGCCGCCGAGGGAAAGGGGCTTGCCAGTAATAGTGGCGATGCGGTGAGGCTCGGTGCTATTTAGGCGGCTATATTCATCGGCGAACCAGGCCATAATTTGGGCGTTGGTGTTAAGATCGGGGGCGGGAATGTCTAAATTAGGGCCGATGACGGGGCCGAGGCGTTCGATAAAAAGTCGGGAAAGGCGTTGCAGCTCCCCATCGCTTAGAGCCTGGGGGTCGACGGTGATGCCGCCCTTGGCGCCGCCATAGGGGAGGTCAACGACCGCCGTCTTGATAGTCATCAAGGCAGATAAGGTTTTTGTCTCGTCGAGGTCTACGGAAGGATGGAAACGAACGCCCCCTTTGTAGGGGCCGCGGGCATTGTTGTGCTGTACCCGGTAGCCGTGGAAGACCTGAATGGTACCGTCATCCAGAGGGAGGGGAATCTCAACTTGGACGGTGCGTTGCGGCTTGGCGAGGTAGGTGATGACGTCAGGGTGAGCGGAAATTTGGTCGCCGGCCGATTGCAAGGTTGAGATAAGGTTGTCGAAAGAGGTGTTTGCTTGGGGCATTCATTAAAGACTAGGTGATTATTTTATAGTTAAATAGGCTAGGGCGCCAGCCAGGCCGGCTGAATCGCCGAGGGTAGATGGCTTAAGGCTGGGTAGTTTGGGAAAGATGGTTGTAGTCTGCCGGAAGTAACTTTGCAGTTTGGGCAGGGGGATACTTTTCATTACGGAACCGCCAAGGACGATGCAATGGGGGGACCAGTGGACGGTGACGTTGTTGAGGCCCAAAGCTAAGAGTTTTGTTACCTGGTCCCAGACAGCGGGATCTTTAATCTGCTCGGCCGGCTGCCCGTAGCGGTTTTTGAGGCTGGCGCCGGAGACGCAATTTTCGAGGCTTGAGGCTTGGTCCTGTTCTAACATAATTATCTGGTGACCAGGCTCGAAACCAATAGCGTTCAAATCTATTTTTTTATTAACTATTCTGGCGCCGCCCACGCCGGTGCTAATGGTGAGGTAGGCAACGATGGGGTAGCCCACGCCGGCGCCGAGGGTCGCCTCGCCCAGACCGGCCAGGCCAGCGTCATTTTCTACAGAGACGGAAACACCGAGTTTCTGTTCCAGTTTGTGTTTGAGGGGCTTGTTGTGCCAGCCGGAAAGATTAGGCGCATTAAGTATCATGGTTTTAGCTTGGTCGAGAGGTCCAGGCACGCCGACGGCGGCGGATTTGATATTAGCAGGGCCCGCGAGCTCGCGGGCGAGGGTGGCAATCTGGGCTATGGCCGCGTCGAAGTCGGAGGGAGTGGGCACAATGGTGGGCTTAGCGAATGTTGCGCCATCACGAGAGACGGCCAGTCGTGTATTAGTGCCGCCGATGTCAATTAAGAGAAACATAGTTACAGTATACTGGAGTTAATAAATTTCTTCCCGTCGTTGCGTTTTTTGGGGGTTCCTGTAAGCTGGAGTGATGACTGAAAGTACAGATACCGCAAAGGAAGAGTCTTTTGGGAAGGGTAAGCCGTCGCCGCTGGGTGTGCCGGTGGCGATCGTGATAGCCGGGGCATTGATCGCGGTAGCCGTTTACTTTGGGGGGCGTGTTCCGGCCGGGCAACCGCCGGAGAATGATGACGTGGTGGCGGCGCCCGAGGAGGCGGCGGAGGTAGCGGGAGCGGTGATCGGTGACATTCGGCCGGTGGGGGAGGCAGACCACGTGCGGGGTGCGGCCGGGGCTCGGGTGACGGTTATTGAATATTCTGATCTGGAATGCCCGTTCTGCAAGCGATTTCATCCGACGGCGCAGCAGTTGACCCAAGAGTACCCGAACGATGTGCGGTGGGTGTTCCGTCATTTCCCGCTTGAACAACTGCATCAACAGGCAGCGAAGGAGGCAGAAGCCACGGAGTGCGCGGGGGAACAAGGTAAATTTTGGGAGATGCTGGATAAGATATTCGAGGTAACTCCGTCTAATAATGGGCTTGATTTGAACACTCTGCCCACTCTGGCGACCCAAGTAGGCGTGGCAAACATGCAGCAGTTTCAGTCTTGTCTCGACACCGGAAAGTACGCTGATCACGTGGCGAAAGACGTAGCTGACGCTGAAGCGGCCGGGGGCAGGGGCACACCATATAGTGTGATTATTGGACCTAACGGAGAGAAAGAAGCATTGTCTGGGGCGCAGCCGTATGATGATGTTAAGGCAGCCGTGGAGAAATATCTGTAAATTCAGGTGGACTGGCTGAAAAAGTGTCAATGATTATTGACACTTTTTTTGTAGTGCGTATGATGGGGTAATACGCTAGACATGGTGTCTGGCTAATGTGGTTCTTTATTTAAAAGGAGTGGGGACATGGCAGTTGCGACCGGAGTAGCGGAAAAGGAGACTCGAGTGCCGGCGATGCGGCTGTGTGACGTGCTGTCTCTGTACGTTGACCCAAAGCACAGAGGGTACGGATGGGAGAATGCATTGAGCAAGCTGTGGGGGACGTGGGGCATCTGCAGGAGTTGCAACGTAACTATCGCGCCGGCGGCGGAGGTACTGTGGGATGGCGAGAAGGAAGGGTTCGTACATGCTGGCCATATCCGTAAGGGGAGTGCTTTGCCGTGGGACCAGGTATTCTTGCCCGGTCAGAGATGTTCAGTGGCGGAGAGGCTGGAGGTGAAGGAAAGGGAACGGGAACAAATGAGGGCACAGGCAGTGGTGTAGAAGAAGGCAGCGCTGGCCAGGATGGCTGGGGCTAAAAGTTTGGTGACTTGCATTCTTTTTTAGCGTTCTTTTCTGGGTGAGTGATCACAGCATCAATCACCCCTTTTTTATTTGGGGGTGTGTTGAGCTATGCTGGGGTGGTATGGATCCCTTATTTAATACTGGGTTTTGGCAATATACAGTTTGGGGCAACAGCGTGTTTGATTATCTGGCGGCAGTGTTGGTTTTTGTGGGAGTGGTGTATACACTGAAGTGGTCACAGTGGTTGATATTAGCTTCGCTTATGCGGGTGACGGAGAGAACAAAGACGGAGTTGGATGACGCATTAATAGCGGTAGTGAAAACGGTTAAGCCGCCGTTCTACGTCTTTATCGCTTTCTACGTGGCATTGCGCTATCTCGATATAGAGGGGATAGCGGGAAAAGCAGTGAATATGGTATTGCTTGTTTGGTTGGTTTATCAGGCGGTGGTGGCGCTGCAGATATTTATTGAGTTTTATGTGAAGCGGCGCATGAAGAGAGTGGATGATAAAAGATCGCAATCGGTGATTCAGGTGGTGCACAGTTTGTTGAGTATTGTGTTGTGGGTGTTGGCGGCATTGTTTGTGTTGTCTAATCTGGGCATTAATGTGACGTCGTTGATTGCCGGATTAGGCATTGGCGGTATCGCGGTGGCGCTGGCGGCGCAGAATATTTTGAGCGACTTGTTCAGTTCATTAGTTATTTACTTTGACAAGCCCTTCGTGCCGGGTGATTTTGTGGACAGGGGAGAGTATAAAGGGACCGTGCAAACGGTAGGGATTAAGACGACGCGTATTAAATCAGTAAGTGGTGAGGAGATTGTGGTGCCGAACAGGGAGATGACCGCCGCCGCGCTCAAGAATTTTGGGCGCATGGAGGAACGACGGGTGGTGTTTACGTTGGGGGTTAAGCACGAGACGTCGAGTGCGCAGATGGAGAAGATCCCGCTTATGATCCGGGAGATTATTGAAGGTCAGAAGAATGCAAAATTTAGTCGGGCGCACTTTAATGAGTTTGGTGCCGCGGCCTTGACATTGGAGGTGGTGTACCAGGTGACGACTAAGGAATATAGGGTGTACATGGATACGCATGAGCAGATACTGCTCAATATAAAAAGAGAGTTTGAAGAAGAGGGGATTAAGATGGCCTGACATAAGAGAGGATTGACATTTTGTTTTATATGTTCTATGGTATTGGGTTGTTCTTTATTAGTGTACGGAGCCTTGAGATTTAAGGAGTGGGTTATGGCTTCAGAATTTCTCCTTCAACGATATCGGTCTGGTTTGGAAAGTAACAACGAATTACAGTATACTCCAAAATTACTTGTTTGTCAAATGTGTGTGATTTTTTACTGCATGATTCATAATTTCAGATATGATTGATTTTTTTCCGGCACGGGAAGTCATGGTTGATTTATTTGGCTGGCAGATACGGTGGTATGGGGTGTTGTATTTAGTGGCGTTCGGGGTGGTGTGGTATTTATTGCCGAAGTTGCAGAAATATCGGGGTTTAAAGTTGTCACAGGAGGAGTGGCTGTACGTGCTGGTGTGGAGTATGGCCGGAGTGCTGGTGGGGGGCCGGCTGGGCTTTGTTTTGTTTTATGAGCCAGGATATTTTGGGGCGCACCTCAAGGAAATATTTGCTTTGTGGCAGGGAGGGATGTCATGGCATGGGGGATTGATTGGGGTGGGGCTGGCGCTGTGGCTGGTTAGCCGGCAGTTGCCAATTAAGTTTTGGCAGTTGGCTGATGTGGCAGTGGTGCCGGCGGCGCTTGGGTTGGCGGTGGGGAGATTGGGGAATGTAATAAACGGGGAATTGTTTATAGGCTATCGGGCGCAATTTTTGGCGGTGGCAGTGAACGTGGCGGTGTTTGGCATTCTTTTTTGGAGCTTGAGGGCTTCTTCTGATTCCTACAAAACTCCTTCCAGCCTCTCCTTATCCCCACTTCGCCAAGGCTTCGAGGGGCAGGCAGGGGAGGCGCTAGGGTCTGCAGAGACTAATGCCCCGCTTGATAAAGGGGGGACAGGGGGGATTAGTAAACGACGAGTGGTTTCGGATGGTTGTGTTGTAGCGCTGTTTTTAATACTGACCGGACTAGTTCGTTTTGGGATGGAATATTTAAGGGAGCAGCACTATGAATTATTGTTTGGGCTGACAAGAGGACAAATATTGGCAGTGATTGTTTTTCTGTTGGGGGTGGGAGTGTGGTTGTATTTGTTGAATGACCAATTACGCTTGTTTATATGGCAGCGGTTAAAGAAAGGACAGCAGTAAAAACAGGAGCGCGTTTTGACGAATTGTACCGGCAGCTGAACGACGAGCAGCGCCAAGCGGTGGATAAGATAGAAGGGGTGGTTATGGTGTTGGCCGGACCGGGGACAGGCAAGACCCAAGTGCTGGCTATGAGAGTGGCGAATATTCTGCGGCAAACACAGATGGACCCGGGAAATATTTTGTGTCTGACGTTTACAGAATCGGCGGCGGTCGCTATGAGGCAGCGGTTGATTGACATTATTGGTGAGGCGGCTTATTACGTCAGGATCAGCACCTTCCATGCTTTTTGTAACGATGTAATTCGGGAGTGGCCGGAAAAGTTTGCGCCAGGGGGAGGAAAGGGACAGGCGCTGTCTGATATGGAGCGGGTGGAATTGTTTCGATCTTTGTTGGATAGATTGCCAGGGACGAGTCAGCTTAAGCCTTTTGGTAATACATATTTATATCTACGGGATGTTATTGAAAACGTGAAGCGGCTGAAGCAAGAGGGGCTAAGCAGTGATGAGTTTAGGGCAGTGTTGGAAAAGACGGAGAAGTTTATGAGCGGCGGGGAAGAGATTCTGGGCAGTTTTTTTACGACGAAGACGAGCGAGCGAACTGATGAGGCATGCGGCAAGATGTATAGGTGGTTGGAAGACACGGCGAGAAAGTTAAAGGCAGAAGCGCTATGGTTGCCGATGAAGAAGAAATATGAAAAATATTTGGGGTTAAGGGGAACCGCAGAAACAAAAAGAGATGAGGGAAAGTTAAGAACGGTATTAAAAAATGACTGGCGTCGCATATTTAACGGAATGAAGAATCAGCTGCCGAAGCAGAGGGATTTATGGAAAGTTTACGAAGCTTATCAACGGGAGTTGGCAAAGAGGGGGCGATATGACTACGAGGATATGGTTATGATGGTGGCGGACAGGTTTAAGGACGACGGAGACCTTTTGGCACATTATCAGGAACAGTGGCAATACATTTTGGTAGATGAATATCAAGACACAAATGGGGCGCAAAATGAAGTAGTGAGGCTGCTTAGCAGTTTTTATCCAAACCCGAATGTTTTTGTGGTGGGCGATGACAAGCAGTCCATCTTTCGTTTTCAGGGAGCATCGATGGAGAATCTGTTGAGTATGTATGAGCAATATCGGGGTTACGTGAAGGTTATAACGCTTAAGAATAATTATCGCAGTCAGCAGACCGTTTTGGAGGCAGCGGCTAGTGTGATAGCCAATAACACGGGGCTTCTAACTGAATATATTCCGGAAGCAACGATTGAACTTGAGGGGAAGAGCGGGAGAAAGAGCGCCTTACTGGAGCGGCTGGAGTTTGATACGGAGGATGATGAGCTTTACGGTGTGGCGCGAAAAATAAAGAGGCTAATTGAGGCGGGAGCAAGGCCGGATGAGATAGCGGTACTGTACAGGTTTAATAAAGACGGGGAAGATTTGCTGGAATTGATGTTGCGCATGGAGATACCGGTACGGCTGGAGGTGGGCGAGGATGTGCTGCAAGACGTAAAGATCAGGCAGTTGCTGGATTTGTTAGGGTATCTGGCTGATGAACAGAAGGAAGAGAGACTGGCTAGCATTTTGCAGTATGATTTTTTGGGGTTGGCGGCGCTGGACGTACTGGAGGCTTTGTATTTCGCGGGGGGCTCTAGCTTGGCTAAGGCTTTACCGGGCAAGCAGAGGGGGGGACTATTGACAGTGATTTCGCGGGAGGACCTTTTGCGGGAGGCGGGGGTGGAAGATACCAAGCCTTTTTTGGAGCTGGTGAAAAAGTTGGCGCAGTGGCGGGCGGTGGAGAAAAATTTTACACTGCAGCACTTCTTTGACGTAGTGTTGAATGAATCCGGTTTTTTAGATTATGTGCTGAAGGATAGCAACAGGCTGCCTTTGCTAAATAAGGTGTCGACTGTTTTTAGTGAAATAAAGAGAATGAGCAGGAACGGCGAGTCTCTGGGGGTAAAAGATTTTGTGGCGCGAGTTGGTTTGTTAAAAGATAACGGAGTGGCTTTGGTGGCCGAGTCGTGGCAGACAAAGAAGAAAGCGGTGCGTTTGATGACAGTCCATAAAGCTAAGGGTCTGGAATTTGAGCATGTGTTTTTAATTAAGCTTACGGATCATCATTGGGGTAATGTTCGGAATAGAAATCGAGTGCCGCTGCCGGCCGGCATTGTCAAGTTTGATCCAATTCGGGAACAGGAGAACAACGAAGACGAGCGACGGCTCTTTTATGTGGCTTTAACGAGAGCTAAACAACAGGTTTATCTGTCATCGGCGCGGTATGGAAGCAGGGGGCAGGAGCTGGTGCCCGCGGTTTTTGTGCGAGAGATAGAGAGGGGGCATATGAAGGAGGTTGATACGGCGGAGCAGGAGGAGGAAGCGGTGGAGCGACTTAAGACGATGTTGGCGCCGGTGCGTTTGTCTGCTGACGGCGATATTAGAGACTGGTTGCAGGAAAGGTTGGAGGGTTATGTGATGAGCGTGACGCATTTGAATAATTACTTGGAGTGCCCGCGGCTATTTTACTATCGTAACTTGCTGCGGGTGCCGGCGGCCAAAACAAAGCATATGGTGTTCGGGACGGCGGTGCACGGGGCGCTTAGAGATTTGTTCGTGAGATTTAATAAAAAAGGGCGCTGGCCCAGTGAGAAGTATTTGATTGACAGGTTCGGGTATTATTTGAGCGGGGAAGATTTGACGGACAGGGAAAGGGAAGACAGCGCCCAATTTGGTAAAACAATACTGGGTAATTATTACAGATTTTATAAAGGCAGCTTTAAGTTGGAGGTTTTAGTGGAGTATGATTTTCGGTCACACCATGTGCGTTTAGGAGATCTAACTATTACGGGGAAGTTAGACAAGGTAGAGTTGCTTGATGGCAAACACGTCAACGTAGTTGATTATAAGACTGGCAATCCGGACAGTGCGGCCAGGCATTTGAGAGACGGGGGGAGTTACCGGAGACAGTTAGTGTTTTATAAGTTGTTGAGCAATTTGTCACCGCGATTCGCGTATGAGGTAGTGAGTGGTGAGATTGATTTTGTGCAGCCGAGCAAACGGACGGGGAGGCTGGTCAGGAAAAAGCTTGCGATAGCAGATGAAGAAGTAGAGAAGTTGAAGGAAATTGTGGAGCGGGTGGGGAGAGAGATAAGAGAGTTGAAGTTTTTGGATAATGAGGGATGCGGGGAGTGCGAATATTGTAAATAAAAAAAGCCCGCGGGATGGCCGGGGCGGGGAGACAAAGGATGGTCGGGGTCGTCAAGGAGCGTCAATCATGACAGCGAAAGAAATCCGCGATGATATTACCGATAATTATAACTATTGTTGGGCCAAAAATGACGGCGACGGCGATTAGGATTACCATTTTCATGGTCATCTCCTGTAGTTGAGTAGGGTACAATTTGAGAGGAACCAAGTAAGCGTAGCATAGTTGATCGCAGATGTCAAATTGATCTCTTCGTCCCTCGACCCATTCAACCTCTCGACTTAGCTCGAGGTAAACAGGTTCAGGGTCGCCCTGAGGTATTTGAAGAGCGACAAGCTTGGGGCACCCCCTCCCCTTCCCGCCAGCGCGGCGGGTAGACTCCGGGGGAGGAAAGACAACTGTGTGTGGATAACTAATAGCTAGGGGGTACTATACTGGAACTAATAGTTAGTTAGGTTTATTTAAAGGAGGTGTTCAGTATGGTAAACGGAAATAAACAGCAATCACTTTTCTCGAATCCGCTGGTGCTGTTCTTGGTAGGTGTAGGAGTGGCGCTGATCGCGGTGTTGGTGGCGGTGATGATACTGCAGCCGGGCGGGCAGTTGAAGACGTTGGTGTATCCGTCTCTTTCGCCGTCCCCGAGCGTACTAGTGGGGGAGTATTGCATTTGTAATTGCATTGCTGATGATCTTGATAGCTGGTTGTGCCCGACTAAACTGAATAACAATCAATGCAGTAATTATTTGTATGAAGACCTGGGCATTACGGATGAGGAAACTTGCAAGCAAAAGAACGGTACTAAGTGTGGAGGGTACGATTACCGCCCAGGTCACTACGTGTCTGAAGGTACGTATGATTTTTGTAGGATCAAAAATGTTGCTTTGCCCACTAGTAGTGCAGTGATTGATTGGGAATAAACCAACTCATGCTGGAGCGCGGGTTGGTTTGGGGGATTAAGTCATACTGACCTCTTTCCAGTTTGTCTATCTTTCCTTCCACGCGATCGAGGCGAGTTGTTATCTGCCCGGAGATAAGAGAGATAGATCATGCTGGGTGGCAGGTTTGTCGCCGTTCGTCTTTTTGTGGCGGGGCATATATTAAGATTGTCATGAATGAGCCGGCGTGGCAGATGCTTGAAGTTGTTATGTCTTGCCGATATAATCGATAGTAGCTATGAAGATTGTGGGGTTGTGGTTGATAGTGGCAATTGCTGTTTTGGCGGCGGGCGGTGTTTTGGTGTATCGCTCGACGGCACCCGATGGCGATGTGGTGCCACAGGGCGAAGCGTCTCTGGAGGAGGCGCCGGCGGTCGGAACGTCCAACGGCCAGTTTTTGCAGATGCAGCCTGATGCGGCGTCACCGGGGGAGGCGGGAGATGGCGGCGAGGGTATAGAGGCGTCGCCGGTGGCTGAAACTTCCGGGACTGGGTTGTCGGTCGGCCAAGATGTTGCGGAGAGAACTGTTATTTCTATGACCGATACGGGCTTTTCGCCGGAAACGGTCACGGTGGTTGCCGGCAGTACGGTAACTTTTGTGAATAATGGCCAGGCATTGCACTGGCCAGCTTCAGATGTGCACCCGACGCACGAGTTACTGCCTGATTTTGATGCGGGGCGCGGCATAGCCACGGGTGACGAATACGCATTCACTTTCACTAAGGTAGGAACATGGAGCTTTCATGACCATTTGAACCCGCAATTTATGGGCGCGGTGGTTGTTGAATAGGGTGACAATCACTTTCTATGGTGGGGCGGGGGGTGTGACTGGCAGTAAGCATTTACTGGCGGTAGGGAACAAACATATTCTGCTTGATTGCGGTACGTGGCAGGGGACACCATTGGTACGGAAAAAAAATCGTAGTTTTCCTTTTAAGCCGGAAGCGGTTGACTGTGTGGTATTATCGCATGCTCATGTTGATCACTGTGGTATGCTGCCGCTCTTGGTTAAGCGGGGATTCAGGGGGTCGATATTCGCGACGGAGGCGACGAGGGATGTGGCTTATCTGATGCTGAAAGACATGGCCAAGATTGAGTGGCAGGACGCGGAGTATCGTCAGCGCCACGGGGTCGGGACGCTAGATGAACGTGAGCCTTTATTTGATGCGAAGGATGTGGTTTTAGCAATGGAACGGTTTGTGTTGGTGCCGTACGTGCGGCACAACAACAAGTGGTGTGAAATTCTCCCGGGAGCAAAGCTCAAGCTTTATGACGCGGGGCATATTTTGGGGTCGGCTGTTTGCGTGCTGGAAGTTGAGGGAGGCAAAGGACTTAAGCGCGTAGCTTATTCGGGAGACCTTGGTCAGCCGGGCATGCCACTTTTGTTTGACCCGCAAGTGCCGCGAGAAAAAATTGAAGTTCTGATACTGGAAAGCACTTATGGTAGCCGGAGGCACGAGACGTCGGAAGGGACTGAAGAGAGGCTGGTAAGTTGTATTAAGACCGTGCTTAATCGAGGGGGCAAAATGATCGTGCCGGCGTTTTCACTGGGGCGTACCCAGGGTATTGTTTACCTTTTACATAAACTGACTGATGAGGGGAAGCTGCCGCGTTTTCCTATTTATGTTGATTCCCCTTTGGCTGTTAGATTAACTGATATATATAGGCAACATCGTAGGGAGTATGATGAAGAGTCCGAGGTGGATTTTCGCAGTCCGAATGACAAGCCGTTGGCTTTTCATAATTTGAGATATATAAGGTCGGTGGAGGAGTCGAAGCAGCTCAACGAGCAGCCGGGTCCGCTGATGGTTATCTCGGCCTCGGGAATGATGGCGTACGGCCGGGTAGTGCATCACTTGCGGCAGGGCGTGGCCGATCCGAAAAATGCCATTTTTGTGACTGGCTACCAGGCAGAGGGTACATTAGGACGACGTATTTTGGAGGGAGAGCGGCGTATTGATATTTTTGGTGACCGTTTGGCGGTGAGAGCACAGGTGTTTCTGTTTAATGAGCTATCGGCACATGCTGATCGTGAGCAATTGCAGAGATATGCTGAGAATGTGGAAGGTTTGCGCAAGGTTTTTTTAGTGCACGGTGAACCGCACCAGGCGGATGATTTGAGGGATCAGCTGCGGCGGGCGCACCCAGGGTGGGAAGTGATTCGGCCGGCGGAGGGGGATTGTTATGAGTTGTAAAGTAGTAAGTAGTAAAGTAGTAAGCTAGTGCTTATCTTGCCAGCGGGCGTGGCTGGGGTGCCACTGAAGATTGTGGGCATCAGCTTTTTTAATGGCGTGGACCTGTTTTTGCATGATAGTTTTTTCGTCGCGAGCGGCGAGGCCGTTGCCGGTTAGCAGACCAACCATGAAGCCGGGGCCAAAACCGATAACGCCATGGAAGACGACGAGGGCGGCGAAATAGGCAATGTCGAAGAAGCTCATAATTTGCTTTTTCCGGAGATGGCCAGTGTATAGGCGAGAAAGAGGCCGAAGAAAAATCCAGCTAGTGTAAACGCTCCCCAGAGGAGAAGATGATCAAAGACAGTTAGCATTGACGGTAGTTTCATTATAATGTATGGCTACGTTATGTCGAATATGCAGCTGGTGGTAGGGAAGCGAAAAATTGGTCCGGGGGAACCGACTTTTGTGATTGCCGAGGCGGGTATTAATCACAACGGAAGTGTGGCTCGTGCCAAGCGACTGATTGAGGCAGCGGTGGAGGCGGGAGCTGACGCGGTGAAATTTCAGAAGCGCAATTTGGCTGAACTGTATCAGAAAAATATTTTAGATAATCCAAATCGTGAGGAGCAGAAGTATCAGTACCTTATCCCATTACTCAAAGAATTTCAGCTGCCGGATGAGGCGTATGAAGAAATGGAGCGCTATGCCGACGCGGCCGGCATTATGTTTTTGGTTAATCCTTGGGACAGCTTGAGCGCTCGAGATATTGAAGGGCGGCTGCACATACCGTTGTACAAGATTGGCTCGCCGGACATGACTAATGATGAGCTGCTAGAGTTAGTGGCGAAGTTTAAAAAGCCGATGATTGTGTCGACGGGTATGAGTGTGGAGAGCGAGATTGAACATGCAGTCCAGCTACTGCGCCGGCTCAACACTACATTTGCCATTCTGCATTGCAGCAATATCTACCCGGCGCCATTTGATGAGGTTAATTTGCAGTTTATGGAGAAGCTCAAAGCGTATGGTGTGCCAGTGGGCTACTCGGGTCATGAGCGTGGTATTGCGGTGTCAATCGGCGCAGTGGCGCGAGGGGCGTGCATTATTGAGCGGCATTTGACTGTAGACAAAGACTTGGAAGGGCCGGACCACAAGGCGAGCTTGCTGCCGGGGGAGTTTAAATCACTGGTGGTCGGGATTCGGCAGGTGGAGAAAGCTATGGGACGGGCAGTCAAGCGGCTATCGGTGGCGGAGCGTATGAATCGGGAGATTTTAGGTAAGAGTATTGTGGCCGCCACATTCATTTCCGATGGAACAACTATTACTCGTGAGATGCTGACGACGAAAAGCCCAGCGAAGGGGCTGTCGCCCCAGCGGCGGGACGAGGTGGTGGGCTTGGTGACGCAGCGAGATATTTTCGCTGGCGAGGCGTTAACGGAGGATGACCTGACAGCTGGCACTATTCTTGAGACGTTCGACAGCTCCGGTATTGCCTGGCAGTGGGGGCCGGTGGTGCGCTGGCATGACTTTAAGCAGTACTTAAAATATGAGCCGGCCGTGTTTGAGTTTCATTTGTCAGATAAGGATTTAGATGAAGAGGTGCCCAGGGGAAATTTTAGTCAACAAGTGGTAGTGCACGCGCCGGAGTACATACATCGTACTTATCTTAACCCGGCGGCGGAGGATGGGCAGGAGCGCCAGTTAGCGCTTGAAGCCTTGCAGCGTAGTTTGGATGTGACACGGCGGCTGGCCGAGTCGTTTTCCGGTAAGCCTAAGTTTGTAGTGCATCCCGGTGGTATTACCCTGCAGCCGATTACTCACCCGAAGAAGTTGATGGATATTTTTGCTGATACTTTAAGTCGGCTTCATGCTGACGGGGTGGAAGTGTTGCCGGAAAATCTGCCGCCGCGGCCCTGGGTGTTTGGTGGTGAATGGGCAAGTAATATTTTTCTGCGGGGTGAGGAGATTAAGCAATTTTTAGATGCCACTTCCTATAAGATGTGTTTTGATACCTCGCACGCGGCCTTGGCTTGTAATGCGTTAGGGCATAGCCTTCCGGCAATGATTGAGCTGCTTTTGCCTTACATTCGGCACTTGCATGTAGCGGATGCGGAGGGTATTGGTGATGAAGGGCTGCAGATTGGTGAGGGCACTATTGACTGGAAAGGAGCGCTGACTCCCCTGGCGGGCTATCAAAATACGATGGTGCCAGAGATTTGGCAGGGGCACCTGCACGGGGGAAGGGGGTTTTTACAGGCTATGGAGCATCTTAAGCCGTATATGAGATAATGGGATTATGTATAAACTAGAGAAATTTTATCCCCAGGGTTTTAATTTCCAGCAGTACCGGGACGATAAGTACTCGGATAAGTACTCGAAGGAGCACATTGCGGGCAAGAGCAGTGAGGAGTTTCGCAAGCAAGGTTTTTGGCCGTTGCTGGAGAAGCATTTAGAGAAAGGTAAACATTACTTGGATGCGGGGTGTGGTATTGGAGGGTGGATACTATTTCTTAAAGAGGAAGGCTACGACGTGGAAGGCATTGATATGGCAGCCAGAGTAGTGCGGGCACTGACGGAATATGATCGTGACCTGAAAGTAAAAGTGGCGAGCATGACAGGTATCCCCTATCCCGATGATAGTTTAGACGGGTTGCTGGCTATCGGCGCGCTGGAGTATGTGGAGGGCAAGGTGCCTCAAGCCCTGGCGGAAGTGCACCGTGTGCTCAAGGATAATGGCATCTTCTTTATGGAGGTACCTATGATTAATGTATTGCGCCGGCTGGCGTACATTCCTTTGAAAAGAATAGAGAAGATGATTAGGGCGGGAGGAGGAGAAAATTCGACATTCTCGAATTATTTGTTTGATAAAAGCGAGTTAGAAGAGCTGTTGGAAGCGACTGGGTTTGAGGTGCTCACTGTACAGCCACACGAGTTGCCGGAGGCAGATGGCCACTATGGTTTGTATATTGATTGGCCTTTCTTTAGGGGAAGTGCGCCGTATCGGCTCAATTTATTGGGTAAGGCTGTCAAGGCGCTAGCTAATGCCATTTCGCCGGGGGTGGCGTCGACGGGCATGGTCATAGTGGCTAGAAAGCGGAAGTATGAATAAGTTATTGCTAGTCATAGCGGTATTGGGTCTTGCGGTGTCGGGTTATCTGTTATTTGCTTACCAGACGACGGGACCGATGGTATGTCTGTCAGAGCATGGTTGTGAGGCTGTGCGGGCCAGCCGCTTTGCGGTAATCTTTGGTTTACCCGTGCCATTGTACGGTGTGCTTTACTACTTTGGGCTGGGTGTCTTGGCAGCGCTGTGGAATCCGGCAGAGGCACGGCGGCTGCGCTTACCGCTAAGGGCAGTGACGGGAGCTGGCGTGGCTGGCTCAATGTGGCTTACTTATCTAGAGGCATTTGTTATTAAAGCGTGGTGTAGTTGGTGCGTGATTAGTGCGGTGTTGGCCGTCATGGCATTTTTGCTCGTTTGGGGTAAACTATATGCCACATATTCTTATGGAGATAACAAGTGAAACTAAGGTAACTATCGGCCTATTAGCAGTTACGGTGTTGGTTATAGTAGGCGGTGCCTGGCTCTCGGGCCAGGACAGAACAGATGATGGAGGAGTTATACAAGTAGTACAGATGGATCGCCTGGTACGGGGGGGCAGCGCTGTGCTAGGGGATCAAAATGCGGTGGTGACTGTGGTTGAGTTTGGCGATTTTCAGTGTCCGGCTTGCGGGGTACTGCATCGGGTGTTGCAGCCAGTCATGCGGTCGGACACTGGTCAGTCGGCGCGCTTTGTGTTTCGGCAGTTTCCCTTGCCGCAGCACGAGCGGGCGCAGCTAGCGGCAGAGGCGTCGTTGGCAGCAGAGGCCCAGGGGAAGTTCTGGGAGTATTATGATTTACTATTTGATAATCAGGAGGCGCTGACTCGCGGTGATTTGGAACGGTATGCCGAGCAGCTCGGACTTGACATGGCAGTGTTTCGAGCGGCGCTAGATGAGGGCAAATATCGGGAGGCGGTGCAGCAAGACGTTAATGACGGTCGGGCGTTGGGGGTTAGGGCCACGCCGACTGTCTACATTAACGGGGTGCGGTACACTGGTCGGTATGTGGTGGAAGAGCTGCAGGCGGCGATCGATCGGGCACGGTAGCGGTGAAGCTACCAGGCGGTCCAGCCGCCGTCGATGATGAGGTTGGCGCCGGTCATGTAGGCGGAGGCGTCGGAGGCGAGGAAGACTAGCGGGGGGCCGACTTCTTCTGGGTTAGCCAGGCGGCCGAGAGGGACGCGGTCGCCATACTTCTTCTGAAATTCCTGGTCGTGGCCTTTTAAAACACCGCCGAAAGATAATGTGTTAGCGCGGATATTTTTGGAACCATAGGTGGTAGCCAGATATTTAGTTAGCATAACTACGCCGCCTTTAGTGATGGCATAATCGACTGGCTTTTGGGTACCGCTGGGATAGATGCGCTGGTCGGGACCGGCGAGGCCGTAGATAGATGAGATGTTTATGATGTTACCGCAGCCTTGTTTTAGCATGTGCTTGATAGCCTCTTGGGCAACAAATACATAGCCGCGCAGGTTGACGGCTAGGCTTTGTTGGAGAAGTTCCTCTGGATAGTTTTCGAACAGTTGATTGTTCTTGTCGGCTAACTTGTCAAACTTGGGGTCGATGGCTGCGTTGTTGACGATAACGTCAATGTGCCCGTGCTGTTTAATAGCTTGCAAGAAGCCTTGCTGGACTGATCGTTTGTCGGACACGTCCATTTTAATAGTGGTGTCGGGAGTGATATCGGTGACAATCACGGTGGCTCCGGCTTGTCGCAAAGCCTTGGTAAAGTGTTGGCCGAGAAAGCCTGTTCCGCCGGTGATGAGCACGACTTTGCCGTCTAGGCTGAAGAGGTTGTCTAAATTTTTGGCCATTGTGAGGGGTCTATCTGTGAAGGATCATCTATAGCAAGTGTAGCTAATTTTTGCAAGATGTCATTGGGGAGAGGGCCAGCCTCAATAGCAGCCAGGGCTGTTTTAAGATGATCGGGAGTGACGGTGCCGATTAGAATAGTAGAAATGGCGGGGTGGAAAGCGGCGAAGCGAATGGCCAGAGTGGGCAAGTCTGTGCCCAGAGCGGCGGCGATTTTGGCAGCGGCCCGAGAATTATTTTTGAGAGGGGTAAGCTTGGGAGGAAGTTTTTCGGCGGCAGGGGTGAGGGCGCCTTTGAGCAGGACGGAGCGGCAAATGACGCCGGCGTTCTTTGCTTTTGCCTGCGGTAAGACTTTGGCTGCCATGCGCTGGTCGAGGATGCTGTAGGCGGTTTGAATGGTTTCTACCACAGCGACGGGTCCCGCCTTCGCTAAAGCTTCCACCTCCGATAAGTCTTCGGCGGACAAGTCGGCGGGCAAGCCTGTCGCACTGTCTTCTAAGGGGCGCCACTCGTCGCTTTGGTTATTGAGTACCTGTAGTGCAGCTAGTGGGACTTTTTCGCCGCGGCAGGCGAGGCCAATGTGCTGAACTTTTTCTTCTGCTTGTAACTTCCGCATGATTTCGATCAGTTCTTCGAGGTTGTCGAAGTCGGGTGATTCAATGTGGAGTTGTAGGAGGGGCAGAGTGGTTAGTTTTAGATTCTGGCGGCTGGTGTCAACCTCTTCGCGAATGCGTCGCTCCAGCCTTGGGCCGGTCAGGTCCGGTTCTTCTCTTAAAAACTGGGCGCATTTAGTGCCGACTACTATGCCGTCCAGTTGGCTAATACCAAATTTACCGATTCTTTCCTCGGCTACGCCGTAACCGCGAGCGGTGTCGAAGTAGGTGATACCAAGCTCAACTGCTGTCTTCAAGATGCGCTCGGCTTCTTTGTCTGACGGTAGGGTTTTGATGTCAATACCATAGGGCAGGCCGATTTCAACGGTGCCGAGGCCGAGGGGCGAGACATTTAGATTAGTTTGGCCGAGGGTGGGCATGGGTTTCTTATATATTACGTCAGCGGGTTGGTCAATGAAAAAAGGCCTGGCGTGAGATGAGCTTTTTAGTTCATCTGCGCCAAGGCCTGTTTTTTGTTTTTAGTGTTTAGCGGAGAGCCTCGAGGGGTACTTTGACGATGACCTTTTTGACTGGCGTCGGGAAGTCGGTGTCAAGGAGGGGCGCATGGGCGTCTTCCGGGAAAAGAATGACAATGGTGCCAGATGTTGCCTTTACTTGATGGTGTTCCCCGCTGCGGAGTTTTAGCATTGTTGTATCAGTGCCTGGGTCATAGGGTTTGTCTTCGAGGCAGTCGCCAGCGGGGGCGTAGTAGATGGTTTCTCTCCCGCAGAGACAGAAGTGCACGTCGGTGAAATCTCTGTGTGCTTCGAATCGTCCGTCCCAACTGCGGGTTGAGGTTTCTACAACAGTGGCGTCGATCGGAATTTGACGGTCCAGGGTGTGCTTTCCCGCTGGCGCATTGCCGTCTAGTGTGGCTAACCAGTCGAGGACTGTTTTCCAGAGGGGGTGGTGCAAGACTTGTTCCCGTAGGGCTTGTCTGTGGTCGATGTGGGCAATGATGGCCATGGTTCTACTTTCTTCTTTGGGTAAAGGACAAAGAGGTGAGTTTCCGCATGCTGCTTGCGTAGCACCCCTTGCTTTTTTTGTCCAGAGGTGGTTATCTTTCGGGCATGAGAGAGAAAGGGAAAAATCTTAGACGAGAGCCGGTGAAAGTAGCGGCGATTGTTCCGGCGCGGGGCGGGAAGCAAAGCATTCCTTATAAGAATTTGCAGAAGCTGGGGGGGAAGACTCTACTAGCTTGGGCGATTGAGGTAGCTTTGGCTGCCGATAGAATTGATGTGGTGGTTGTCTCAACAGAAGATGAACGCACTGCTATAGAAGCAAAGAAACTAGGGGCGTTAGTTGCTCCCAGGCCAGCGGAATATTCACAACCGACCAGCGGGGACGCGGGGTTTTACGCTCATGCTGTGCAATGGATGGAAAAAGAATATGGCTGGACTCCTGAACTATTAGTTAATCTTCGCCCGACCAGTCCGCTGCGGTTTCCGGACGATATAAATAAAATGGTGAAGTATATGCTTACACACGTGGAAGCAGATGGCGTGAAGAGTCTTATTCCAGCTCCCCTTTTGCCTTATAAAATGTGGCAGTTTAGTGATGAGAAATCGCGGCTAATGGGTGAGGCGGGGACGCTGAAGCCGGTTTTTGATAATGAGTACCGCCGTACTCATGGACCAGATCAACCACGACAAAAAATTCAAGAAATGTTCCCGGTTTACTTCCAGGATGGGCAGATAGATATTACCCGGCGAAAGTTTATCTTGCGACCAGAGTGTCTTAGGTATGAGAACGTGTGGGGACCTAACTTGCATGGTTATGTGTTAGACCCGCGCACGAGTACAGATTTAGACGGGCCAGAAGATTTTCGGCGGGCGGGGAAGATTTACCGGCAATTGAGAGAGGAACGTGAACTGTGCTGATTACTATCCGACCTCGGGTGACGCGGCGGGATACCGGCACCGAGGAGCATTAAGCACTTTGGTGCGACTGCGGCCGCAGGTAGCCGGAGGGCTCCCGCCGCGGCAGGACCCGAGGTCGGTGGCCTAAGAGGAGGCGTCATTATTGTGGCCAAACTCTTTTTGCAGATTTTTAAGGCCGGCGGGGCCTTGTCGCAAGGCCTCCTCGATTTTGGCGCGCATATTGGCTGGCATGTTAGTTAATAATCCTTGTATAAGATCTTCCGCGGTGACGGTGGAATGATTAGCAGAAATAGCGGCGCTGACGGCTGCCTTTTGCAGTTCTTTTTTAATTCTCCCTTTTAGTAAGCCGGGGACGGGCGCTTGATTTACGGCTTGTTCCAGGGCTTGGGTGGCGGTTGATTCCCAGGGGAGGGGGCTCGATATAGTACTTTGTTTTTTTAACCAAACCATATGGTTACTTTAGTAGTATATAGTTGTAATCTCAAATTAATAATGACCAAATACACTATACGACGCAGTAGACGAGCGAAGAATTTATTGTTGCATGTTGATATGGCCGGTGAGGTTGAATTGGTGATGCCATGGCATGTTTCTTTCAGAGAGGGAGAGAAGTTTGTAGTGGAGCAGGCCGAGTGGCTGGAGCGGACACGGCGCACGAAGGCGCGGCAGCGGCTAGCTGTGCCGAAGCGTCGGCTGGTGACGGGAGAGAAGATACCAGTGTTTGGAGAATGGTATGAATTAGAGGTAGGGTGTGAGCAGTCTCGAAGACGAGCCCGGTTCCGGGAGGAGGGGCAGGTCGTGGTAGTTAGAGCTAGCGACAGACAACAAGTAAGATCTGCTTTGACGAAGTGGTATAGGAAGAAAGCGTATACTTACTTCAGGCGGGTGGTCGATGATTACTGTGTGCGAGTAGGGGTGGCTGTAGATAAGGTAGTAGTGTCTGATGCCCGGTCGCAGTGGGGGAGTTGTATGAATGAAAGTAGGCGGGTGTCGTTGCAGTGGCGTTTAGCCTTGGCACCGGTGCCGGTGGCGAATTATGTGGTTGCTCACGAGGTGGCACATCTGCGCGAGCGGCGTCACACGCCGGCTTTCTGGCGGCAAGTTCAGTTGTTAGATGGGGAATTTGAAGTACATCGTGTGTGGTTAAAGCGTTATGGTTATACGCTGGTGCTGTAATAAAATACACGGTGCTTCTAGTTAGTGGGGTAAAGGTGCTTGACATGGCTAGGTATTTGTAGTAGTACTTTGTTATACATTTTATCTATGGTTAATTATAATCTAGCGACTTGTCTTCTTGTTTTGCTGGCGGTGGTGGCGGCTGTTTTGGCGGTGGAGCTGGTTGACTCGTATGGTCAAATTGATGTGTATAGCTTACTGTCGGGGCGTTCCCTTAGTTATTTTAGACTGACAGACAAGCAAAGTGTTGATAAGGAGTTAGTGCTTGGTGCTGGCAGTTTGCGCCCGAGTGGTTATGTTGACTATCCGGTGGTGCATCTAAAGCGCACTGCCCAGAATGTGTTTGGGCCGGGAGTTTTTACTAAGCCGGAGTAGGGGGAATAGGTTATATGGCAAGTATGCTGAGTATGAATGGCATTCGCAAAGGCGTGGCTGTAGTGTTGGATGATGAGCCGTACGTGGTAGTATTAGCCGAGTTTTTGAAAAAACAGCAGCGACGGCCGGTGGTGCGAGCGACGCTCAAACATCTGCGGACCGGTCGGACTCGGGAGCATACGTTTATGCAGTCGGATAAAATACAGGCGGCTAATATTGAGCGTAAGCCATACCAATTTCTTTACGTTGATGGGGGGCGGTATGTCTTTATGGACCAGGAGACATATGAACAAGTTGAACTTGGTGATGATGTGGTTGGGGAGGCAGCTAAATATTTTCTAGAGGGCCAGGTAGCCACGCTTCTGTTGTTTGGGGGGGTAGGGGTGGCAGTGGAGCTGCCGATTAAGATTGAGCGGCGGGTGACCACGGCACCGCCAGGAGTAAAAGGCGACACCTCAACCAATGTTATGAAAGAAGTGGTGGTGGAGGGGGGAGCCAGGGTAAAAGCGCCGTTGTTTATTAAAGAGGGTGATGTTGTTCGGATTGACACGAGATCTGGCGAGTATTTAGAGCGAGCCTAGAGAATTGACTAGGGGAGATATTTTTGCTTTACTGCATAGTCCATGCGGGAAAGATCAACGCTGCGACAATATCTAGAGGAGATTGGGGACACGCCGCTTTTGACGGCTGAAGAAGAGGCCGAATTAGCGAAACGCATCCAAGGAGAAGGGGATGAGCAGGCGCGCCAGCAGATGATGCGGGCAAACTTAAGGCTGGTGGTTAATATCGCCAAGCAATATGTCACAGGTCACGATCCGGAAACGTTGCTTGATCTTATTCAGGAGGGGAATATCGGTCTGATGCGGGCGGTTGACCGTTTTAAGCCGGAGTTTAAGACACGGTTTTCGACTTACGGTGTGTACTGGATTCGCCAAGCCGTTCTGCGGGCTCTTAAATCACGCCGGCTGGTGCGTTTGCCGGAGAACGTGGTCGACCAGGTGCTGGCGATGCAACGGACGCGGCAGCGGCTGTATCAGGAGCTGGGGCGTTGGCCGATGTCGGAAGAGTTGGCGGACGAGATGGGGGTGTCACCCAGTACGCTGCGCCGGCTAGAGGAAGCAAGTACCGACGTTATGTCACTGGAGGCGCCAGTGCGGGGCAGGGAAGGCGAGGACGAGACACAGCTGCGGGAATTGTTGGAGGATACGGAGGCACTTAGTCCTAAGCAGGTGACTCAACAAGAATTAGTGCACAGAGAGGTACGGGAGGCGGTTAGGACTCTGCCGCCGCGGGAAAAGAGGATTGTGGAGTTGCGGTTTGGTTTGACTGGTGGGCGGCCATATACTCTGGAGGAGATTGGACGTGAGTTTGGCATCAGTCGTGAGCGGGTGCGGCAGCTGCAGAATGTGGCGTTGGCGCGGCTGCGCCAGCGACGGAATGTGCAGCGCGTGAACCAGTAGGCCACGTGCTACACTTAAGTTGCATGGAGAAATCTTTTTTGTGGGGCGCGGCGACTAGCGCGCATCAGGTGGAGGGTAACAATACGCATAACGATTGGTGGGCGTGGGAGCAGCAAACGGCTGGGATTAAATGTTCGGGGCGGGCCAGCGACCACTACCACCGGTTTAAGGAAGACTTTGCTCTGGCTCGTAGCTTAGGTCACAACGCGCATCGGCTGTCGCTGGAGTGGAGCAGAATTGAGCCGGAGCGGGGGCAGTTGTACCAGCCGGCGCTGGCACATTATCGGGAAGTGTTGGAGGAGCTAAAGCGCCAGCGCCTGACATCATTTGTGACGCTGCATCACTTTACTAACCCGCTGTGGTTAGCCGAGGCTGGGGGTTGGGAAAGACGAGAGTCAGTGGAGTTGTTTGCCAACTATGTCAAGATGGTGGTAGAAAATTTGGGAGATTTGGTTGATTTTTGGGTAACGATTAATGAGCCAGTCGTTTATGCTTTGGAGGCATATTGGCACAAGCGCTGGCCTCCTCAAAAGAGAAGCGCGCCGGCGGTGTGGCAAGTGGTTAGGCATATGGCGGCGGCACACCGGCGGGCATACCAAATAATTCATCGGGCATGGGTAGGGGCTCGTGTTGGCCTAGCGAAACATCTTATTGCTTATTCTGCCAAACAGACATTTAAAGATTATTGGTTTAATCATTATTTCTTTACATTGGTGGGAGAGAAGCAGGATTTTATTGGTGTAAATTACTACTTTGCTGACCAAGATAAGTTGGGGGGCGGTCCAAAGTCGGATATAGGTTGGCCAATTTATCCGGCTGGCCTGACCCAGGTGTTGTTGTATATGAAGCGATACAAGCTGCCTATCTATATTACAGAGAATGGTTTGGCGGACGTGAGAGACAGTCAGCGAGCTGATTTTATTCGGGACCACTTGCGGGCGGTGGAGGCAGCGCAGGCGCAGGGAGTGGATGTGCGGGGATATTTGCACTGGTCGCTGTTGGATAGTTTTGAGTGGGATAAGGGGTTCGAACCGCGTTTTGGGTTGATTGAAGTTGACCGGGCGACAATGGAGCGAAGGATAAGACCAAGCGCTTATGTCTATAAGGCGATTATTGAATCCGCGAAATCCCAGTGACTAAACCCTAATGACCAATCAAATCCCAAACTCCAATGACCAAAAATAACTGTCAGTTTGGTGGTGGATAACTAAAGCTGGTGGCGGGGTGTTATACTGGAGTTGTAGTTAGCTAGGTTTATTTTGAGGAGGTGTTAAGTATGGTAAACGGAAATAAACAGCAATCACTTTTCTCGAATCCGTTAGTGCTTTTTTTGGTTGGTATGGGTGTGGTGTTGATTGCGGTGGTGCTGGCGGTGATGGTGTTGCAGCCGGGCGGGCAGCTGAAGACGGCAATATATTCGTTCGCGCCAGTGGCAGATCGGTGTGTCTGTTATTGTCTTGGTTTTGAAGATCTGGATGGAAGTCAGGAGGGGTTGTGCCCGAAGAAGCTGGACGACAATGGTATGTGCAAAGATGATATGTATGAATACATGGACATTACAGATCAGAAAGCTTGCGAGAACAAGAATCGCGTGTCGTGTATAGGGTACGGTTCTGATGGTGATGGCAACTTGCCGATGCGGGGGACGCTTGATGGTTGCGAAATCATCAGTGTCGCTGTCAGCCCCACTCCGACCTCCTCCGTCGCTGTCAGCCCCACTCCGACATCCTCATCTAGTAGCGATTGATTGGAAATAAACTGGCCTGCCCGCTTTGGCGGGGTGGGTTGGTTTGGGTTTGGAGGGATTGGGTTATAGTTAATGCATGTTCTGGATTTTTGTGGCGGTGGTGGCGCATGCGGGTAATGCGTTGGTGTTTGTGGTGGACAAGAGTTTGCTGGGCGGTAAGTCGCGGGTGAGCGATCCGTTGCGTTACACTTTTTATTCGGCGGTGCTGGCGGGGGCGGCGGCAGTACTGTTGGCATTTGATTACGCGCCGCTGACGATGTTTGTTATTAGTTGGTCGGCGCTGGCGGCCATTTTTTATATGGTGGCGCTATGGTTTTTCTTCACAGCGCTTAAGAAGGGCGAGCCATCCCGGGTGGTGCCGGTTGCCGGCTCGGCGGTGCCGGTGTTCACGCTGGTGTTGGCGGTGATGTTTTTAGGAGAGGCTTTAAACGCGCGTGACTTATGGGCTGTTTTGTTGTTAATGGCGGGTGGTGTTTTGTTGTCCATTCGGTGGGGGGAGGTTAAGGGGCTGGCGACTGGTGTGTTGGCTGGGGCGGTGGTTAGTGGTCTGTTTTTTGCCGGGTACTATGCGGTGATGAAATATATTTATGCGAATACGGAGTCGTTTTTGCCAGTGTTTGCGTACAGCCGGATAGTGCAAGCGGTGTTGGCGGTTATGCTAGTGGGGCCGATTCTTTTGACCCAGAGTCACCAGCAAGATCCCTCTCGCTTTCCTCGCCGGCCCCAGCGAGACCGGCGAGGGCGGAAGCGGCTCGCTCGTCCCCGCCGAGGCGGGGACACCGTGCCCGCTCGCCGCTTCAAGCCGCTCGAGGGATTTGCTGGCGCCTCTGGGTTAGTTGTTCCTGTAGTTTTCGTTGCCAACAAGGCACTGGCGGCGGTGGCGTTTATTTTGCTTAACTACGCTATTAGTTTGGGCAGCGTGACGGTGGTGAATGCGCTGCAGGGGACGCAGTATGTATTTTTGTTGCTGTTGGCGGCGACGGTTTCGGTGCGGTGGCCGAAGCTGTTTCGGGAGGAGTTATCACGGGTGGCGGTCTGGCAGAAAGTGGGCGGTATTGTGTTGGTTAGTTTGGGCGTCGCGCTGCTGGTATGAGGAAGTTACTAGTTACTAGTTGCTGGTTACTAGTAACTATTGTTGTCCTGGGTATTTTACTGGCGGGGCCAAGTTTTAGTGTTCCGGAGCAGACATATGGCGTGTCATTCTCGGCACCGTATGCCGATTGGGTGGGACCGTCTTGGCGGGAGACGTATGACGCGCTGCTGGATGATTTGAAAGTAAAGCGTTTCAGGCTTAGTGCTTATTGGGATCAGGTTGAGCCAGAAGAAGGAAAGTACGATTGGCAGGATCTGGATTATCAGATGGACCGGGCGGCGGAGAAGAGGGCCACGGTTATATTGGCGATAGGGCGGAAGCTGCCGCGCTGGCCGGAGTGCCATGAACCAGGTTGGGTTGGGGGTAAGCCGGAAGAGGAGAAGCAAAGGTTAATATTGGAGATGTTGGGGGAGGTAGTGGGAAGATATAAGGGTCATCCGAGTCTTGCAATGTGGCAGCTGGAGAACGAGCCCCTGTTTGATTTTGGAGGATGCCCACCGGAAGATCGCGCCTTTTTAGCGCAAGAGGAAGCGATGATACGTGCGCTTGATAGTAGCCACCAGATTTTAGTGACTGATTCAGGAGAACTTAGTTCTTGGTTGCCGGCGGCACGGTATGGTGATGTGCTGGGGACGACAATGTATCGAACTGTGTTTTCCAGTCGCACTCATAAGCTGTGGCATTACGATTATATTTTCCCGGCTTGGCTTTATCGAGCGAAGGCACGGCTGGTCAATTTGATCCGCGGCAAAGGCGTTATTATTGCCGAGTTGCAGGGTGAGCCGTGGGGTGCGGCGCCGTACATTTATATGAGCGCAGAGGAGCGAAGAGTTGCTTTGGCTCCGGAACGGCTTAGGCAGATGCGCCAGTTCGCGGAGCGCACACAGTTACCGGCAGCTTATTGGTGGGGGGCGGAGTACTGGTACTGGGAGAAGGAAGTTAACGATAATCCGGTTTATTGGGAGATAGCGCGGGAGTTTTTCCGTTAAGGTTATAGGGTGTGAGCTGGATATTGGATGAAGACTTTGTTAGTGTGAAGTAGATTATGCGGCAGTATTTAGAGATGGTTGAGTATGTTCTGCGTAACGGGGTGCGAAAGGTTAATCGCACGGGGGTGGCTACGCTGGCCTGCTTTGCCTATTTCTATCGGGTAGACCTGCAGAAAGGGTATCCACTTCTGACAACAAAAAAGATGTTTTTTGATTCCATGCTGCATGAGTTGTTGTGGTACTTGTCTGGTGAGGCGCACGTACGTAATTTGCGAAAGCACACAAAAATTTGGGATGCCTGGGCGGATGAGGAAGGTAATTTAGAGACGGCTTACGGTCGCTTTTGGCGTAGGTTTCCCGTGCCGGAGCATGGCGTGGAGGGAGAAAATTGGGGGAAGAGGTGGGTCAAGAAAGATAGGGAGACAAAAAGCAAAGGGTTTGACCAGATTCAGTATGTGCTTGACTGTTTACGAGAAGTGAAGAAAAATCCTTCTCACTCCAACGCGCGCCGTTTAGTGGTTAGTGCCTGGCATCCAGCCAATGCGGCGGAGAGCAAACTGCCGCCTTGCCACTATACGTTTTGTTTTAATGTTTTAGGTGATAAATTGAATTGTCACCTAACGCAGCGCTCATGCGACATCGCTTTAGGGGTGCCATTTAATTTGGCTTGTTACTCATTGTTGACGATATTGATAGCCCGGGAAGTTGGTTTTAGGCCAGGCGAATTTGCGCATACCTTAATTGACGCGCATATATATGAGAACCATATTGAGGGATTGAGGGAACAATTAAAGAGAAAGCCAAGAAAATTACCACAGATAGTAATTGCGAATAAGCCTTTGGGGGAATTGAAATTTGCAGATATTAAGGTAAAAAATTATCGGCCTTATCCGGGTATTAAGTTTGAGGTAGCGGTATGAGCGAAAGTCTGGCATTGGTTGTAGGGATGACAAGAAGCGGGGTGATCGGTAAAGGGAATTCTTTACCTTGGCATATAAGTGAGGATCTGAAAAATTTCAAGAAGTTGACGGAAGGGCAAACAGTGGTAATGGGGAGAAATACTTATGAATCAATTGGTCAACCATTGCCGGGGCGTAAAAATGTAGTTATAAACAAGGAGGTGGTTGATATTGAGGGGGTGGACGTGCGCACTTCAATTCCAGAGGCGATAAGTAAAGCAAAGTCATACGGGAGAAAGGTATTTATTATCGGGGGGGCTAGTGTTTATGCCCAGACAATTGATATGGTTGACGTGATGTATATTTCTTACATGAAGAAGGAATATGAAGGGGATGTTTATTTTCCTAGGTTTAGGGAAAGTGACTGGGAGCAGGTTAGCAGAAAGGAGTTTAGTGACTTTACATTTGTCATGTATAAAAGGAAGGTATGACTACTTTAGAAAAAAGTGATCTGGAGGCTTTTAGTATTATTAGGGCGGAGGAGGAGCGGCAGCAGTCGGTATTGTCGCTGATTCCGTCGGAGAATTTCTTTTCGCCGGCGGTGCGGGAAGCGGTGGGGTCGGTGTTTATGCACAAGTATTCGGAGGGGAATGTGGGTCAGCGATATTACGAAGGCAATCAGTATGTTGATGAGTTAGAGAGTCTCGTTATAGCCCGGGCGCGACGGGTGTTTAACTTGCCGGACGAGTGGGACGTTAACGTGCAGGCCTTGTCGGGCAGTAATGCGAATTTAGCTGTGTATTTAGCGGTGCTGGAGATGGGGGACACTATGATGGGTATGTATCTGCCGGACGGGGGACATTTGTCGCATGGCTGGTCTTATGAGCCGGGAGAAAAAGTGAACCCTGGCGAATTAGTCTACTTAGGGGGCAGCCGTAAGGTACATATTACGGCGCGTATGTTTCGGACGGTGCAGTATAAGACGAGTCCAGCCACGCAATTGTTTAATTATGGTGAGATAGAAAAGATTGCGCGAGAGTATAAGCCGAAGCTTATTATTACAGGTGGAACGGCTTATCCGAGGTTGATAGATCATAAGAAGATAAAGAAAATTGCGAGAGCGGTAGGAGCATTATACATGGCCGATATTGCGCATGAGGCGGGGTTGGTGGCGGCTGGTGTTGTTCCCTCGCCGGTTAGGGTAGCCGACATTGTGACGATGACGACCCATAAGACGCTGCGGGCCGGTCGGGGGGCAATCATATTGGCAGATCGTTACTTAATAAAGAAGATAAACAGGGCGGTGCTGCCGGGCTTGCAAGGGGGGCCGCACAATCACAATATCGCCGGTATATGTGTGGGCTTGGGTGAGGCGCTGAAACCTGAATTTAGAGAGTATGCACGGCAGGTGGTGCGCAATGCTAAGCGGTTGGCCGAGGAGCTGGCGGCGCGCGGATTCAAACTTGTCTCCGGAGGAACCGATAAACATCTCATCCTTATTGACTTAACAAGGGAGAGGTCACTGTTGGGTAAGAAGTTTGCGCGAGCCTTGAGCTACGCCGGGATAGTGACTAACTTTAACACCATGCCCCAAGAGACGCGCTCGCCGGCTGATCCTTCGGCACTGCGACTGGGAACGCCTTGGGTGACAACACGGGGTATGGCGGAGGCGGAGATGAAGCAGATTGCCGCGTGGATGGCTGAGGTTATGGCAGTTTGTGCTCCGTGGAGCGAAATGCCATTCGAGGAATTTGAAGAGAAGGCGAAAGGTTCTTCTGATATACAGTGTGTGGCAGTAGAGGTGCGTAAGTTATGTGAGCGATTTCCTCTACCTGTTCGTGAATCTGTTCTTGTTAGGAATTTCTGACAATTGGTGACTATACGAACAAAGAGTGAGACACTATACTTGGGTTATGAAGCAAGGAGGTGAGTTGTATGGCGAATAAGAGTTTAGGTTTGTGGGCGGCCGTACTGTTGCTGGTCGGTGGCTTGGTTCACTTGATTCCCGGGTTGTATTCTGGTTTGACAGTACTGACGGGAGGCTTTCCTTGGATTCAGGTGGTAGTTGGTATCTTGTCGGTTATTGTGGCGCTGGTGATGTTCGCTGGTGATAAAAAAGGTGGGCAGGGTCTACCGGCTGCTCCGCCGTCTTCACCGAGTGCTGGATCAGATGGCTTTGGTGGTGCCCCAGGCGCCTGATGCCTGTTAGCCGTTGGCAACGATGGTGGCTGGATGCTTGGCCACATCGGTTGCATATTCGCCGGTTTGTGCCTCGTTTTCTGCGGGCATGTCCTGACCCGTTCCGGGGGGAAGTGCTGGAGGTGGGATCGGGTAGCGGATGGACGTCGCGGCGTATTCTGGAGACCTTTCCTCAAGTTGAGTTGACGGCTACGGACGTTGATCCGGGAATGAGTTATGCTTTTGAGCGTCTGCAGGGCAAATATGGTCAGCGGCTCAAGTGGCGGCAGGCCGATCTATTGAAACTGCCCTTCGATCGGTCGTCGTTTGATATTGTGATTGGTATCCATGTTCTTGACAGTGTTGATGATGTAAATGGTGCCGTGCGGCAGCTGCTTAGGGTATTGCGGCCCGGGGGAATAGTTGGCTTAAGCGGTGAGGGAGCTACCTGGTTGATTTTGGAAAAGACGTTAAATGATGAGGGTTGTGAGATAGTCTGCTCGCGGGGCGGCGTTCACTACTATTTGTGGGCAAGGAAACCGTATGTGTAATGCCAGTGTGGCTGTTGCTCTTTTCTATCGTCGTGGTATAGTGCTTTGCTATGTCAGCACTTGTTACCGTGTTGGTGGACAAGCCGTCGGCGGTCGGTTCTGATGTATTAGTAGTGCCAGTTGTGGTGGGTGGTGCTCTGCCATCTTGCCTGGCGCCCGGCGCGCAGAGAGTTTTGAAGGCACGTATGCGACAACTAGGTTTTAAGGGGGACTGGGGTTCAGCAGAGTTTTTTGCGGTTCCGGAGCGAGGGATGAAAGTTTCTTTTGTTGGTTTAGTTGGTTTGGGTAAGAAAAGTGACGGAGGGGGGCGGATGTCTGAAGGTATGCGGAGGGGCATCGGTCAGGTAGTACAAGATGCGCGACGACATGGTCTTAGAACGGTGGCGGTAAATCTTATGAACCAGGAGAATGCGGAGGTTGCTGCGGACCTGGCGGCAGCAGCCTTCGAGGGGGTAGTCCTGGCTAGCTATCAGTTTGCGGAGTATTCAGAGCGTTTGCGCAAACAAGAGCGACAGCGCGCTGTGCGGCGGCTGCTTATTTTAGTTGATTCTGATAGCAGGACAGCGGTGCGGGCGGTCTTGAGAGAAGCTAGGCAGGTGTTGAACGGTGTGGAATTAGCTCGTCGTCTGGTGAACCAGCCAGCGGAGAGTATGACGCCGAAAACATTGGTTAAAGAGGCACAGGCCTTGGCGCTTTCTTCGCGGGTGAGCGTACGGGTAATGAATCGGCGCGAAGCAGGCCGACAAGGGTTTAATGCTTTCTTGGCGGTGGCGCGTGGTTCTACTGAAGAGCCGTACGTCATTCACTTGACTTATAGGCCGCCGGAGCGTGATGGGACAACAAAAAAGGTTTTTCTGGTCGGCAAGGGTGTTACTTTTGATTCGGGGGGATTGAGCATCAAGCCGGCTGAGAGTATGGAGGTTATGAAAGATGATATGGCTGGCGCGGCCACGGTGCTGGGCGTTTTTTCGGTATTAGAGAAGCTGTCACCTAACGTGGAAGTGCATGGTGTGATTGCGGCGTGCGAGAATATGCCATCGGGGGCAGCTTATCGGCCGGGCGATATTTTGGTGGCGAAAAACGGCAAGACTATTGAGGTACTTAATACTGACGCAGAGGGTCGCATTACATTAGCTGACGCTTTGGCATACGCGGCCGAGTTTAAGCCGGATGCCCTGATTGATGTGGCTACATTGACTGGGGCATGCATTGTGGCGCTGGGCAGCACAGTGGCTGGTTTGATGGGGAATGACGAAGATTTGAAGGAGAAGTTGACGGTGGCGGCCGCTAAGGTGGGAGAGGGCGTAGCTTTGCTTCCTATGCCTGAAGAGTACAAAAGTTGGATGGAGAGTGCGGTGGCTGATATGCGTAATGTTTCGAGTGTGCGGGCAGGTGGAGCCATAACGGCGGCAATGTTTTTGAGTGAATTTGTGGGAGAAGTGCCATGGGCACATTTGGATATTGCTGGGCCATCGTATGCGGAAAGTGTGTGTTTGCCGTACTATGGCAAGGGGGCAACGGGCTATGGTGTGCGTACGCTTGTTGAATTTTTAAAAAACTTCGACGGGCAAACTCAAAACTAGTAGATTGCCCAAGAGTGATTTCGGGGGCATCTTATGATTATTATGGATATACGAGAAAACGTGTCTTTAGCGGAGCTGACGACAATTGGCTTGGGTGGGAAGGCGCGCTATTTTGTGTCTGGCGCAACAGTTGATGAGCTGAAAGAAGCCTTGTTATTTGCGCGCGAGAAAAATTTACCGGTGCACGTGCTGGGCGGGGGCAGTAATACGGTGTTCGCCGATGGTGGCTTTAGTGGATTAGTGATTCAGATTGGGTTAAAGGGAACTGAATTTGGCAAAGATGGTCAGGTTGCGGCAGCGGCTGGGGAGGTGGGAGATGAAATTGTTGAGGAATGCGTTAGGCGTGACTTGGCCGGTTTGGAATGTCTGTCTGGCATACCAGGCTTGGTGGGTGCTGGGCCGGTACAAAACGTGGGGGCGTACGGTGGGCAAGTGTCCGATGTTATTTCCCAGGCGCAGGCCTTAGACCGGCGAACGCTTGATGTTGTATCGTTTTCAAATAAACAGTGCCAGTTTGGTTATCGGCAAAGCCGTTTCAAGAAAGGTGATCAAGGGAAGTACATTATTACTGGCGTGACTTTTCAGTTGCGGCCGGGGGGAGGGCCGCAGCTAAAGTATCCGGAGTTGATTGAGGCGGCAGGCCGAACGCCGACTTTACTGGGAGTGAGACAGGCGGTTTTGAAGCTGCGGCGGAGCAAGTCAATGATAGTGAACGTAGAGGACCCCCACTCGCGTTCGTGCGGATCATTCTTTGTGAATCCGCTGGTTTCGCGGGAGAAGTTGGCAGAGCTGCAGGACGAGTACGAGGTGCCGCATTTTGCTGCCGGCAGGTACGCCGTGAAGATACCGGCGGGCTGGTTGGTAGAGCAGGCTGGTTTTAGCAAGGGGTTTAGGCAGGATGGGGTAGGCATCTCTTCTCACCACGCCCTGGCTTTGGTTAACTATGGCGGGACTACAAAAGAATTGCTGGCCTTGGCAGAGAAAATTCAAACAGCCGTCGAAGAAAAATTCGGCATTGAGCTGGAGCGAGAACCGGTGGTGGTTAGCCAGTCTTAAATTTTAGCGGAAGACTGACCGTTCGAGGCGGGCGACGCGCTCGGGGAGGCGGCGTACCTCTTTCAAGAGCTGGTTATTTTCGTCCAAGATGGTCAGCATCGCTCTTTGGCTGCTGGTTATTATTTCTACTTTGTTGTCTAGCTTTGCTAGGTCGTCTTTGGTGGTCATATTTTTTTCTATGGTGGATATTTTTCTTTCAACGCGGGCAAAGGTACTCTCGGTAGCAATAGCCAGTTTATCTACGTCATCGCCTACATTGGCAATTTCAGCCTTTAGTTCTACTTTCAGTGTTCTTAGGTCGTTTTTAGTGGCGGGCTGATTGTTTTTGTTACGCATGGATTGGGTTGACATGTGTAGTTAGTGTACTAGAAAGTGCGGTGGTTCGGCTAGGTTTTGGCGAGGGGTTTTAAAAGGAGAGTGAGGGCGAAGAAGGCGGTGCTGACTAGCACAATGGTTGGCCCGGAGGCAGTGCCGAGGACGGCACTGCCTGACATGCCAAGGATGACCGAGGCCAGGCCGACACTGACACTAATTACGAACATACTGGCGAGCGTGCGAGAGATATTTTGAGCACTGGCGGCG
>Ga0214473_10000604_pt1 | contig 50211 bp, 32 predicted proteins | sample RVTome_7_FD_203509 | JGI IMG/M metagenome (GOLD analysis project Ga0214473, IMG submission 203509) | Soil microbial communities from uranium-contaminated site in the Upper Colorado River Basin, Wyoming, United States - RVT98D197 | ecosystem: Environmental > Terrestrial > Soil > Contaminated >...
GATCCTGGCCGGGCGGCTGCGCGAGGACGCGGCCCGTCCGATGGTGGCGGGGCGGCTGCGCCTCGCCGGGGGTGAGCCGTGAACGAGAAGGAACTGGACGCTCTGCTGGGGGCTGAGGCCGACGCGGACGCGGCGCTCGAGGCGCCGCCGCGGGTCGAGGCGGACCTGCTCGCCGCGTACCGCGAGATCCATGCTGCCCCGGCTGCGCCCCGCGGCTCAGGCCTGGGGGGTGCGAGCGACTGGATCTGGGCGGGCCTGGCCGCCGCCGCGGCGGTCGTGGCGATCGCGGCGACGCTGCGCCGCGGCGGGCCGGCGGTGACCGCCGAGGTCGCCAGCGCCGATGAGGAGGCCGAGTTCCTGCCCCTGGCCTGGGGCGGCGCCGCGATCGACGACGTGGAGGCGGTGCAGGTCGTGGCGGTCCAAGTCCCGCGCACGGCCCTCGCCAGCCTGGGATACGCGGGCCCGCTGCTCGCCGACGAGGGCGCCGCGCTGCGGGCGGAGCTGCTGGTCGGGAACGACGGGATTGCTCGAGGCATTCGGTTCGTCCACTGATGCGAGGAGAAGACATGAAGCGATTGATGTGGGCGGCCGCGCTGTTGGCCGCGACACCGTGCCTGGCCCAGGAAGAGCGCATGGCGCGCGGGGCCTTCGTGGGCGCGGCGATGGGAGAGCCCGGTGGCCCGCCGATGATGGACCACCTGATGATCCTGGGGGCCGAAGAGGGCTTCGAGCTCAAGACCGTCAAGGGCGCGCCGTACCAGGCCGAAGCGGTCACCGAGGTCGTCCAGTCGCTGGCCGACGGCAACAAGATCACCCGCAGGACGACGGCCTCCGTGGCGCGCGACAGCGAGGGTCGCGTGCGCCGCGAGAGCCTGGTCGCGGGTCTCGGGCCGCTCTTCCCGGGCGACGGGCCGAAGCTCGTGTTCGTTCACGATCCCGTGGCCAAGGCGGGCTACGTGCTGGATCTCGAGGACAAGACGGCGCGGAAGCTGCCGCCCCCGCCCGCGTTCGAGATCGACCGGTCCGCGCCCGGCCCCCACGGCCAGGCCCGCCTCGGCCCGCCGCCCGGCGCGCCGATGGTGAAGTTCAAGACGCGGGTCAAGGAGTTCCCGGAGGGCAAGAAAGAGGACCTCGGGACGCAGACGATCGAGGGCGTCCCGGCCCAGGGCACGCGCACGACCCACACGATCGCCGCCGGGCAGATCGGCAACGACCGGTCGATCGAGATCGTCCACGAGCGCTGGTACTCCGACGAGCTGCAGGCCGTGGTGATGAGCCGTCACTCGGACCCGCGCATGGGCGAGACGACCTACCGGCTGACGAACATCCAGCGTGGCGAGCCGGACGCCTCCCTCTTCCAGGTGCCCGAGGACTTCAAGGTCGAGGAAGGCGGGCCCAAGTTCAACAAGCGCGTGATTAGGTAAGAGGCCCCCCAGCTGCAGCGCCCGCCGTGCCCTTCGCACAGCCGCGAAGGTCTCGCCGTCCTGGGCGGCCTCGGGCTCACCGTGGCGCTACTGGCCGATGATGCGCACCGTCCCGGCCGCAGGCAAGTCACGGGCCGACTGTTGCAGTGAGCAACTGCGCGGCCAGCGCCAGTGATTGCAGCGAGCGACCGGGGTCGCAGTCGTCCCTGCCGTCAGGGATCACCCAGCGTATGGGGTTCCGTCAAGACTTGTGCCGAAGCGTGGAGCGGTGATACTCCCGACCCCGGGGAACGTGCGGGGGATCACACAGGTCGAGGAGGAGCTGGAATCCCGACGCCGCCTGGCCTGCTACACCACCTTGACGAGAATCCGCCCCATCTCGTCGGCGGAAAAGGCCCGCAGGCATTCGGTACGGACGTTGCCCAGGGCGCCGACGCTCAGCAGGAACGCCGTCGCCGCGGCGTCGTCCGGCGCTTCGATGATGGTCGCGATGTCGTATCGTCCCAGCGTCCAATAGACGTCCTTGACCGAGGCCCCGACTTTCTTCGCCACGTCCCTCACGGCTTCCGCGCGCCTGGTCGTGTCCTTCACGTTGCGAATCCCCTGGTCGGTGAACTGGCGCCCAACACGATATAGGTCGCCATCTCGTCCTCCCTTTCGGGTCAGATGATCGTAGGCTCTGGATCGGCGTTGCGGGCGCCGAGCTGCGCGCTGGCGAGCTACTACTCCCGTCTCTCGAGCACGGCCGAGGCCGTCGCCCCCGGGGCGGCTGCGCGGACCGCGACGACCTCGAAGAAGCCGTCGGGCAGCAGGTCGGGCGCCCGCCACTCCAGGAACTGCAGGTCGTCCATGCGCAACTCGCTCTCGCCCGAGGCCGGAGGATTGAGACCGACGTACATCATGACGTTGTTGGCGGGGAGCCCGCCCGCGGGAGCGAGCGCCGACTCGGGCACGTCCACGATCAGCTCGCGCCATTGGCCGTCCGCTGGGACCGAGAACGGAAGCTCCACGCTCCGCAGCAGGGTCGATTCCGGATCCTCCGATGGGTTCAGGTCGTCGAAGTGGTAGACGTCCAGCGTGAAGAACGTGTCCCCTGAGCCGCTGCGGCGCGCACGGAACCGCAACGAGTAGCTCGGCGGCCCGTCCGCCGGCACCGCTGATTGCGGGCTGACCGCCGTCCAGAAACGGTGCTCCGTCAGCTGCACTCGCGCCACCGGACGCAGGCGGATGCGGGAGGTGTTCGACGACGTGCGGTGCAGGCGCAGCGCCCGGTCGGGCGACGGCGCCCCGGTCGTCACCCAGATGCCGGCCGAGTCCGAGGCGCCAGCCGTGAACCACTGCGGGCCGCCCGCTGCGACCCCGTCCGCGGCGTCGTCCTCGAACGCCCCCCAGCGGAAGAGGTCGCGGCCGAAAAGCACACCCGAGAGGCCCGACCCGCGCGAGCGGACGATCCCCGTCTGCGGAAGGTCGGCCGCCGCGTCGAAGGAGGCGGTCACGGGGTATGCGGTCGAGGCCCCGGGGCCCCCCGGAAACAGAAGCGCGGCGTTGCCTTCCATCCGGACGGCGGGTTTGACGGCGTTGGGAACCGGCGCCCGCAGCGCCATGCGCACCGCGCCGTCGTAGCGATCCGTGCGGGCATCGAGGGACGAGCGCTCCTGCACCACCCGGACCGCCGCCCGCGCAGCGGCGCCCACGAGGGGCACGGGCCGGTAGCGGAGCAGCGTCATCGGGAGGAAGCGGGCCTCGATGAGCGCCGTCCCCTCGTAGACGACGCGCAGCACGCCGCTGAGGAAGGTCGAGAGGAAGTCCTGCTCGAAGACGCAGTTGCCGAGGCTGAAGCAGACCAGCTTCCCCCTGTAGAACTCGAAGCCCTGCTGGACGTGGGTATGGTGGCTGATCACGAGGTCCGCTCCGGCGTCGATCGCCCGGTGAGCCCCCAGGGCGGTGCCAAGCGAGGCGGCCTCCGAGTACTGGAACCCGCTGTGGAGCTGGACGATCACGAGCTCGGCGCCCCGCGCCCGCAGCGCGGCGACCTCCCGCGGGATCCTGGTCAGGTCGAGAGGATTCGCCCCGCCGTGGCCACGGCGAGCCACCGAATCCTGCAGCTCGGGGTAGACCGCCCGCGCCGAGGTCCAAAGCGCGGCACGCTCGGCGGGGCTCGCGATCGAGGGCTCCACCGCGCTGATCGCCCCCCACGCCGATCCGACGCGCCGCGCCGCAAGCGGGATCGTCGCCCTGGACCCGGTGAAGCTCCAGGAGCGGAACTCGTACTTCCATGCTTCCGAGTCGGGAAGGTTGGTCGGGACGGTCGTGTCGTCGTCCGGATAGGAGTCGTTGATGGCATCGCCGTTGACGGTGGTGTACGAGAGGACGCCGATCACGAGCCCGGCGACGTCCAGCAGCGCAGGGACGGCGGCGTCGGCCTCGGTGACACCGGCGCCCACCGTCGGGATGCCCGCCGCCGACAGGTTGGCGAGGGTGGAGGCGATTCCCGGCTCCAGCCAGTCGCGGAGGTGGTTGTTGCCCAGGACGGCCAGGTCGAGGCCCAGCTCTTTGAGGGCCGGAATCAGCTCGGGAGGCGACTGGAAGAGGTATAGCTTCTTGGGGTAGGCGCCGGAGGCGGGGAGGGTGCCGATGACGGTCTCGAGGTTGGCGCAGCGGAAATGGGCCGCGCGGAACAGCGGTGCGAGGGACGAGACCACGGCCCGGGCGCTGGCGCCGCCGTCTCCCGGCGTGACGACGGCGGTGTCGGGCTGGGCCGGCGCCACGTAGCGGCGGGCGAGCATGATGTCGCCGCCGAAGTGCATCGCGGTCCGCCGGGCGCCCCCCGGGCCGAGTTCGCGGCGCAGCCGGATCCTGAACGCCGCCCCGGCCTGCTCGGGCCCGAGGACGGCCGGCTCGGGGACGAAGCCCGGGGCCGTGGCCACGACCAGCATCGGATCGGTCAGTCCCGAAAGCGCCAACGCCCCGTCGGCGGTAGTGGTTCGATCGGTCCCGGCCACGTTGAGCGTCGCGAAAGGCACCGGGGCGTCCGCCTCGTCGACGACGGCGAGCAGCAGCGAGTAGGGCGCCGTCGGCGGTCCGCCGGTTGCCGGGGTGCCTCCCGGCGAAGGCTCCGTACCCATGGCGCACCCGCCGAGCAGCAGCGGGAGCACCAGGACTGTGGAACGCATCTCAGGGAGCGCCCGCGGGCCTTGCAACGGAACGGGTCCTCGTGGGAGCCGTCGTGGCCGGGGCCGCAGCCCGCCGCGGGCGCCTCTCGCCGGCGAGGCCGAAGAGGCCGGGAGTCGACTGGAAGGCCTCGATCTGCCGCAGCAGCCAGCCCCCATGCTGCCGCTTGTTGAGCGCCTGAAGCTCCAGAGCCGCCCGCTCGTGCCCGATCCGCTCCGCGGCGAGATCGGCGTAGATCCGGTTCGCCTGCTTGCGGCGCGAGACCGCGTCGCCGGCGTCCAACAGGGCCTCGACGGCGTCGACCAGGCCGGCGACGAAGCCGTGGGACGAGGCCTGCGGCCGGACGCTCTCGCGCACGCGGAGCATCGCGCTCTCCAGGTTCGAGGCGGCGAGCGTGAGCCCGGCCTGGAAGCCCTCGCGCTGCGCCAGGGCGGAGCCGCGCACGGCCTCCAGGGTCTCGCGGACGTGCTCCTCGCACAGCAGCCCATAATCCTGGAAGGCGCTCAGCAGCCTGAGGCCCCGCTCGGCCTGCGCGGGCTCCTGGCTGCGGAGCAGGGTGCACGCCTTGTGGCAGGCGCTCCAGGCCTGCCAGCCGTAAACGAAGTCCAGGCCGGTCCCCTTGATGTTCTGGATCCCCATGATGCGGTTCCGGAACCCCGGGGGCGTGGCCGCGGCGATGCGCTCGACGATCTGGTCCCGCGTCGCGTGATAGTCCGGAACGACGACCAGCTTGGCCTGGAACCACTCCCAGAGCTGCGCGCGAAACGCCGCGTCCACAGCCGGACGCTCCTCGGGCAGCGCCCGCCCGACGCGCTCGGCCAGGACCTGGTGCGCCTCGCGGACGCGCAGGCCGTCCCGCAACGACGCGACGATCCCGTCCACGAGCTCTGTGTCGACCGTCGCCTCCACGAGACGGGCGCGCAGCTCCTCCGGACGATCCCACAGCGCCTCCAGCGCCAGGACGTGGGCCGCGCCGGCCGGCCGGCCGATGACGACCCCGCGCAGGCTGGCCCCCAGGCGCCTGCGCACCCCCGCGTCCTCCACCGGCAGCCGGAAGCGACGCAGGGCCGCGGCCAGCGCGGCGAGGGCGTCGGCGTTGCTGGACTCCGGGCGCGGCCAAAGCGTCAGGTCCTGGGCGAACTCCTGCCAGGACTCGGCGATGTACCCCAGGAGCCCGGTCAGGTTGCCGCCGATCAGGAAATGGCGGTCCGCGCTGATGTCGTTCACGAGGATGCCGGCGAAGACCCGGGAGCGAGGCACGCGGTCCGCGCGGTTGTTGACGACGGTGGTGATCCAGACCCCCGACTCCGCCTCGGGGTCCTGGCGGTCGAACCCGAGGCGGGTCCAGTTGCTGAGACAGGCGTGGCGCTCGTTGGCGGACATCCCGTTGGTGAACTCGAGCAACCGGGTACGCAGCGGCGCTGCGGGGCTGGTGACGAGCATTCCCAGGTCCGGGATGACGCGATCGGCCATCTCCTTGAGGGCGAAGTCGGCGTCCACGCCCAGGTTCCGCGCGAGGCCGAGGGCCAGGGCGACGTTGTAGGGGTGCTCCTGGTAGGGGAAGCGCGCCAGCACGTCCGGCGTGAGCAGCCCGGCCTCGAGCCAGCCCACGCTGGTGACGGACGTGCCGCGCCGGCGCGCGGCCTCGGCCAGGATCGGCCGCATCTGCTCCTCGCTGGTGATCAGCTGCGACGTCTCGGGGATGAACTCCGTCATGACCTCGGGGATGTTGACGCCGGCGGGCCCCTGGATGTCCTCGTGGTCGGGATACGTGTTCGTGAGGGTCGAGACGTCGTCCTGCATCCACTGGCGCTGCAGCACCCGGACGTAGCCGGGGTTGAGCCCCATGCACTCCCACAGCACGACGTCGGCCCCGAGGCGGTCGGCGAGCCGCACCACGTCGCGCTGCTCCCAGATGGTGGCCTTGTCGTAGGGTCGGAACAGGAACATCTCGCGCATCGTCGCGAAGGCGTGGGCGTGGAGGAACATGGCCTCGCAGCCCGTGGTCTTCGAGACCAGGCTGTAGCCGAGGGCGTTGACGAGCGCCGCCTTGAGCCGCTCCGTCCCGGACTTCCCCCGCGTGCCCCAACCCCCCAGCACGAGTGGCCGTCGGCGGCGCGCCTGCCGGAGCGTCAGGTTCAAGTAAAGGTGCCGGCCGAGGAAGAAGGCGACGGCGAGGGCGGTGAATACGATCAGCTCGAAGAGGGAGTTCTCGTAGACCGAGACGAAATAGTCCTGGAAGCGCCGCCAGAGCTCCTCGCCCATCGCAGGAAGGATCGCGGGAAAGAAGTGCCGCACCGACGCGTCCTCGGTCCGCGGCGCTTCGGCCCCGGCGGGATGGGGCCGGAACGCGACACCGATGCCCTGCTCTTGCAGGGCCTTGACGTACGCGTCGGGCTGGCCCGGCCCGCCCTGCACCCAGTTCCGGAGCCGCGCGTAGCGGGCGAAGCTCCACGTCAAGCGAAGGTGGGCCTTGAGCCGGCGCAGCGGCGAGGCGGGCGGCGCCAGCTCGGTGACGCCCTCGCTGCTGTAGAAGCGGGTCGGCCCTGGGACCAGCGACGTGTTGAGCGCGGACAGGACGTCGTCGACCAGGGGCAGGTAGGGCCGCCAGCCGTGCTCGTGCGGCAGGACACGCGGCTCCCCCGGCACCCTGGTCTCCGCCAGCTCCGCGAGGATCGTGGACGGAGCCCGCAGCGTGCCATAGGACACGCGCCCGATCGTGTGGGGGAACGCCTGCCGCTTGTCGGGGGAAGGGTGACGCAGCTCGTGGAGCAGTCGCCAGGTGCGGAAGCGGAACCGATGCCCGCGCGTCACCCGCCAGCCCAGCCGGCCGCGCTCGAGGTCGTAGCCGAAGTCGTCCTGGGCGAGCACCGAGAACACGCGGCCCACCAACTCCTCTTCGTAGCCGTCCAACAGACCATGGGGCAGGCGCCTGCTGCCGCCGGGAGGAATCCCCTCGAGCGCCTTCCGCAGGGCAAGCGCCAGCTCGCGGGCACGCGCATCGCTCCCGCACCAGACGCGTTCCAGCGCCTGGGCGGCCCAGCGGCGGATGGCCAGGCTCTGGGCCGAGGACCGGAGGCGCTCCAGGCTCTCGAGGAGCCGCCGGCGCTCCCCCTGGGGAGGCGCCGGACGCTGCGCGGCCTGTGCAGCGAGCTGCACGCCCACGCGCAGCACGAACTCGTCGCGCTCCTCCTCCAGAGCGGTCACGAGGAGCTGCACGTAGTCGACGCCCTCGGGCCCACGTTCCAGCAGGGCGGAACCCTCGAGCAACGCTGCGGCGCGGACCGCCGGGATCGGGTCCTCCTGAGCCAGGCGGCGCCACAGACGCCGCGCCGCTTCCGGAGGCGCCTGGAGCAGGGCGCGCGCCAGGGCCTGGCGCACGAACGGGCTCGGGTCACGGGCCACGGTCGCGAGGAGCGGCAGCAGCTCCGGGAGGCCGCCGAGATTCTGGCCCAGGAGCTGAACTGCTCGTCGTCGCACGAACAGGTCGTCCCCCCCGCCGGGCTCCGCCAGGCGCTGCTCGAGCACCTTGCGCAGGGACTCGTGGGACAGGCTCTCGAGCAGCGAGAGCGCCTCGCACTGGATCCACACCTGCTGCTCGCGGTCGAGGCAGGAACGATAGATGAAGCGGAGAGTGCTCTCCTCGACCGTGTGCTCCTGCGTGTGCTGCGGGAGGGCCCGCAAGACCGTGGACAGGCACTGGAAGGCGGCCACCGTCACGGCGCCGTTGCCGTCGTAGCCGAGCAGCGGCTTCACCAGGGGCTCGAGGCCGAGGCGCTCCCAGAGTCCGGCATGGCCCACGACCGGGCCGCGCTCCCTCAGGAGCAGGGCGCCGAGCGTCCCCAGCCTCCTCAGGGCGAAGGCCATACGCCGCTCCGCGGCTGCATGGCGGCGCTGGAAACGGTCCGTCACCGCCCCTTCGTCGAACCAGCGCGCGAAGGCCCGGCGGTCTCCGCGGAGCTGCCGGCCCGTCGCACCGAGGTCCCGGGCGTAGTCGAGCACGTGCTTCTGGCGTTCCTTCGCCGTGGCCGCGTGCGCGTGCCGCAGGAGGAACTGGTCGTGGCGCAGGCGCAGGGACCGGATGGCTCGCGACTGGCGCTGGACCTCGTCCTTGAGGAACCCGAGCACGCGCTCCGCCAGGCGGGAACCGTCGCCCGACTCGTCCCGTGCAGGGACGCCGTTCGGTCGGGCCGCGAGCTCGGCGAGCAGGGCCTCGACCGTGCTCGCCTCCAGCCGGCGCTCGTAGGCGCTTTGGCCCAGCTCGAGCAGCTCCCGGGCGCGCGGGTCGTTCACGGCTCCTCCCACAGGCGGTTGTTCACCGTCCGGGCCGCGCGGCGCTCGCGCAGCTCCCGGAACTCCAGGCTGCGCGGAGCGAAGTCCCGGAAACCCCGACCGTGATCCGGATACCAGTTGAGGAACAGCCCAGCGCTGCTGCGCCGCTCCCTGAGATGGTAACGATAGCGGAAATCCAGCTCGATGCGCTGGCGGTTGCGGTGCCAGGTCTCCACGCCCAGCTCCAGGGACAGGGCTTGCCGCGTCACGGCGCGGCCGCGATCCTGGCCGGCGAGGAAGCGCGCGGCACGGTACTCGCCCGCCAGCAGCAGCGCTCCGATCTTCTGCCTCCAGCCCCCCTCTAGGCTGAAGTGGTCCGGGCGGTCCAGGATCGTCTCGTTGGAGACGAGCGCGACCGTGCCCCACGCCTCGGCGTCGAGCCAGGGAGCGTGGGTCACGGTGTCGGAGAGCACCAGGCCCGCCCGGTGCCGGGCCTTGTACCGCGTGAACACGTCCCGGTCGACCTCGGCGGGATCAAGCCCCGCGTCGGCGGCCAGGCTCAGGACGCGGCCGAAGAGCCCCAGGGACGGCGTGTGGTACGTCTTGGGTCCGAACCACCAGCGCTGGCTCACCTCGCCGCCCAGGCTGAGCGACCAGTGCCCGCCCGCGCCGGGAGCTCCCGAGCCGCCGCCGGTCTGGAGGTAGGCGCTCGCATCCGCCCTGAAGACCCTCGAAGCGCCGGTGTGGTGATGGACCTGTTGCAGCAGTCCCACGGTGGGTCCACCCTGCGCGTTGACCCGCGCCAGGAGATCGGTGCGATCGTAGCGGTGCCGTCCCAGGTGGGAGAAGCGCCGCCCAAGCCGCAGCTCGACGAACTCCTGAGCCGGCTGCCGTCCGGCGGCGTCTTCGTCGAAGAGGATGCGACTCACGAACGCGGAGGAGGCGGACCAGGTGGGGTCCTCCTGGCGGCCGAGGGGCAGCGCGTCCTCGAGCCTCAAGCGTCCCCGCTGCGGGCCGTCCTGGACTTGGAGCAGTGGCGGGGGCTCCGGTCCCGGCCCGCCACGCTGCGGGCGCAACAGCAGGCTCGATCCCGTGGCTGCCTCGGGCGCCCGATGGAACAGCCGCAGCAACACCTCCCGGCCCGCCTCGGGACGGATCTCGAGGCTGCGCCCCGCGGCGGGCACGGCCGCGTAGTGCGTGAGGGTGCGCTCGCCGCGGCGCTCGTCCACGCGGACCCAGGCAGGACCGGCGAGGTCGATCCGGAACGGCTCCTCGGGCGTGGCGAGGTGGTAGCTGCGGGCGACCCTGTCGAGGATCGGGACCCACACGGTGGAGCGGCGCTCCCGGGCGCTCACCCTCAGGAACTGGTTCACCAGGGGATCGCTGATCCCGATCCGCAGGACGTGCCGTCCCGAAGGGACCGTCAGACGAAGGACCTGCCGCGGGGCCTCGGGGGTGAGCCGGATGCGCTGCTCCGGGCCTTCGTCCAGCTGGTGCCACGCGGTCAAGGGCATCGGCGGCAGGTACTCCAGGTCCTGGCGCTCGAGCGCCAGCTCGACCTCGGCCGCGGCCTGGTTCGAGAAGGACAGCGCGAGGCGGCCGCCGCCCGCGAGGATCTGCTCCTCGGGGAGCACCGGCGGCAACAGCGCCCGCTGCACCCGCCCGCGAGGATCCTCGGGCGAGCCGGCAGGCAGCTCGATCGGGCGCACTCCCGCGCTGCTCGTGGGTGAAGGGGCCGGCAGCCATGCGCTGTCGCGGACCAGCCGCGCGTAGATCGCCTGCGCCGGCTCCAGGTGCGCATGCTCGAAGAAGAGCGCGTCTCCCAGGGCCTGGGCGCGCGCGGCTTCCTCGGGACGTTCCTCCGACAGCTTGAGGAGCAGGGACAGACGGCGGATGACGTCCTCGGGGGCCTCGCCCGGGGGCATCGCCAGGGCGTCGTCGATCCTGCCCTCCGCGAGACACCTCGCCTGGCGGGCGCGTTCCGACAGGCCCAGGTCGCTGCGGAGCAGGCTGGGGCAGGCGGCGCGTGAATCGCCCAGGCGCGTCAGGGCGAGGAGGCGTTCCCGCGGGGAGACCGCCTCGGCCTCGGCGAAGCCATCGGCCAGCACCCAGGTGGCCTCCGAGGCCAGCGGCGTGCCCAGGCGGAGAGCGATGCGTGCCTCGGTCAAGGGCGCGAGGCCGGACATCGGCACGACGCGACCGGCAGCGACGGGGGTGGCCGCGGGCGGACGCAGCGGCTCCGAAACCGGCGCGCGATCGCCCAGCGGGAGGATGAGCACGCTTCCCCAGGGCGGGAGGACAGGGTCGAGATCCTCGGGGCCTTCCACAAACGCCGCCAGCGCGGAGGGCGCGAGTTCCGGCAGGAGCCCCGCGGGGTTCTCCGGGCGCTCCACGAGCACGCGCACGAGAACCGGGAGGCGCCCCGCCGACGTTGCGATCTCGTGGCGGCCGGGGCCGAGATCGAGGCTCGCCTCGACGCGCTGCCCCGGTCGCTGCGTGGCGTCGCCCACCAGGCGCAGATCGGGGGAGGGGCGGTTCGCGTTGATCGGAACGATCTCGAGCTGGTCATCGGCGACGACGCGCAGCCAGTCGTCGAAGGGGCGCGTCGCATCCGCGGCGTGCAGAGGCCGGGCCTCGATTCGAAGACGGAGCGGCCCGATAACCTCGAGCCGAACGGGCCGAGCGGGCGTGGCCCTGAAGTGCCGCACGGTGGGCCCGCACTCGGCGGCGCATGTCAGGTCCCCGCCGGCGTGATCCACGACGAGCGCCTCCGCCTCGCGCCAGATCCGGGGCCTCGGGTCGCCAGCCAGCCAGCGTTCCCAATCGAACACGGCCTCCGCTCGCTGCTCGGCATCCTTCGAGCCGAGCCGCCGCCGGACATCGGTCCCTTGCTCGAGGTAGGCCGCCACGGCGCGACCCGGCTCCCCGCCTTCCGTGAAGAGCGCGACGGCCCCTTCGGGGTCGCCTTGCGCCAGGAGGCGCTCGCCCTTCCAGTAGCTCTGCTCGACCGCCGTGAGCCTCGGGAGCGCTCCCTCGAAGGCGGCCCACCAGCGAGCGCCAACGGCGGCCCGGACCAGGGACGCCGGCGGCACCTCGGCTGCGGGCCCGAGGGCGAGTCCCACCATCAGCGCCAGGTCGGGCTCGCCCTCCTCCAGCAGCGCGTCGAGCAGCGCGGCCAGCGTCTCCGGCGTCGGCGCGCGGCGCGCAGCGGCGGCCAGGAGCAGCCCGAGGCCCTCGCGGTCCTCTGCCCGCGCGTACAGCCTGGAGAGGCGCGCGAAGGCCTCGTCGCGAGTCTGCGGGTCCGGGTCGTGGAGGAAGAGGCCGCGGAGCTGCAGCTCGGCCAGGAAGCTCTCCCCCAGCTCCTCGAGGGCGGTCACACGGCCGAACGCGGCCTCGCGCCGCGCTGCTCCCCCCGAGGAGAAGTAGACACCACCCCAGGCCTCGAGTGCCGGCAGCCACTCTCCCCTGGCGGCGAGGGCTCGGGCCTCCTCGGCGACCGCGGTGACGTCGGTCGCCAGGTTAGGCCGGCCCGACGCGCTGGCACCGGGCGAGGGCGCCACGGAGCCTGCAAAGACCCGGTCACGGGTCGCGAGCAACCGCAGCAGCGGGTCCCAGTGGTTGCGCAGCTCCCAGATGGCCTCCGAGACCTCCGCTTCGGCGGGGCCCTGCCCGGAAGTCGCGGCCAGGAACGCGCTGCGCACCGCGGCCTCGCCTCCCGCCCGGCGCACCAGGTCCCGATACTCCGACTCGCTTAGACGATATGGCCTCGAAGCCCGATACTGGAGCGCGACACGGAACGGGGCGGGCCCGGACGCGTCACGCCACAGCCGTACCTCCTGCGCCGCCGCAGGCAGCGGCAGCTCAGCGGTTCCCACCGCCATCAGTGGCCCGGCGGCGAGGGCTCGGCCACGCCGACCGAGAGCCGTCAGGGCGGCGTCGGCGCCGGACGGGCGGTACTCCTCGACTGGCCTCTCGGGGCCGGGACGGATCAGCAGACGGACCGGCGGCTCCTCGCCGATCTGCAGGAACAACTCACCGGTAGCGGAGTCGGAGACCCTCTCGACCACGACCCGCAGCCACGATGGAGCGTGGCGGCATGGAAGCGGATAGCGTTGGGCGCGAGCCGGGCCCTCGGGAACGCCCAGGAAGATCCCGCGGGAGAGGCCTTCGGGGGGGTTCTCGAGCAGGGACTCGGAGACCGCGACGGCGCCGGACCGCTCTCCCAGGGTCCGGAGGCGCCGCGCCACGAACCAGCCGACTCGTTGTGGCCCAGGATCCTGTTTGGCGACGGGCAGCAGGTCCCGATAGAAAGTGTGGGCGGAGCGCAGCGACTCGGCGACGTCGCGCAGCCACGGAGCGTCCGGACGAGACGCGGCCGTCGCGGCGACGAGGCTCGCGGCGACGAGCCCCCCGTCGGGTCGGGAGTTCTCTCGCACGAGGCGCAGGGCCAGGCGATGGATCCTCCCGGCGCCCCGCGGGCCCGTGCTCGCGATCCGGCGCGCTTCGTCCTCGGTGAGCTCGAACCGTGAATGTGCGGCGGGAGTCGGCGTCGGGCTGCGGCCGACTCCTTCGCCCTCGGGAGGATCCTGGTTCAGGTCGGGCAGGAGGTAGTCGCTCTCCCGCGCGAACAGCCGGGCCGCCAGCGCCACCGTTGGGTCGAGCTCGAGCACGTGGCGACCCGGGGGCACGTCGAGATAAGCGGTCTCGAGCCGTCCGAGGGCGCGCTGGCGGCCGTCCACGGAGATCGGCAGCGGATCGAGCGTCGTCTCGTAGTCGAGGGTCGGCAGTGACGCGTCGTCGAGGCGCGCGTGAACGCGGTAGCCCTGGAATGCCTGCGACTCGCTCTGTGGATAGAGGAGGCGTGTCTCGACCGCCAGGCGCGTCGGCCCTCTCAGCGTGACCCTCGCGGGCACCCCGGGCTCGACCCGCCAGAATGGGGCGCCGGCTGACCCGCGGTCGCGGCGGACCTCGAGGCGGGTCCCACCCAGGGCGACGGCGCGACGGTAGCGCGCGAGGGGTCCAAGGGGCTCGCGTCGGGACGTGTAGAGCGCCACCTCGATCGCAGTGCCCCGTCCCGCCGGGCGTGTGACCCGGCCGAGGAGCGCGTGCCCTGCGCCGGGCTGGAGGACCAGCAAGTCGCCTGATTCCGCACGGCGCGGCTCGGCTTCCACCCACAGCCCGGATCCGTCGGAGACGGAGACCTCCAGCGCATCGGCTTCCACAGGGCCGAATGGGCTGTGGACGCGAAGCATGACGCCGGGCTCGAGCCGGACGGTCACGCCGGATCTCGAATCCAGCTTCACCAGGTGCGCCCCCACGCGCCGCACCCGCTGCGGCAGCGGGCCCGAGACGAGCAGGGGCGGGCCTTCGACGTTGTCCCAGCGCAGGGGAAGCTCGGCGCCCTCCAGCAGTCGCAGCTCCAGGTCGTCGACTCCTCGGCCCGAGGCGAAGCCCGCTCCGCCCAGGCAGAGGCACACGGCGGGCAGGACCACGAAGCATGCCGAGCGTCGGGCGCGTCGCCAGGTCATGGCCGCAGGCAGCCCGCGAGGGTCGCGAGGGCCGTCGCGTCCTCGCGCAGGCGCCTCCGGAAGGAGCGGCTCATCTCCAGGTGGACGAACCCCCGGTATTCAATCCGGCTCAGGGCTCCCGCCTGGCTGTTATTCGTGCCGCCCAGCTCGCCGATCTCCTCGGGGAAGAGCCGGATGAGACCGGGGAAGCCGCGCTCGAGGCACTGCCACGAGCTCCGCAAAGCCGGCCCGGGCTGCCTCGTCCCATTCGACACGATGACGCCGGCTTCGCGGTCCCGGCCGCTCGCCGGCTTCTCGGCATCGAAGCCGTGGATTTGGACCAGCCTTCCGGCGGGGAAGGCGCGGGCGAAGGCGAGGCTGAAGGAGTGGAAATAGCTTCCCGTCAGGTGGGCGAGATCGGCCTCCCTGCGGTGCACGGTGCTCCAGGCGGCGGCCGCGGCGCGCGTCTCCCGGTAAAGACGCAGCAGGATCTCGCCGGTCCCGAGGTCCGACGGGGAGTGAGGGGCTTCGATGGCCAGGTCGGGTCCTGGCGCGTCGCGGAACAGGTAGAAGCCGCGCCCCGTCCTCCGCCCCGGGGCTTCCATCAGGACGAGGGAGGCGTCCGACTGCTCGCCCACGCGACGCAGCTGGAAGCCGAGCCCGGCCCACTCGGCCACGAGCGCGGCGAAGCCCTCCCGCCGCGACAGCGTCCGCTCGAAGAGCGTCTCCGCACGGGCGAGCTCCAGCGTGGCGGGCAACTCGTAGCGTCCCTGGCGGCTGGCCCGGGCCCGCAGCTCGGCGATCGGGTCCGGCGAAGCCCCGAGCAGCGGCGGGCCGAGAGCGGCCGTCAGGGAGGCCACCAACCCCATCATGTTCCCGCCCCGCGCTCGATGAACAGCTCCCGTTCCTCCGCCAGGCCGGTGGTGCGCGACAACGACAGCCAGGCCCGGGGCGCACCCTCGGAAACCACACGGACCTGGTAGCGACCGGGCGGAAGGTCGGTTCCCAACGGGATCGAGAACAGCTGGCCGCCGTCGACGTCCTCGAGTCCCGCCTCGAGGAGCGGCACGGGGGTGCCGCCGGCCGGGCGCACCGAGTAGACGCGATCGAGGAAGGTCCAGCTCGCCTGCGGCCCAACCCGGAGCGCTCGATCCGGCCCCAGCTCCACGCGCACCCGGAGCCGGGTCGAGGCGCCCCGTGCGGCGTAGAAGCGCGCAGACAGCGTCTCCTCTCCGGCGCTCCGCTTGTCCACGAAGAAGCTCAGGCCAACCGCCGGGAGCGGGTAGGCGAGGCGCTTGAGCAGCCGCGGCCCGCGACAGGGCTCGACGTGGCTCAGCCACAAGCGCGCCGCTCGCGACGCCGTGGCGCGGAAGCGGTGCGGTCCCAGTGCGAGGCGGGGCAGCCCCACGAGTCCCCGGCCAGCGTGGACGGTCGCCTCGTGCCGGAGGACACCGTCCACGAAGCTTCGGAGCGCGAGCGGCCCGGTGGACGGGCTGAGGTAGAGCAGCGTCGGGCTCGCCTCGCGCCGGCCGTCTTCCGCTTCGATCCTGAGCGACACCTCCTGGCCCGCGGGGACCTCGCAGAACGCCACGGACAGCGCCTCGCCACCCGGCGTCTCGGCCGAGTCCCAGGGCGTGAGCAGCGGCCGAGCGCCGACGCCGCCCTCGGGCTGGAACTCCTCCCTCAGGTACTGGCCGGCCCGGATCTCCGGGACGTCCGTTGGGGGGCGGGGCTGAACGCGGAGGCTGGGGGCGCGGCCCAGGCGGGCAAGCTCCACGGCGTTGGCCGCCTTCAGCAGGAACCAGCTGCGCTGCAGGACGTCGTCGCGGTTGAAATCGTAGGCGTCCTCCGGGATCGCCATGCGACGTGGCAGCTCGGCGGGCCGATCGTAGCCGGTCACCAGCACGGCGGCTTGGGGCGACACGACGCGGAGCCGCACTGCGGCGCGCGGGATGGCGAAGTAATAGGTCGCCGTTTCGCTGATCTGCCTGAGGCGACCCCGGAGGCCCCAGGCATCGTAGCGGCTGACGGGGACGTCCACGCGCAGCGCGCCACCCTCCAGCGTCCGGCCGTCCTCCGCGAGCAGCTCGTAGCGCGCCTCGGCCGGCGCCGGCTTGCCCGGCGGGCCTTCGGCCGAGGGAGCCGGTTGCCTCAGGTCCAGCCGGAACGGCGTCGGCCCGGGCCCGCCTTGGAGGACCTGAAACTCCACGGCGGTAGTGCCCTCCGCCAGGTAGGCCCAGACGTAGGCCGGCTCGGGAGTGATCTCCTCCTCGCTCGCCGCGGCCCGCCGGAGCCAGGCGCGCACGGTCATGTCCTCGGACGGCGTCACCTCGACGAGGCCCCCGGCGAAGGACGCCTCGAAGGCCGCAGGCCCTCCGTTCCAGGCTTGCCGCCGCTCCGAGCGCTCGGCGAGCGAGCGACCGAACCACCGGATCAGGATCGTCCCGGACCGGGGCGGTGGCTCGGCGCGCACCGGATCGAGCAGCAGGCGCACCCGACCCCCGGACTCCGGGAGCGGGATCACGCCACGCAGCTCGGGTCCGGCCAGGAAGCCTCCGGGAAGTGGCTCGTCCCGAACCTCTTCACCGGGCAGCTCCTTCGGCGTGTACAGCTCACGCCGCTCGTAGTCCGAGCCCTCGACGCCCTCGGGCGCGATCGCCGCCCAGCGCCGCTCAAGCAGGTTGCGCTTCTCCGACTCCGTGAGCAGCGCCGCGGGGTAGACGTTGGCCCGGGCCAGCAGCTGCTTCCGTTCTTCGGGCAGGCGCTGCCAGAGGAGGCGCAGGCTGTGGGGCGGCAGGGTCTCGCGGTGATACACGCGCGCCGTCACGTCGACCAGCTCCGGGTCCTTCTCGGCCAGGCGGATCGCGAGACGGGTGGTGCGGGGCGGCAGCTCCAGGGGATGGATGAGCATCACCCGCGCGTCGGTCGGGACCAGGCCTCCACCCAGGTAGAAGCCGCTCGTGACCCGCTCGCCGCCTCGGGGCTCGCGGTACTCGGTCAGTCGTGTCGCGTGGTGGTAGCGCTGCCCGGCGAGAGCGCCCCCGGCGGCGTCCAGCAGCCGATACTCGATGGCGTAGCGCCATTCGCGCTCGGTCACCTCCGACGGAGCGGGGCGGGCCGGCAGGCTCCCGGTGGTGAGGACCCGGATCGGCTCCGGGGCGCGTGGCAGCTCGAACACGAGCCAGCCGGCCTCGGGCAGGGTATAGACGGCGCTGACCAGCGACTTCTCCACCCTCGCGAGCCGCGCACCGCCTACGGCGGCCTCGGAGCGAAGAGGGCGGAAGGGAAGGCGACCGAGGACCCACGGCAGCCAGCCGAGCATCAGCAGCCCGAAGATCCAACGCACGCGCATCGTCAGGGATCCCCTCGTTCGAGCCAACCGGCCCGGGAGTCGATGAAGCGACGCACCTGCTCCGCCGTCCTCGCGTGGACCACCGCCGCCTCCCCCGATGGGAGTTCGACCAGGTTCGCCACGAGCGGCCAGCGCAGCGGGGAGGCGTGGATCACGATGAAGGACTGCTTGGAGTTGCGATCGATGACCCGCTCGAGACGCAGCGCAGGCCACCTGCGCCGGAGGCCCTCGAGGGCCACGATGTCCTGGCGCGCCCGATACAGGTTCACCTGCGAGCGCAGCGCGTGGTCGACCGGGCCGAAGCCCTCCCGCGCCCGCCCCGCGAGCAGGTAATCGGCGAGGTCCACCTCCCGCGTGGGGATGCCGAGGGCCTTGAACTGCGCCGCCTGGAGGGCGTTCTCGGTCTGCAGCCGATAGGCCGCTCGGATCAAGGGCGAGGCCCAGAGGATCACGAACTCCTTGTTGGACGTCTGGGAGAGATAGCGCGCCTGTGGAAGGCCGCCGGCCTCGTATCCCACGACGTCGGTGGCGCCGTCCGCGAAGCGCACGGACAGGCGGTCTTCCTCGAGGGTCTTCACCAGCTCGCCACCGAGAGGACCCAGGGACGTGCGGTTCGTGACCCCGTCGGCGGTCGCGATCAACACGTCCGTGGCGGGCAGCTCCGTTCCCTCGCGCAGGCTCAGAGCGCGGCTCTGCACCACCATGGCCGCTGCGTCGCCGGCCGCGCGCATCGCGGCCTGGCTCACGACGTTGAAGACGCTGGCGATGTTCTCGCTCTGCACGAGGTCGGCGCTTCCGTCGCGGTTGGCCCCCGGATGGGCTCCGGCGATCAGCAGCAGCGAAGCCTCCAGGCGCTCGAACAGGGCGACCGCGTACTCGAAGCTGTTGCGCTCGTGCAGCGGCCTCGGCACCTGGACCATGTAGGGTCGGGCCCGTCCCAGGCGGAGCACGTAGGTGCCCCAGTACCGGCGCCGCGGGGCCGCGTCGTCCTCCGCGAGGACCAGGTAGTCCCGGGCCGTGGGACGGTGCCGGTACCAGATTATGCGGTAGTCGAAGACGGCCGCGGCCGCCGCCACCGCGCGCAGCTCCTCGAGCGCGGCCTCGGAGAAGGCGCCATCGCGATAGCCCGTCGCCGCCTGCTCCAGGAGGGGAGCGACCACCTCGCCTTCCAGGAACAGCAGCTCTTCCCGGGACGGCGGACGGTAAAGGTCGCTGGCCGGCTCGGCGATCTCGCCCTTGCGTCCCAGCAGCCAGTCCTGGAGGTAGCCGTCGATGCGCTGGAGGTGCATCTGGGGGGCGAGCTCCCCGAGATTGAGGACCGAGCGGACGAGCAGCGTGCGGGCATCGGCCCGGTTCAGGAACAGCTCGGCGAATCCGGACCAGGTAGCGTCCCGCTGGCGGTTGGGAAAGGGGGCGACCCGCCACGTGATTCCATAGCTGCCGATCAAGCCCTTGAGGCGCGCCAGGTCCAGGCCCGGTGGCAGGGCCGACTTGACCCAGAGGCCGCTCTCGATCTGGGGAAGATCGATCTGCATCTCCGCCTGGCGCAGCCCACCCAGGATCCGCACCGTCTCCGCCGTCTGGCCCCTCACTTGAAGGGCGTTGCGGCGGGCCATGGCGCGGTGGAAGGCATGGAAGGCCGTGCGAGGCTCTATCAGGACGTCGGCGGACCCGTCGCGATTGGTCCTTCGGCCGGCTCCGGCCACCGCCAGGGCACTCCCGTGGAGCGCCTGGAAGAGCGCCGTGCCAGACTCGAGCGTCCCCCACTCGTCGAGCGGGGCCGGCACCTCGACCAGCAGGCCTTTCGGGTTCTCGCGATCCAGGACGTAGAGGCCCCATCCCCGCTGGGAGGGAGCGGCTTCGCGCAGGTACAGGTACCGCTGCTGCACCTCGTCCACGCGGTACTGGACCTCGCGCAGCTGGGCGCGGGCCTGCTGCAGCGCCTCCAGGTCCCCGGTTCGCACGTGAGAGAGCAGGGCCCGGACGCCCTGGGTGAACAGGTCGAGCTCGCCGGCGAGCGGGACCGCGACGCTGTCCGGGACCCTCTTCTCGTAGAGCAGCACCTTGTCCGCGCGCAACACGTCGCTGAGCGACCCGGGCTGGACCCGCGGCGCGGCCGCCGCCGCCGCGTGAGCGGTCTGAACCCAGAACCGCGGCAGGAAGGTCAGGCCGAAGCCGACGAGGCTGGCGGCCGCCGTCGCTACCAGGGAGACCTGGAGCGTCCCCCGGGTGAGGCGTGCGGCGATCTCCTTCTCGTGGGCCTTGACGGCCATGAGGGTGGAGAGCAGGTACCCGAAGCCGTAGAAGTCCGTGACCTTCAGCTCGGGCTTCCACGCCAGCAGCACGTGGCCGAGAACGAGCTTGTAGGCGAAGGAGACGCTGAAGAAGAGCACCAGCTTTCGCGCGCCCTCCACGCTGCTCTCGCGGAGCCACGGCGTCCGCAGGGCCAGGGATGCGAGCAGATAGATGACACCCGCCTCGGCGAACGAGGTCAGGATCTTGAAGGGCTGGGACCATTGAAGCGCCAGCAGCGACGGGATCAGGATGCCGTTGAACTCCCAGCCGTAGCGCAGGTTCATGTGCGAGGCCAGGAAGGCCGCCGTCAGCAGGATGATGTAGGCCTTGGGGCTGGCGAGAAGCGACGCGGCAAAGTCCTCGTACAGGTACCGCAGGTTGCCGATGTTGAAGTTGGTCAGCTCCATCAGGCCGTAGCGGACGATGAGGTAGGTGGTGCCGACGGTGATCGCGAGCGAGCCCAGCCCCTTCGACAGCCCGGGCTTCCACAACAGGTTGGCGATCAGGGCGACGATGATCAGGCCGAAGCTATGGAGGTTGTTCCGATAGTCGAAGGCCAGGCCGTAGCGCTGGTTCAGGGCTTCCCCGAGGGCCGGGAGGAGCCAGCCGTCGGAGGCCACGCGCACCGCCACGCTCCCGAGCAGCAGGGCGAAGAAGCGGTCCCGCCCGAAGAAGCTGCACCAGGCCACGGCCCGGGCCGGGTATTCGGAGAGCAGCCGGACCAGGAGGTAGCATACGGCGCCCTCCCCGACCACGACGAGCGCGGACCATGGCTTCGCGATCAGCAGCGGCACCAGGTAGCCCGGCACGACCAGCCCGGAGAAGGCCCAGCCCAGGCGCAGGTTTAAGAACGACACCACGAGCACGCCGATCCACACCGTGGTGATGACCGAGGCCGCCAGGCTTCCCTGGGGGAAGAGCGGAAGAGGAAGGAGCTCCACCCTCAGCTCTCCGGGGTGGCCGCTTCGCTGCTCGTCGTGGCTGCCGTCAAGTTGAAGCGCTGGAAGCGCAGCTGGATCCTGGTTCCGGACCCGACCTGGCTTTCGGCCTCGACCGCCCCGCCCCAGTCCCGCACCCAGCGGATGGCCGTGCGCAGCTTGCGCGCGGCGTCGGAGCCGCCGTTCTCGTCGGAGAACAGCCAGGCCTGGAAGCGGTCGTTCGGCATCCCGAACCCGCGGTTCCCGAAGGAGAAAGTGACCCAGGTCGCATCCTCCTGCACCTGGATGCGCATGCGCGTGCCGCCGAGGGCGTCCTCGGCCAGATGGCCCAGGACGGACCCGAAGACGTCTTGGAGGCGCGTGGGCGATGCGAAGACGGGGCTTAGGACCTTGGGCTGCACCCGCTCGATGGTGAGGCCGCGGGCCCGGGCCGAGGGCTGGAGGCCCTCGAGTGCCTTCTCGAGGGGAGTGCAGGGATCGACGGGGAAACGTTCGGCGCCGGCGGAGTCGCTGTCCCGGTCCAGGTACTGCTGGCACTCGTCGATCGTCGCCAGGGCGGCCACGACCCGCTCGTGGACGCTCGACGCGGCTTCGCGACCCTCCTGCTCCGGCAGCCCACGGGTCGCGAGCCGCGAGGCGGAGAGCTCAAGCGCGGCCAGGTCGCTGCGGAGCTGGACGCCCAGCCTTTGCATCAGGTGGGTCTTGACGTCGTAGAGCCGGGACAGGGACATCGTGTCTACGAGCTCGCACAGGATCCCCGTCAACTGAAAGGGGGCGGCCTCGTCGGGATCGCCCTGCCGGTCCCGCGCCTGCAGGGCGCGGAGGCTCAGGGCGAACGACCGCCCACCCGCGAGCGCCACGGGAAGCGAGACCGGGGCCTTCTCGATGATCACCTGGCGCAGGAAGTGGCGGCACTGCGCCGGCGCGTGGCCGGTGAGCGCGGCCACCAGGTCGAGGGCCGTCATGTTGTAGGGAGCGAGCCCCTCGACCCTCAGGAGGTCCAGCATGCGAGTGTTGGCCTCGAGCACCCGGCCGAACAGGTCGTACATGATGGCGGCCGTGCTCAGGTCGTCGAGCAGGCTCTCGACGCGTCCCAGGCGGCGCTCGACCAGCGCCATGGTCCGGCTCAGGGCGCGGTACAGCTCCAGCTCCCGCTGCAGGTGCATCAGGCGCAGCAGCAGGCTCCCCGACGACTGTTCCTTGAGGACGCGCTGGCGGTGGTACAGCAGCTCGCCGATCTGGTCGCCGAAGTCACGGACCACGGCCTCGAACTGGGGGATCGCGGCGGCCTTGGCGGGCTCCACCCCGAAGGCCCAGAAGCCGAGGATCTCGCCGGCGAAGGCCAGGGGGGCCAAGTACTGCTCCTCGTGGGTCTCGACACGCTTCAGGTAGCTCTTCACCTGGATCGGCCGCTGTGCCTCGATGGCGGTGCTGTAGGGGGTGCGCTCGTAGTCGCGTCGCTTCTCGTCGATGTCCTCGATGGAGCAATTCAAGGCCTTGATCTCGCGAACGCGATGGTCGGCTTCGACGCGCTCGAGGAAGATGACGCGGCTCAGGTCGAGGGTCTGGTTCACCATGTTGATGACCTGGGACCAGTGCTCGGGGGAGAGGTAGAAACTGGTGGGCCAGAGCCGCTCGCGCAGCCTCGCGGAGAGGTGCTGGAGCAGCGTGTCGATGGCTTGGGAGGTGAGCAGGGCCTTGCCGCGCAGGGCGAGCACGAACAGCAGGCCCTGGGCCAGCATCAGCTCCACGACCGGAAGGAAGATGCGAAGCGACACGAACAGGAGCGCGGCGAGCAGGCCGTGGAGAGCGAGCAGCCCCAGGGTCAGCCAGGAGGCCAGCCGCACCTCGAAGCGCTGGTAGAGCAGCAGCGTGGGCAGCGTGAGGCCCATCAGCATGAGCAGCGCGGCGAGGGCGCCCAGCTTCCTCGGGATTCGACCCGACAGGAGCGTGTCGAGGGCGTGGCCCTGGAACTCGAGCAGCGACATCGTCTGGGAGCCCGAGGTGGTCGGAGTGTTCAGGCCGGGTTGCGCAGGCCCGAGGCCCGGCCCGACCAGGGCAGTGCGGCCTTGAACCAGCTCGGAGACCAGCCCGCCCGAGAGCAGGCGCTCCAGGGGCGCTGCCGGGAGGCTTCCCGGACCGCCGGCGAAATACACGAGGTAGGAATCGACCGTGGCGGGCGGAACCGGGGCGCCCAGACTTGCAGCGGCGGCCATTTCCAGGGCGAGATGGCGCCTCTGCCCGACGGAGAGTCGCACGTGCGCGTACCGGTGCACCGCGTCCGAGCCGGGCGGAACGGCCACGAGGCCGAAGCTGCCGTCGGGCACCTCGGCCCCGGCGGGGCGCTCCGCCAGGCGCAGCTGGTCCGGATCGTCCGGGTCGGGCACGACCGGCCAGCCGAACACCACGCCGCGGCGCACCGCGTCCTCATAGAACGCCGGTGAGACGTCCGAGGGGAGGAACGTGAACGCGACCTTGCGGGCGCCCAGGGAGTCGAGCAGGCCCAGCATCCGCCGGTAGGCCGGCTCGCCCCCGGCCCGTTGAGGGTCCAGCTCCACGAGGACGACACGAGCGGCCTCCCGTCGAAAGCGGGCGCTCAGACGCATCAGTCCGTCGTAGGCTCCGCCCGAGAACGCGTCGAGGAAGCCCGCGAGGCTCAGGAGCCAGACGAGCCCGGGCGCGCCAAGCGCGAACAGACCGCCTGGCGTCCTCCAGGGTTGGAGCTCGAGGGAACCGGGTTCCCGAATTTCAGACATGGTTCAAGAAGCCGAGCCGCGGACATCCAGGAGGGGCGACGGATTCCGCCGGCAAGCTGCTAACTCGGAGGGATGCCAGGGAGGATAGCACGTGGGTCACGGGGGTCAAGAGCCTCTTGTGTGAGCCCCTTTGTGTCTAGAAGCGTGCCCACCGTCGACGCTGTACGCGAGCTTCCCAATGCGTGGCGTCCGCGGTGCGCGCGGCAAGGTACGGCCGGTCCGGACCGTGGATCACGCAGGACGCGGGCGGCGTTAGCCGTGTCCGGACCTCTCCGATCGGCGACTTCTGCACGGTTGAGTCACGGCCACCGTCTACCGGATCAGCTTGAGGATTGCGTTCAACGCGAAAGTCCCACCTGCGACCCATGCCCCGTCGATCGTGCAGGCCGGCACGTCCCACTCGCCAGCGTCCAGGTATTCCTTCAGCAGCAGTGCGACGAAGGCGACCGCCCCGGTCTTCACGCTGAGGACAAACACATCATCCCATCCGGCGGGGCCAGCGAGCCACTTGCTGAGACTCTTCGTCATGCCTCCTCCACTTCCTTATTTCGTTGACTTGGCAACGACCAGCTCGGAGGGCGGCTTCTCCAGGAACCGCGCTGGACTCAGCAGGAATTGGTCGAACCCGACACCCTCCATCCCCGCTTGCAAGCGCACGCTGATCTCGCCGCTGGTCCGAAAATAGATCTGAGGCTCCGAGGACTCAGGGGCTGCCAGGTCGCGCCCCACCCACGTCCAGCCCTCCCGCGTCGACCCCCGCACGGTCAGATAACTCCCCGTGCCCGGCCTGAGTACCTCCTTGTTGGCCTTGTCGACCGCGTCAGAGAATTGTACGTAGAGCAGGTTGGCCTGCGACTTGCCCTTCGGCTTTCCTACCTTCATGTGAATCCAGCAACGGTAGGGGACGCCGCCTCGAACGCGTACCTTGAAGAGCACATGGGGGTCGCTCTCGGGGGGAGGGTCCAGCTCGTCCCCGCTGTTGGGAGTTCCGACCATCCTGCCCCCGGGTGAGGCAGGCTCGTTCCAAACGTCGAACTCGGACAGGGCGCTCTCCGGCAGGTCGGTCGCGTACACGACGATCTCGGCCGGGGGGCCTTCCGGCTTCTTGACCTGGGCCGCGTCAACCCCGCCACCCCTGGCGAGGCCGACCAGGACGAGAACTCCGGCGGTCGCTCCGACCAGAAGCGGCGCCCGAGACCTGGTCATCAAGCTCTTCATCATGCACCTCCGGCGAAGCTGAGCGCCTGACAGTGGGTTTCCGCGAAACACTCGATCGATCACGTTACGAACGGGACTCTGGCCGCAGCCGATCAACGCGTTGGCAAGACAAAAGCCACGCCGATTTCCGGGGCCCAGTCGGTCGCCTTCGAAGTCAGCCCCAGCCCGTTGTTGAGCTTGATGACCGCATGTCGGCTCAGGTGCCATTGCACCTCGGTGATCAGCCCTAGCTCGTCCTGTGTCCCTTCGAGGCCCACGTAGAATCGCCAGGAAGGCGAGACGCGCTTCAGGTACTCGATCGCGTACTCTCCGAGGTCGAAGTGGCTGCTGGAAGCCTCCTCGTACTGGACCGCGAGGCGAGCGGTCAGAGTGCCCCATCTGAAGCCGCGGATGAGTCCGGTGCCCAGTTTCAGCTCCCAGCCAGACGTGCCGATCAGGACTTTGTCCTTGCTGTGGGGCGCCACGGCCTCGAAGTAGCTGAACAGCTCCGGACGCTCCTCGGTCTGCTTCCGCCAGCGCCAGCGGAGTTGGCCCTCCACGTCCCCCAGCCCGGACTCCTCGATCCTGGGCGGCAGCGCGGAGGGATCGTTCGGCGACTTCTCGAACGAGGCCTTGATCACGGCCGCCTCCAGCTCCAGCGCGAAATTGTCGCTCAAGCCGTAGGCCAGGAACAGCAGGCCCTCGTTCGCGCGGTAGCGCCCGCGAAAGTCCTGGCTGCCCACCACGCCTAGCTCCTCCGGCTTGTACTCGAAGTCCTGGTCACGGTAGTACTCGTAGAAGGGATAGACGATCAGCTCGCCTCGCCGGATGTAGGTGCCGAACATCGAGGTGGCGATACCGGTGCCGCGGTCCTTCAGGTAGAAGGGCAGGTCCGAGTCGGACGGGGGCGGCGTCGGGGCCGCGGCAGGCGCGGGCGCTTGTCCGGCCTCCTGGCCGGCCGCCGCCCCGGCACCGAGGACAACAGTGAGGCACAACGTCGCCGAGGTCCATCTCATACTGCCTCCCCTCGCCCATGGCCAAAGGACCAGCCACGGTTGACGCATTGCCCTGCCTGCCGCGTGCGGTCAGAGCCGCAGCGCATACTGGAGCTTCACGAGCAACTGGTTGGAGTCGAACTGAAAGCGGTCCGTGAGAGATCGCTGCAGGTTGTGATTGTAGACGACGAAAAGATCGCCAAGCGGATGAAACGTCCAGCGCAGCCTGGTATTGGTGCCGAAAGAACGGCTCTGGTTGTCGTACTGCAGCAGGCTGCTGATCTGTAGATCCGACGAGACGTTGACCTGCACGCGCGCGGTGAATACGTCCTGGGTGAAGCTCCCTTCCGGCAGATCGACGCTGCTGTGTTCTGCTCCCAGCTCGGCGATGAACGTGGCGGACGGCTTCAGCGCCACGGTCGCTTCGATCGTGTCGAGGTTCCCTTCGTAAAAGCCGCCGAAGGACCAGCCGAGCTCGCCGCTGATCTTCCGCTTCTCCGCCAGCGAGCCGACCAGGCTGTAACGCCACCATTGATACGTGCCCGGCTCGAGGACCACGTCCTCCTCGACCTCAAAGGGTTCGACCAGTCTCTCTCCCTGCGGTTCGGCCGTGAACTCGAACGTGTCGCCGCTCTCCAGCAGCACATCCAGCGGCTTGGCTGTGAAGAGATAGCTCTCCCAATGGTTCTCCTGATCGGCCACGGCGAAGAGCCTTCCTCCGAACCTCAGCTGTCGTATCCGCTCCCCGGCGGGTCGCGGCCTGAACTCGGCGCCTGCCTCCAGGATCTTTCCCGTCCGCGGCACGAATCCCAGCGAGGGGTCGAAGGCGTCGCCGATGCGGATGAAGTTCAGGCTCATGTCCCAGAGGTCGTTCGGATAGTCGATCTTGCCGCCATACGCGTACTTGTCGCCCTCGAGGTCGTCGCGCTCGTTGCGCAAGCCCCAGATCCCGGCCAGCAGGTTCTTGTCGCCTCGGAATCCGGAGGTCTGGTAGGTCAGATCGACGCCGGCGAGCCAGCTACCCGGGCGGCCGCGAGGGTCGCCGAACGCGGCGATCATCCCGACGGAGGACTCGTCCAGCACGTTCTGTTTGACGCGGAGCACGCCCATCGAGGCCGCCGGCACGTCGAGGTCGCTATCCCCCCGACTGCGAACGGCGAGGGCTCCGACGTTGGTTTCGCCCACTCGGCCGTTGATCTTGGTACCCACGTCGATCGGGATTTCGACGAACTCCCCTTCCTGCTCGAAGAGCCCGATCCGGCGGCTGAAGAACGGGATCAGGTTCGGAAGCCGATCGAGATTGGTCACGCCGTTGTCCAGGCCGAACCCGAACTCGAAGATGTCGGCGCCCTGGAGAAAGAACGTGCGCTTCTCGGGGAAGAAGAGGTCGAAGCGGGTCAAGTTGGTCCGCCGAACGTCGGACTCCGTCTCGGCGAAGTCGGTGTTCACCGTAAGGGAGGCCAGGAGGTTCGGGCCCAGGGTCTTCGTGACGTCGAGGCTGGGAGTTCCGTCATAGACCCTCTCGCCGTCCGGCGACGGCTTGTTCACGTCGCCGACGAGGGCGGGACGGAGGCTCAGGCCCAGGCCCAAGTCGAAGCTGGGCAGGTCGGTAAGGAGGCCAGCGTGACTCGTCTGGGAGATCTCGTAGTCGCGGCTGGCCTCGGCCCAGCGGCTCGTTTCCTGAAGCCGTTGGACGCGCCGCTGGACATTGAATCCCCAGCTCGTCAGGCCTTTCTCGAAAACGATGCTCTTGATCGGGATCCGGATCTCGGCGCTCCAGCCGTGCTCGTCCCGCGCCGTGCGCGCCTCCCACACCGTATCCCAGTTGTGGTTGATCTCTTCTCCCTGAACGATGACGAGGCCGTCGACCCGCGCTCCACTGGGATTCACGGCGAAGACGTATCCGGAACGCCCATCCTGGAACGTGTCGAGAACGACCAGGACGTGATCTTCGCGTTCGAGCTCGGAGTCCCGCGCCTTCGAGAAGGAGACGATCCCTGCGGCGTCGGCATCGTGGCACTGCACCCCGATGACGATTCCCTTCGAATCGGCCAGAACTTTGACGGTCGTCTGCCCCGCGGGTACGCCTCCTTCCTCCGGCTCCACGGTGGTGAGGTTCGCTATCGAGTCGGCGGAGGCCCAGGCTGGCTCTGAGATGACGCCATCGAGAACAAGCTCGCCGAGGCCACCGACGCGGAGCGTGGGGCGCTTGCCCGGTGCCGGCTCCTCGCTCTGTTCCGGCTCCTGGCCTGGCGGCGGGGCGTCTTGCGTTTCAGCAGGCGGCTGCGACTGTGCCGCAATCGGAGACGCAGCCAAGAGAGACGCGATCAGCAGGACCTTGATCGGCATGCAGCAGCTCCTCCGAGATCCGAGATGAGACGCGTCTACCTTGCGGCGCTCATGAGGCTCCGCCCGTGTCCAGGCCGCGGCGCCGGAGGCGGTAGGTGGCGAGGATGATCACCAGGATCACGATCGGCCCCCCGATTGCATAGGGGAGCACACCCCCGGGATTCAGCCTGGTGAACGGCGTGACCGTCAGATGGATGCCTGAGCTGACCACAGGGTGGCTGGTCGTCTGGGGGCCGGTCGGCACCGGGATCACGACCATGTACACCATGAAGTCGCCATCCAGGATCGCGTTGACGAGCCAGGAAAGCTCGGCCGAGGCGCCGGGGTCGAGACTCTCGAGGTATTGGGTTCTCTGCGGCGACCAGTCCTCGGGATCGACGGGATCGCCCGAGCCCTTGAGATTGATGATGTTCATGGCCACGACCAACGGAGGGGACTTTGCCGCGTCCGCGTTGGTGACCCGCGTCTTGTAACGAATCGGGCTTCCCGCCCGGACCGCGGCGCTGTCCAAGTCAATGGATACCTGCAAGCGTGTCCGCTCAGCGGGTGGCGCCTGCTCCTGCTGAGGCGGCAGGTCCTGAGCCAACGCCGGAGACGCAGCCGCCTGTCCCGCGGCAAAGGCGATCACCGAAAAGCCTGCTGCACGGGCCGCGGACCAGCGGAAGCCCCTGGCCCTTCCGGGCTCGAGCCGGAGATGCGGACCCGCATACCAGAAGAGCAGCATCAGCGTCAGCAGGCCGAACACGACCGGCGTGGTCAGCCAAGACCAGAGCTCGTCGAGAGTTCGATTGTTCACGAGGATCCTCGCAAGGAAGAAATTCGGGGCCTGCATGGGGTTCACCCACTGGAAGAACAGTCCCATGGACCCGGCCTGGGCGGAGCCGGGCAACTGTGTCGGGACGAGGAAGAGAACGTAAAGGCCCAAGCTCACGAACATGCTCATTTTGTTCGTGTTGCACCAGAAGCTCACGAACATCCCCAGGGCCGTGAAAGCGGTAACCAAGATGGTCCCGAAGATGGAGCCCCAGAAGATGGCCGGGCCCAGCACGTCGTTGCCCTGAGAGAGCACCGTCAAGTAGGGCACGGTTATGGCAAGGGCGACGGGCCACGGCGAAACGGCAGCCAGGAACTTGCCGACGACGATCTGCCTGCGGCTCGTGGGCGTCAGAAGCAGGCTCTCGAGGGTCGCTCGCTCCCGCTCGCCGCTCAGGCTGTCCGCGCCGATGATCACGCCGACGAATACGCTGGCCACCATGGCAGCCTTGACCATCTCGTAGACCATCTCCTGCGGCGGAATCAGGCTCAGGACGCTGTCGCTCGCCATCACGTAGGCGTAGATGCCGAGCAGGATGCTGAAGATGAGGGTCAGGTTGAGCGCCCTCCCGCCGATCCACAACTGGCTGAGTTCCCTGGAAAACACCAGCCACCAAGTGGGAGAAGCGGGCCTCGAAGGCTCCTCTCGGATCTGATTCGCGTTCGCGTTCGGTCTCTCGGTCATGCTCCGCCTCATAGATTCGGAGTTGTACAGGGCATCCGGAAGGCCTTGCGTCCCCATCTAGGATGGGGACCGCAAGGCGAAGCCCGCAGTACGCCACAGAGTTGCCAGTCGCTCCCAATAGGGCCGGAAGCGCTCGGCTGTTTCCGCCTCGAGGCGCAGAGACGGGCTGCCGTAGTGGAAGAGCAACACGAGGACCAGTCCGGCAAACATTACGGGTGCCGTGAGCCAGATCCAAAGCACGTCCGGATGCCAGTCGTCCACGAGGACCCTCTTGAGGAAATGGCTGCTCGCCGCCATCGGATTCAGCCACTGGAGTATCTGGTTTCTGTACCACAGCGCATAAGACTCGTACATCTTGGAGGGCCCGGCGGTCGTCGCTGGGATCAACAGGAGCAGGTAAGGAACCAGGCTTGCGATCATGCTGGCCTTGATCGTGTTGCACCGGATGCTGACGAGCATCCCCAGGCCGGTCAGGGCCGGGGCCAGCAGGCTGCCTGCAACAGCGCCCCACAGCGCAGCGCGGCCAAAGACCGGGTCGCCCTGGGAGACCGCGTACCAATAGGGGACAGCGATCGCCAGGGCCACCGGCCAAGGCGAAACGGCGGCCAAGAATTTCCCGGCGACGATCTGTCTGCGGCTCGCCGGCGTCAAGAGCAGCCCCTCGAGGGTCGATCGTTCCCGCTCGCCACTGACGCTGTCCGCGGCGATGATCAGGCAGATGAACAGGCTCACGGCGATGGCGGCCTTCACCATCTCCAACACCATCTCCTTCAAGGGCATGAGCTTCAGCTCGGAGTTGGTCGCGAGCAGGAACGAGTAGAGTCCGAGCAGGATGCTGTATATCAGGATGAGCTGGAGAGCCCGTCCACCAAGCCACAGCTCGCTCAGCTCCCTCGTGAACACCACCCACCACGTCGGCGATCCGGAAGCCGAGGTCGAAACTCGATCCTGGTTCGGTCTGTCCATGGCGCTCATTTGACCGCCTTGTCGGTGAGCTGAAGGAAGACCTCCTCCAGCCGGTTGCCTTCGGCGCTCAGGCCCAGGATGGGGATGCCGGCTCGGATGAGGGCCTCCAGGATCCTGTTGTTGACCTGGTGGTCCTCCGAACTCGGGTTTGCGAGATCCATGCGCAGGCAGCCCGTCTGCTCGGGCACGGGAGCCACGTTCATCACCTCGGCCATCCGTTCCAGGACTCGCCGCGTCTCCGCGAGCGAAGCTGACGGGACGCTGATCCGGATCCCGCCTTTCCGGCCTCGTCCGATGACCTCGCGGACCGAGCCCGCCACGATCACCTGACCGGAGCTCAGGATGACCACGTCGTCGCAGATCTTCTCGATCTCCCACAGCAGATGGCTGCACAAGATCACGCCGGCTTTCCGCTCGCTCGCGATCCGGCGCACGAGCCCGAGCAGCTCCTGCTGACCGCGGGGATCCAGGCCCAGGGTCGGCTCGTCGAGGAAAACGACCGCCGGATCGTTGACGAGCGCGCGCGCGATTCCCACCCTCTGCCGCATCCCGTGGCTGTAAGTGCCGATCAGGGACCGGCCCCTCTCCGTCAGACCCACGTCATCGAGAAGCGCCAGAGCGTGCGAGCGCGCGTCGACGGCAGTTCGGCCGTAGAGCCGACCGAAGAACGACAGGTACTCGAGTCCCGTCATCTGCTTGGGGAAGCCGAGGTTCTCCGGAAGAACCCCGATGCGGCGCCGGATTTTCTCCGGATAGCGCTGGTCGATGCCATCCACCGAGAAGTGGCCCGAAGAGGGCTCTAGGATCGTCGTCAGGATGCGGATCGACGTGGTCTTCCCGGCTCCGTTGGGACCGAGGAAGCCGAGGATGCGCCCGGCATTCAGAGTGAACGACAGACCTCGCAGCGCCTGTCTGGGTCCGTAGGACCGGCAGAGGTCCTGCGCCACCAGTATGGGGAGTTGAGACGCCTGGGATCCCGACACGGATCTGCCATTGGTCGGTTCCACCATCAGCGCGCCCTCCGGACTGCCAAGGCTTTCACGTCGCAGAGTATCCATGGCCGTTCACCCTCTGTCCATCAATCTGTCGCTCTCAAGCCGCCCGGCACCGCGCAACTTGAGCGCCGAGCCCATGGCTTCAGCCATCGGCTTGGCGAAGAGGCGCCTCAGCCCGCGGACCCGAACGTCTGAATTATTGGAGGGAAAATCATGCTACACGTGGCGAAGACGAGAGTCAAGAACGGAACCGAGTGAATGAGACGAACCTCCACAATTGGGCTCGCGTCCCACGCTGGGCACCCCGGCGGAGGGAACCAGGACGACGTTGCGCCGGCCGCCTGCTATTCGACCGGCTTGCCGTCGGCGTCCACCTTCACTTCGGTCGTCTGGTCTCCGCTGGTGATGTGCCCTTCGTAGAACGTCTTGTCGCCTTTCGTTACCTTCTCGACCAGGACCAGCTTACCGGTGCCAACGGCTTTCTGGATGGCGGCGCGAGCGGCGGCCGGGATCTCACTCAATGTCGTCTGCTCTTCAAGGATGACGATCTTTCCCTCAGCGTCGAAGATGATGTCCCTGGTGCGGCCGTCGACCGTCATCTCGGCTTCGTACAGCGTGACGCCGTCCTTCACCTCTTTGGCGAGGCCTCGCAAGGTGGCGCCCTGACCCTGCGCTTTCACCGCCTGCTGGACGGCAGGCGGCAGTGTCTGCAGCGTCTCCTTTGTCTCGGAGTCTTGAGCCGACACGGCCACGGCCACGAGCATGCTCGATGCAAACACGGCCGCCAACAAGATCCTCATCGCTTGCCCTCCTTACGGCTGGTTCTCTCAAACGAAGCCGCGCGTGGTTGACGCGCCTCAGAAGATTACCATGGCGTTCAGGCGAAGGCGCTTGATCCAAGGATTCGGGTCGGCCGATAGCGCGTCCAGCTTGCGGTAGACGTACCAGGTAGCGTTGAGCTGGACGTCCTTGCGGGCCTGGTAGTCGAAGGTCAGCGAATGCTGTTTGTAGTTGGTCGCTAGGGTCGTGTTGTCGTGAGAGAAGGCGGCCAGGACTGCGTCGGTATCCGCCTGGGAGTACCCGTATCGGAACCGCATGTCGCCCTGCGCCGACGCCCGTCCGACGAACAAGTCCAGACCGAAGCCATCATCCTTGTTGTCCGCCCCCAGGTTCTTGACGAAATCCGCGACGAACTTGACGGGGTAACGGGCGCCGAAGCCCCGGTGGTCGAACGTGACCATTGCGTCCAGCAGATCGAAGTCCGAAAGGTATGCCGCCCCGCCGGGAGCCAGCCTGTTGCTCCGGGTGTCCCCCGAGTCTGCGTGGCGCAGGCTCTTGATGCTGTAGTCGTAGTAGCCACCCGCGAGCACGGCGCTCCACGACGCAGACGTCTTGATGGTCACCTGTCCCTGGCCGCCCACCATGAAGCTGTCCGGGTTGATCGTATCTTCGTCCACGACGTAGAAGATCCCGAGGAGCTTCGGGGTCACTTGATGTTTCCCAGAAGGAGCCAAGCTCCCGGCCACGCCCTGGGGATTCACGTCCCCGTCCCAGACGAGCTCCGTCGTGGTGAATGGATTCGCGAACTTGCCTCCGGTGAGAAAGGCGCCTTCGTGCTTGAGCTCCAGGAAAGCCCGATCCACGCTGATCTCGAGCCGATCCGCGAAGTCGCCCAGCGTGATGTCGGTCGAGTTCGGATCGCCCCGCGAGCCGGTTGCCACCCGAACACCGAAGTTGGTCAGCTTGCCGAACTGCCTGGTAACGCCGCTTCGAAACCGGACCACCCAACGATTACGAGGATCCAGGATGAGCGGTTGGGCCGTGGGTTCCTGCTCGCTCGTCCTTTCCCAGCGCAGGCGGAAGTCGCCCGACACGTTCCAGCTCGGCGCCGGCGACGGTTCAGTGGTCTGCGCTCGCGCCGGCGAGGCGAACCAGGACGCCGCGACAAAGAGCGCCAGGGTGGCCAGCCGTACGCAGAGACTGGGGCAGCGCCACTTCGCCACAGCGTCTTTCGATTCCTTCATGACTGCTACCTCCAAGTTTTCCGTCCTACCCGTACGACCTTCCTCTTTCGACACCTCCGGCGTCGAAAGACGCCGGAGGGTTCACGGCGACCGTCTCAGCGGCCTCTTCTACGGCCGGCCTTGCCGACCGTCCTCTGAGCTACGGGGCGGTCTGCACGGCCGACCTCGCAAACCGCAGGTAGAGGCTCGGCACGACGAACACGTTCAGCAAGGTTGCGGTGATCAAGCCGCCGAGGATCACGACGGCCATCGGATACTCGATCTCGTGGCCGGGCAGATTGCCGGCGACCACCAACGGGAGGATGGCAAAGGCCGTGGTCAGCGCGGTCATCATGATCGGGGAGATCCGCTCGCGGGCACCACGCAACACCAGCTCGGGTCCAAAGGCGACTCCCTCGTTCCGCTCGAGATGCTGATAGTGCTCGATCAACATGATGCCGTTGCGCGCCGTGATTCCGAGGATCGTGAGGAAACCCACGAGCGAGCCGAGCGAGATGACCCTGTCACCCATGTACGCCGCGATCACGCCGCCCACCAGAGCCGACGGCAAGGTCACGAAGGACAGGGTTGCCAGGCGCACGTCCCCGAACGACTGAGCCAGGAGCAGGAAAACGCCCACCGCCGCGACGATCGACACCAGGAGCAGCATCCTCTGGGCAGCCAGTCGCTCGGTGTACTCTCCCTGCAGCACCGGGTAGTACTCGTGGGGGAACTCGATCTTGGCGAGGGCGGTCTGCACGTCGGCATACACATCGCCTAGAGGACGTTCACGCACGTCGGCGTCGACGGCCATGTATCTCATGAGGTGCTCGCGGTTGACGACGTTCGGCGTCGGCCCGACACGTACGTCGGCCACCTCATCCAGCCGCACATGGCCGCCGTCGGGAGTGTCGATCGGAAGGCTGTAGATGTCGCTGAGGCTGTCACGCACGGCCGGTGTGCTCCACACGTTCACGTCGTAGGTCCGGTTGGAGATGAGGATGTCGCCGGCCTCTTCGAGGGCCACCAGGGTGGTCGCCGCCCGGCGAACTTCGCCTGGCTTGAGGCCGTACTTCTGCGCCCGGGCGAGATCGACCTTCACTTCGATCTGGGGGATCTTTTCCTGGAATGAGATGTGCAGGTCAACGATCCCCGGAATCTTTCCCAAGACATCCTTCAGTTCAGTGGCCTTCTTGGTGAGGACATCGAGGTCGCGGCCGTAGATGCGCACGACGATCGCGTGAGAGCTTCCAGTCAGCACCTCTCGGATTCTCTCCTTCAAGTAGGTCTGGACGTCTCGATAGATGCCCGGATAGCCGTCGACCACCTCCTGGATCTTCGCGAGCGTCTTGTCGTAGTCGACCTTCGGATCGACGCTGATCCAGTTCTCGCCGAAGTACACGCCGACCACCTCGTCCATGATGAGCGCCTGCCCGATGTGGGCACCGAAGTTGCGGACCCCGGGGATGGCGCGCAGCTCCTTGCTGGACTCGATCGTGATCCGGGTTTCCTCCGGCCAGGAGGTTCCTGGCTTGGTCAGCCAGTGCATCAGGAAGTCCCTTTCCTTGAAGGAAGGCAGCAGCGAGTGGCCGAGCAGTGGCCAGATCGCGAGACCGGCAGCGGCGACGACGCCGACGGTGACATAGGCGGGTCGTGGCGACCGGACGATCGGCGCCAATAGCTTCATGTAGGCGCGGTGAAGCCACCGCACGAGCGGGGACTCACGGTCCGCCAGGGGCGCCTTGCGGAGGAGAATGAAGGCCATGGCCGGGGTGACCGTCAGCGCGACCACCATGGAGACGAGCAGTGCCAAAGCATAAGAGAGTGCGAGGGGCCTGAAGAACGCGCCCGACAGGCCCTGCAGGAAGAAGACCGGGATGATGGCCAGCACCTCGATCAACGTGGCATAGACGATGGCGCCGCGCACCTCGAGCGAGGCGTCGAGGATGATCCTGGCCAGCGACTTGTGGCTGCCCTGCCTGCGATGCTCGCGTAGGCGCCGGACGACGTTCTCGATGTCGATGATCGCGTCGTCGACGATGTCGCCGAGGGCGATCACGAACCCGGCGAGGATCATCACGTTGATGGTAGTGTCACGCAGGTAGAGAACGAGCGTGGCTGCCAGCAGGGACAACGGCATCGCCACGCAGCTAATGAGCGCGATGCGCCACTCGTAGAGGAAGAAGAAGAGGACCAGGACGAGGAGCAGGCTGCCGATCAGCAGCGCCTTGCTGAGGTTGTCGATCGAGGTCTCGATGAAGGTCGCCGGCCGGAAGATGGTCGAATCGATCTCGACGTCCGGCAGGCCGGGGCGCAGGGCATCGAGGGCGGCCTCGACTTCCTTGGTCACTCGCAGCGTGTTGGCCCAGGGGAATTTCTCGACGATGAGCAGGAGGCCGGGACCTTCGTTGATGACGCCGTCGCCGACCATCGCTTGGTGATCGATCACCACGTCGGCGACGTCTTTGAGCGCCAGTTGCTTGCCGTTCCTGACGGCCAGGGGCACGTTGGCCAGGGCATCCGGCGTCACGTTGTCGTACTTGTGGACGAGGGGCAGGACGTGCCGGACTTGCAGCCGCTGATTGGGGGTATCGAGCCAGCCGCCGGTGCCGACGTGGTGCCCGTCCGAGAACTTGAACAAGCCCACATCCAGGGAGTCGGCCGTGGCCTCCATGACCTCGTCCAGCGTGACCTTGTGCTCGTGCATGCGCTCCGGCACGACGTTCACGTTCAGCATCTGCAGCCGCTCGCCCCAGATCGGAACGTTCGCCACGCCCTGGACACGCAGCAGGCGCTGGCGGATCGTCCAATAGGTGATCATCGACAGGTCCATCACGGAGCGGGTCTTCGACGAGATCCCGATCTTCATCATCCGGCTGGTCGCCGAGAGCGGGGGCAGCATGATGGGAGGACTGGCCCAGGTTGGCAACGTCGGCGTGATCGTCGAAACGCGCTCCTGCACTAGCTGGCGGGCGAGCAGCAGGTCGGTGCCAGCCTTGAAGTAGAGCTTGATCCCCGACAGGTCGGGAACCGACTTGGAACGCATCACATTCAGCCCCGGCACCCCCGCCAGGACCTGCTCCAGGGGAATGGTGACCAGGGACTCGACTTCCTCGGGAGAAAGCCCGAGGCTGATGGTTTGGATCTCCACCATCGGCGGCGCGAACTCGGGGAAGACGTCCACCGGCATCTTGTGGATCTGCGCGAAGCCGAAGTACGCGATCCCGGCCGAGACGGCAATGACGAGAAACCTGAACCTCAGGCTCGAGGCGACGATCCAACGCAGCATGGTGATTCTCCGTTCGCGCTTAAATCGTGACTAGGACTAGTGTCCAAGCTTGGCTTCGGCGCCGTAGAGCTCTGCGACCGCCCGCGACGCGACCACCGTGCCCGTTGGCGGGCCGTCCTTCAAGGCCACGAGGTCGCCCTCGATGTAATCGACCTCGACGCTGTGCCGGACGAAGCTCCCCGGCTGCGGGCTGGTGTAGACCCAAGTCTTGCCCTGCGGGTCGTAGATCAGGGACGAGTAAGGCACCACCCTCTGCGGTGAAGCCGCGGGCGACACGCGCTGCTCCCGGACTTCGTCGGTCTTGAGGTCGATGCGTTCCATCGCCCTGGCCGTCAGCGTCACCCGTTTCAGATCGGAGCCCTCGATCTGCTCGACCGTCGCGGGGTGCTCCGCTGTATGCGCGGCCGCCTTCTTCTGGCACGCTGTAAACATCAAGCTCGCTACGCTCGCCAGCACAGCCATCCATAGCTCAGTGCGCTTCATATTTTTCGACCTTTCGTTCAACCACGGCCTGCTTAGTGCTGTCACGCTGGCCTCGCCTACTCGGTCACGACCGTGGCCGGCAGATCGACAAGGTCCAGCTCCGGTTCACGAGCGACCCCAAAGAACAGGTACAGGGCAGGAGTGCCGACCAGCGCCAGGAGTGTCGTCGTCACCAGGCCGCCCAGAACGACGATCGCCATCGGCTGCATGATCTCCAGGCCGGCGACGTTCCCCCACAGAGCGAAGGGCAGGAAGACTAGTGCCGTCGCCAAGGCACTCAGCAGAATCGGCGCGGAGCAGTCCCCGGTGCCGCGCAGGACCAGCTCGGCCGAAGGGGCTCCGCCATTCTGCCGCTCGAGCTGGCGATAGTGGGTCACCAGCGTGATGACGTTCCGGACAGCGAGCCCCAGCAGCCCCAGGAACCCAGCGAGGGAACCGAACGTGAGCAGGCCGCCGCCGGTCGCCACCACCGCCACCACGCCACCCACCAGGGCCACGGGCAAGGTCAGGAACATGGCGGTCGCCAGGTGCCAGGTCCTGAAGAATGCTTGCAGAACTAGGAAGATCCCGATCGCGGCTGCCATGGCGAAGACCAGGACGCGGCGCTGGGCCGCGAGCCGCTCCGCGTACTCTCCCAGCAGCTCCGCGCGGTACTCGAGCGGGAACTTGATCTGCTGGACGCCGCGTTGGACCGCGGCCGCCACCGCGAGATCCTGGTTGCGGACGTTGCCGGTCACGTCGATGAAGCGCGCCACGGCATCTCGCTGGATTTCGGCCGGCGACGGAACGATGCGGACATGCGCCACGTCCTTCAAGGGCACGTGACCGCCCGCGGGCGTGTCGATCAGGAGCTCGTGGATGCTGGTCAGGCTGTGGCGCGCCTCGGGCGTGCCCCACACCATCACGTCGAAGACCTTCTGCTCTTCGAAGAGACTGCCCACCGTGAGTCCCGACACCAGGGTGGTCGCCGCCCGGCGCACGTCGCCAGGTTTGAGGCCATGGCGCTTGGCCCTCTCCATGTCGACCTCGATCTCCAGGGTCGGCATCTCTCGCGGATAACGCACCTTCGGATCGACGATGCCGTCGGTGCTGGCGAAGACCTTCTGGACCTCATCCGCCTTCTGGCGGATCATGTTCATGTCCTCTCCGTAGACGCGGACGACCAGGGAGTCCGCCGTGCCCGAGAGCTCCTTGTGCACCTGGGCCTCCAAGTAGGTCAGGACCTCAGGAGACAGCCCGGAATAGCCGGCGATCACCTGCTTCACCGCCGCCACGGTCGCGTCGTAGTCGGCCGCTGGATCGATGCTGACGCGAAGCTCGCCGGCGTTGATGTTGGCACGGCTGTCCGAGGTGATCGCCCGCCCCATGTCCCCGCTGACGTTGAGGACTCCGGGCAGCGCGCGCAGCTCGCGGCTGGCCAGGGCCGTAATGCGGGCCATCGCCGGGTGGGAGGCGCTGGAACTGCCCTCCCAGCGAACCAGGAGGTCCGTCTCCTTGAATGCGGGAAGCAGGGATTCCTGATGGAGTAGCGGAACGCTGAACAAACCCACAACGAGAAGCGCGACCACGGCGCCGAGGGCCAGGGCCGGAGCGCGTGTGGCCCATCCGAACAGCGCGCCGTTCATCCCGCGCAACATGCCAGCAATGGGAGAATCCCCGCTCCCCAGCGAGGCTTTCTGCAATAGCAACAGGCCGAGTGCCGGAGTGACGACCAGGGCCACGACCATGGATGCGACCAGCGCCAGGATGAAGGAGGTGGCCATGGGCTGGAAGAACGCACCCGATACCCCTTCGAGGAATAGGACCGGCATGGCAGCCATCGCCAGGATCGATGTCGCGTAGACCGCCGGGCCCCGCATCTCGAGCACGGCCCGAACAATGGTCGCCGCCGAGCTGCCGTTTCCGTTAGCCTGTTCACGGGCCTGGCGAAGACGCCGCACCATGTTGTCGGCATCGACGACCGCTTCACTGATGACGACAGTGAGGGCGATCATGAGCCCGGCGAGGATCACCATGTTGGCCGTCACCCCACGGAGGTTGAGAACGGTGACGGCCGCGATCATGGAAAGCAGCACGGCCAGAGTGCCGATCAACGCGGCACGCCAGTTGGAGAGGAACAGGAAGAAGGCCACGGCAACGAGGACCGCACCGATCAGGAGAGCGGAGGAGAAGTTCGTGACCGCCAGCTCGAGGTAGGTCGCCGGCCGGAACAGGGAGGAGTCCATCTCCAGCCCGGAAAGGCCGGGCCGCAGTGCCGCGAGCGCGTCTTCCACGTCCTCGGTGACCTCGGTGGTGTTGGCCCAGGGGAACTTCTCGACGACGAGCGTCAGAGACGGCGCGTCCTTCACGATGGCATCCCCGATCAGCGGTTGATGGTCCTCCACCACATGGGCCACGTCGCCCAAGCGCTTGGACGGCGCGCCCTCGATCGTCACCTGCGCCAGCTCCTTCGCGCTCTTGATGGGCAGGATGTGCCGGATTCCGAGCCGCTGATTCGGGGTGTCGATCCAGCCGCCGGTTCCCGGTGTCGAGGCCTCGAGGAAGCTCAAGGGCGACGCCCACAGGGAGTTGCCGGCGGTCTTGATGATCTGCATCAGCGAGACCTTCTCGTCCCGCAGCCGCTTCGGGTCCACTTGCACCTGCACCTGCCACCTGCGCTCGCCCCAGATCGAGACGTTGGCGACTCCGGGCACGCCCATCAGACGGGGAAGGATCGTCCAGCGGGCGAGCACCGACATGTCGATCAGGGACAGCTTGTCCGAGGACAATCCGATGTCCAGGATGCGGCCGGCTGATGCCAGTGGATTGATCATCACAGGCGGCTTCGAAACCTGGGGCAGGGCGAAGACCTCGATCATGCGCTCATGGGCGACCTGCCGAGCCTTCATGATGTCGGTCCCCTTCTGGAAGACCAGGACGATCGATGAGAGGCCGGGAAGCGAGACCGAACGGATCTCTTCGACCCAGGGCGTCCCGTTGAGCATGTCCGCCTCCATGGGAGTGGTGATCATGGCCTCCACTTCCTGGGCGGACAGCCCGAGGGCCTCGGTCTGGATCTCGACAAAGGGTCGCGAGAACTCGGGCAGGGTGTCGACGCGCATGTCGTCGAGCTGCACGAAGCCGAAGACCAGGAGCAACACCGCGACCGCAGCCACCACGATTCGGAGCTGCAAGCTAGATTCAATGATCCAACGGAGCATGGCTAAACCCTCCAGAGGACGCCTATTGCCGTTGCGCGCCGGACAGCGTTTGCTCGGCCGGCAGTGTGTGCCCGTAAACGTTCTTTCTGGTCTTGTAAGCGCTCTTCTCCAGCTTCAGCGCCTCCCTGCGAGCCTCCGCGAGGGCCGCCGCGTCGAGCTGCTCGACCTTGACCAGCTCCAAGGTCTCCTTCGTCTTCTCTCCCTTGCCTCTCCAGGCGACGCTGATGTTGCCGACGGCGCGCGCGAAGTACTTGAGTTGTTGCGCGTCCTTCTCCGCCCCGCTGACCTCGGCGATCACCAGGACGTCCTCGTAGCACTTCACGGGCACGCAGGTCTTCTGGCCGATCTGGTCCACCTGTCCGCGGTCGGTGAAGTGGACCGCGGGCGCCCAACCCTGGGAGTAGCTGGGCGTCCCGGGCTCCGGCCTTGCCCTCATTTCGATTCCGGCCACCGCTTCTTCGATGCCGTGGAGCCAGGCGGGCGCCGTGACGAACTTCCCGTCCTCGTACTCTTCCGGGTACTCGCCGATGCGCCAGACGGTGCCGTCGTTGTCCTGCGCGAAGAAGGCGACCTCCGCCTCCACCAGCTGGCCGTCGCTGTAGTCGAGGTCCCAGGAAACGACGGTGCGAATGCCGGAAATCACCTTCGTCAGGTCGGTGATCGTGATCACGACCTTGTGGGGCACCGGCGTGCCGTCATCTTCGACGGTCGTCCCCTGGTAGCTGAGCCGCGTTCCCGGCTTCATGGGCATCCAGGGGTTGTCGATGACCGTCGGATGGTCGAAGTTCTTGGGGTTCACGTCCTCGTAGGGTCTTGCCGGAGCCTTGCTGTCCTGTGCTCGAGCGCTCTCGCCTGCCGGGCCGAGGCAGGTGAGAGCCACAGTCAGACCAGCCCCAACGATCCAACGGCTCATCAGAAACCTCCCTCAGCAGTGATTCGGGCGTGCGAACCGCAACGCCTTGTTTGCCCGAAGCGCAGGTGTTGGAGGTTCGCGAGGAGCGAGAGTCCCTCGGGTCGCCTGACGCGGACAGCTCTCAGTGCGCTGCGCCGGGCTCTCGCCTCGACGGCAAGCGCGGCCATGGTGAACGTGAAGGCCGAACCGGAGAGCCCTGCCACCACGGTGTCCAGCGCCAACGATGCCCTCCCGGTTCACGCCGACCCGCCGCTGGCGACACTGCGGTGTTGCTCGAGCCTCGACGGCCTACGCCGGCCAGAGAGAGGCCCGGTCAGTTACGGGACGGCACAAACTGCTAGAGGGATGTAACGCCACCAACGTTACGCATTGCGACGACGGCTGTCAAGAACAAAATGAACCCTACATGAAAGATTCACGCTTGGACCCCGGCCCGAGCAGGGCTTCCCCCGGGGCCGCGTGTCGCGCGGCGTCGCTACGTCAATGGCAGGCTTCGGTGCCCGAGTCCATGAAGGTCTGGCCCGCCACCGGGACGAACTCCCAACCGTAGCGGCCCGGCGACAACGTCAGCTTCAGGACGCCGAAGACGTCCGTGGCCCGAACCTCGCTGTTCGGCTCGGCTCCGGGGAAGTGGTACGCACTCCTCCCGCCCGTGCCGACGACGAACTGGCGGACGCCCCGCGCGCGGTCGAGGCGACCCACGGCGTCCTGGGGCGCGAACCGCTCGTAGTCGTGGTCGTGGCCGCTGAGGGCCAGTTCGACCCCCGCTTCGTACAGCGCTTGCCAGAGAGGCGCCATCTTCGAGAGGCCGCCGTGACGCCCCGAGCTGAAGCGGGGAATGTGCCAGTACGCCAGCGAACAGGCCGTCTGGTGGGCGGCCAGGTCCGCACGGAGCCAGCGCTCCTGCGGGGAGCCGGCCCCACAGTCGACCTTGTCACAGTTGCTGTTGAGGACGACGGCGTGCCAGCCGCCCACGTCATAGCTGTAGTAGCCCTTTCCCGGCTCTCCGGCGAGCGCCCCGAAGTAAGCGAAGTAGGGAGCGGCCTCGGGCGAGTGGTAATCGTGATTGCCGAGGGCGGGCCGTGTGCGCGCCCTGTGGCGCCCCCATGTGGGGCCGTAGCATTCCGCGAACTGACGAGCCGTTCCGTCAGGGTACGCGTGGTCGCCGAGGGTGAAGACGGTCCCCGGAATCGCGTCGAGGAGCCGGGCCGTGGCCTGCGCCCCCGTGATGCGCCTGCAGTCCGCGATGTCCCCCGCCCCGGCAAGTACGGCGACCTCCGGGCTCGGGGGTTTCTCCTCGGAGACGGCGGGGGCGGCGGTCAGGAGCCCCAGGAGCACACCCATCATGGCCGAGAGGCCCCTGGCTTTCGAATCACACTGACCTGGAACCCTGCTCCTTCCCCGGGGACGATGAGCGGTGCGACGGTCACCTGCACAGACCCGCGGCCGGCGGTGACGGCGTGACCCGCGGCGATACCGATCGCCGCACCGAACGCGACGTCGCTCAGGAAGTGCTTGTTCTCGTTGAGCCGGGAGGCTGCGATCCAGGCGGCGATGCCATACGCCGGTGCGCCGGCCTTCCACCCGTAGCGCCGCTGAACGACCGTGGCGGTCGCGAAGGCAGCCGAAGTGTGGCCGGAGGGGAACGACAGGCGGCTGCTCGCGTCCGGGCGCTCACGGCGCATCGCAAACTTGAGGACCGTGGTGATGCTTCCTGAGACGACCTGGGCACGCAACAACTCGCCGCCCAGTCCCGTCAGATGCGGATTCCCGGCGAGCTTGCCGAATGCCAGGATCCCGAGTGGACCACCCAGCTGCACCGACACATCGCCGGCGATGTCGCCGGGCTCGAACACCCGGTCGAGCGTCCTGGAATCGTGCAGCTCCGAGTTGAAGCCACTCTGCTGGATGCGGCCGTCCAGCGGGAGGGCCAGCAGCGCGGCCGCGCCGCCGATGCCGAAGGTCCAGAAGCTCTCTTCGGACGTGAACGTCCTTCCGAAATCGCCGGGGAGCTGGCGCAGGATGCCCGGCTTCTGCGGCTGCGGCGCAGTCGCTTCCCCCGGTGTCGTTTCGCTGGCCTCGGCATGGGGCCGATCCGGCGTCGACGCCGCGGCAGTGACGGCAGGCGCACCGAGAACCAGAGCGAGCAGCGGCGCCGCGACAGAGCTTCCCATGTGTGTTCGAGAGGGAGGGCCCAAGGCTAGCAGTCCGTCGAGCGCGCCGTCAAGGGACCCTCCGCGCTACAATCCGGCTTCGTTCCTGAACGAGGTCGGTGCCGAGCAGAGCACTTGGCCGTCTTCAGATGCGGATACTGCTTGTGGAGGACGAGCCCGACGCGGCCCGAATGGTCGCCAAGGGTCTGCGCGAGCATGCGTACGCCGTGGACATCGTGGCCGATGGCGAGGCGGCCTGCTCCCACGCCGCCGCTGCCGACTACGACGCGATCGTGCTCGACGTCCTGCTGCCGCTCAAGGACGGGTTCAAGGTCTGCCGCCAGCTTCGCAGGGAAGGGAAGACGGTTCCGATCCTGATGCTGACCGCCCGCGATTCCGTGGAGGCGCGCATCGCAGGCCTCGACAGCGGAGCCGACGACTACCTCACGAAGCCCTTCGCTTTCGGCGAGCTGCTCGCGCGCCTGCGCGCCCTGATCCGCCGCGGGGCACGCCCGCTCCTGCCCGAGCGGCTGCGGATCGCGGGGCTCGAGCTGGACACCCGCGCCCAGCGTGTGTTCAAGCGAGGCCGGGCGGTGTCCCTCACCACGCGGGAGTACGCCCTGCTGGAGTACCTGGCGCGGCGAGCGGGCGAGATGGTGAGCCGGGCCGAGATCGCCGAACACGTCTGGGACGAGAGCTACGAGCCCTTCTCGAACATCATCGACGTGTACGTACGGCGTCTACGCCGCAAGCTCGACGATGCTGGTTCGGAATCCCTGATCCACACGCGCCGAGGCGCGGGATACGAACTGGTCCGCGGTCAAGAGGACGGCTCGTGAGCCTGTCGATCCGAGCCCGCTTGTCGATCTGGTATACGGCCGTGCTGAGCCTCGTTCTCGCCGTCGCCGCCGCGGCCTTCTACCTGATCCACTCGCGGTCTCGCCTGGCGCAGGTCGATCAGGAGCTGGCGCGCGCCGACGCCCTGGTGGCCCGAACCGTGTCCACGGAGCTGAATGAGGGGGCGGGCCTGGCCGAGGCGGCCCGCGAAGCCATGGACACCATCGACATGCCCGGGCGATCTCTGGCCATCTTCGATTCCGCTGGCGTTCCCCTCGCCGGCAGATGGGAGCCGCTGCCTCAGGGAGCCGGCGGCGCGCTCGGCCAGTCGAGCTACCCCACGGCAACCGTCGAGACGCCGGCCGGAACCTTCCGCCTCCACCGCGCGCATCACTCGTACAAGAGCACGACGTATGCGGTGGGTGTGGCGGAGTCACTGGCGGCGCTCGCCAGGGAGCTGGCGTCGCTGCGGCGCGCCCTGGCCGGCAGCGTCCTGTTCGCGCTCCTGCTGGCCGCCGGCGGCGGCCGGTGGATCGCCCGCGCTGCGCTGAGTCCGGTCACGCTCATGGCCGCCCAGGTGCGGCGCATCACGGACCGCACGCCCGACTTCCAACTGACCGCACCGAACCCACGCGACGAACTGGGCCTGCTGGCCAGGGCTTTCAACGAGCTGCTCGTCCGGCTCGAGTCCGCCCTCTCCCAGCAGCGGCAGTTCATGGCCGACGCGTCTCACGAGCTGCGCACGCCGGTGTCCATCGCGCGGACCGCGATCGAGGTGACGCTCGGCCGTCAGGGACGGCCCGAAGACGAGTACCGGGACGCGCTCCGTGTCGTCCACGACCAGATGCGGCGCCTCAGCCGCATCGTCGAGGACCTGTTCACACTCGCGCGAGCGGACGCTGCCGGCCTGCCCGTCGAGCGGAGCCCGCTGTATCTCGATGAGCTCGCCGCCGACTGCGTGAGGGAAGCGGAAGTGCTGGCCGGGCCCAAGGGAGTCAAGGTGGAGTGGCGAGGCCCGAGCGACCTCGAGATCCGTGGCGACGAGCGCTTGCTCCGGGAGATGCTCATCAACCTGCTCGACAACGCGGTACGCCACACGCCGCGCGGGGGGTTGGTGCGTGTGGAGCTCGTCGCCGGCAAGGATGCGGTCGAGATCGCGGTCACCGACAGCGGCGAAGGCATCCCCGAGGCGGAGCGGGAGCGGGTCTTCGAGAGGTTCGTGCGCCTGCGCGCTTCGCAGGCCGGGGACAGAGGCGGCCTGGGCCTGCCCATCGCGCGCGCCATCGCCGAGGCCCACGGTGGCACGCTTCGCCTGGCCCGAAGCGACCCGTCCGGGAGCACCTTCCTGGCGTGGCTGCCTTTGCCCGGGCACGGGCCTTGAGAGCGACCGGCCTGGCAGCTACCGGGCGATGAACGGCGCGCCGCTTCCAGAGCAGGGAGATCGCCGGTTAGGGGAGCAGCTCCAGTAGGAAGGGTGCTTTTTCGTCTTGAGTCATCCTGGCCTCCCGCGGCCCGTCCATGACGAGCCGCGCACCTGGCCCGGCCGCCGTCGCCGGGGTGCCGCAAGGCACGCCGTCAACGCGCCAGGATCCCCGGAGGGAGCGATGGGCGTCCATTACACCCTGGCGATGGCAGAAGCCAAGGGGCTGGGCCAGGTCGGAATCGCATCCAGGAGCTTGGCCGTCGCCTGCGCCCCCGCGATGGCGTCGCAGTCCGCGATGTCCCCCGCCCCGACGAGAACCGCGGCATCCGAGCTCGGGATGGTCTTGGTCTTCTCCCCGGGGACGGCAGGCGCCGCGGACCAGCGCGCCCACAGAACGCCCATCAATGTCGACCGGCAACCCCTCGACACAGTCGAGCCTGGCCTGCCGCAAAATGTGTTTCCTTGGCCCGGCAGGCTGGCGCCTCCCTGCAGTGCTCTGGTTGCTAGAAGGATGGTGGCTCTCCTAGACTCGCGGCCCATTGGACGCTGGTGACCCACAGCCAGAAAACCTTCAACCACCAGAGGATGAGCAGCCCCCCGACCACAACCTCGGGGAGTCGCTGCCGGAGAAACCGTATCCCCGCCTCGATCTTCGGAAAGACGTTGGGGACGAGTACGCCGCCATGGATGGCGATGTTCTCGGAGGGAGCATCGGGTCGCATTGGATTCCTTCACAAGCAGTCGCAACGGGTGCGCATTCCCCACCGGTCGTCCTCCGTCTTGGACCACCGCGGGACCTCGGATGACAACTTCGCCTGAAATGCCCACAAATCATGTGACGATGGTCACGCGCCGGGGTTCCGTCAAGAATCGTCTACGCGATGCGGCGATCGCGTGTGAGCGTGCTCACACGCTCGGCCACCGGCAGTTCTTCGCCACACGCTCCGTCACGGCGTCGGCAGCATCGAGGATCGACGTTGCAGTCCACGAGCTGGACGACATCCCCCGTGTTCGGCTTCACCTCCAGGAAGAAGCCGATTCCCGGCGCGAAGTACTTTCGCGCGGAGATACCCGGCTCGAGCGCCAGTTTCTGCGGGACGAGCCGGTCGAGCTCGGAGTCGGCGCCGAACTCGTAGGTCGTGGACAGAACATCCGTCACGTCCCGCCTTGAAGGAGCCATCGATGCTGACCAGCTCCGGCCTCCTGGGATCGTCACCGTCGAAGCACTCGAAATCCTTGAGCTCCTCTCCCGAATACCAGACGTTTCCGTCCTTGGCCAGGGCAAACCAGTCGTCGATGTCCTCGACGAGGTCGCCATCCTTGACGACCTGGTCGTTGACCACGATACACGTCACCCCGGCGATCAGCTTCGTCTGGTCCAGGACCTCCACGGTGTTGACCTCTGTTCCGCCGTAGTACTGCCAGCGGTCACCAATCCCGAGCGGGAAGTAGGGGTTCGGGTTCGACGGGTTCCGAGGGTCGTCGAACGAGGCGGGGTCGAAGTCAGTGTCGTAGCGGCTCTCCCCCAGGGACTTGCAGACGTCGCGACGTCCGGTCAGCTGTTCGCGGCAGAGCTGATCGCCCTCGCGGCGCGAGGCTTTGGTGTCGTCGAAGCATTGCGCTCGCTGGCGTCGTCGGACGCGTTGATGCAGCCGGCGCGTGGGGCACTCGCCTACGAAGGGTGGAGGTGGAGTCAATGCGCTGATCATCGTCGAGCTGAAGGCCTGAGCTGAGAGGGCCGAGAATGCTGCGATGGCAGCTCACCGCCGGCTGCGCGGGCCGTCTCCGCGCCCCTTCCAGGTCAAGCGAGCCCGATTCTGACCACTACGCCCTTCTCGGCTCGGCTGATGAGGTAGGGTCGCTCTCAGTCCGGCGGCGCAGGGCTCAGCGGACGGTCAGGATCGCGACGCCCACCCGGAGCTTGCTCCAGTTCCGATCCGCCGTGAGCACGGGGCGGCCGAGGGCCCGGCCAAGAGCCAGACACGCCCGGTCGCCCAGCGAGAGCCCGAGGGCTCGCGTCCGAGGTCGTAGCAGCGCCGTCTCCCACGCCTGGTCAGTGTCGAAGGCGTGAACGTCGAGGCCAAGCCCGCCGAGGGCTCGCCGCAGCTGGGCCTCGGGCACGCCGGCGTCGGCCAGTTTCGCCACGACCTCGGAAAGGTTGACCGCGCTGATCGCCGCCCCGGGGAGCGCCTCGGCCACCCGCTCGGCCCCGGGCTCGCCGTTCAGGAGGGCCAGAAGCGCCGACGCGTCAACGACGACGGGACTCACGGGCCGTCTCGCGCCGCCGCTCCGCGAGAAGCTCATCCGAAAGCCGCCGACCCTTGCGCACATGGCGACGCACGAGTGCCTGGGCGCTGCGGATGGCCTCTCCCGGGGTCAGCAGCCGGACCTGGCCCCCTTCAAGAACGAGGAGGAGGATGTCTCCCGGGCGGACGCCAAGCGCCTTTCGATAGGCGGCCGGGATGACGACCCGCCCTCCGGCTCCCACACGGGTGCGTGTCTCAGCCAAGTGACACCCCCACTTGATTTTGGCACGTCCTCAGGGATGTGACAAGCAAGCAGGGTTCCGCCACACCCGCGGATCGTGTTCCTGCACCACCAGGAGGCGCTACTTCCGCGCCTGGCGCAGGCGCTGCTGCATCTCCTCGAGAAAGTACGGAATGGCCACGAGCTCGAGCGGCGGCTGCTGGGCGGGGGCCTTGATCATCACGAAGCGCTGGCCATCAGGCGCGACATCGTACGTGCGGCCGTCTCCGGGTGTCGCGTAGTCGCCCTCGAACAAGGCCTGCGGCGTGCCTGCGGAGAAGTCGGGGCGCGTCCGGACGGGCACGACCATCATCCTGTTATCCCAGCGATAGAAGATCTCGCTGCCGCCACGGCTCCAGGCGGGCTCGGTCCCGCCGTCCCTGGAGATCGGCCATTTCTGGCCGCCCCCCGGAAACGGCCGCACATAGACCTCGGGTCGGCCCGACTCCAGCGACATGTAAGCGAGCCATCGCCCATCGGGCGAGAAGCTCGGGAAGTCCTCGAGCGTCGCGGTGGCGAGCAGGGGTCGTGGCGTCCGGTCCCCCTTGAGTGAAAGGACGACGACGTCGTGCGCGGTGGCCGTCATCTGCGCAACGAACGCGAAGGCCGAGCCGTCCGGCGAAAAGGCGCTCGAGTACACGGATCCATCGATCCGAGCGAGCCGCTCGGCCACGGCGCTCCCATCCGCCGGGATCCAGAACGGGTTTGTGCGCCCGTCGCGATCCGAGCAGAAGGCCACTCGCGTTCCGTCCGCGGACCACGATGGATCGTGGTTGTTGGCCTCGAGGGTCAGGCGGACCCAGGTGTCGCGGGCCAGGTCGCCGACCCAGATGTCGTCGGTCGAACCCTCGATGTGGACGGCCACGCGGCGGCCGTCCGGAGCAAGGCTCGGCGCCGCGTAGGCGCGGCGTGCCTGCGTCACGGGCGTCGCACGCCCGCGCCGGTCGACCCACACCAGCGTCCGTTCCGGAGGCCGTGGAAACCCCGGAACGTAGACGAGCGACCCCGTCGATGAGACGTCGAATTCGGCCCGCCCGTTGTCCCGGACGTCCATGCGCAGGTCCTCGAGGACCGGCGTTGCGGCTCCCGTGACGTCCGGGCGGTCGGGGTCGAAGGGCGCGGCCAGCAGGGAGCCCGTGCGCGCGAAGAGGAGCACACGGGCGGCGGAAAGGAAACGGGGGTAGGTCCCGCCGGGGGCGATGCGTTTGATCGTCCCGGTGTCGAGCGAGATCACTGCGACGGCCCGGTCTTCCTCTCTCGATCGCGCGCCGAGAACCGTGAAGAGCGCGCTTCGCGCTCCAGGCAGGAACGCGGGCCAGCGATGGCCCGTCTCACCCTTTGCGGCATCGGGCGTGGTGACGCTCTGGGGCGTGCCGCCGGCGGCCGAGACACGTGTCAGGCCGCTGTGGATGTCGGGGGCGAACAGGATCGTGCCGTCGGACCCCCAGCTCGCGCCACGAACGGCCGGCGCGTCGCAGATGACGAGGGGCTCGCCGCCGGCGACCGCCACCTTCATCAGCTTCCGCTGCGCGGCGAAGCCGATCCATTCTCCGTCGGGGGAGAAGAACGGGTTGAAAGCGCCGTCCGTGCCCGCGATCGGCTTCGCGTCGATCTGCCCCGCCAGCCGCAGGTAGAGGCGCCTCCCAATGCCGGGCTGCAACACCACGAA
>Ga0214473_10000605_pt1 | contig 50210 bp, 47 predicted proteins | sample RVTome_7_FD_203509 | JGI IMG/M metagenome (GOLD analysis project Ga0214473, IMG submission 203509) | Soil microbial communities from uranium-contaminated site in the Upper Colorado River Basin, Wyoming, United States - RVT98D197 | ecosystem: Environmental > Terrestrial > Soil > Contaminated >...
CCTACCTGGTGTGCAAGGATGACGACACCCTAGTCCTGAAGAAGAACGGGAAATTCGTCTCCGAGGTCCGGTGGGCCGACCGGGGCAAGTTCTACGGGCAAAAGACCTCCTTCGGGACGGAGATGAGAAAAATCGCGTACTTCAAGGGGGATTGCGGGATCATAGTCAACGTGAGCGACTTCTGCGCCACCTGGTCCAATGGGGACGAGTGCCGTTTCTGCAACTTCGGCATGGCCAAGAAAAGCGCGGGCACCGGCGCGGTGAAGCAGGTTAACCTTTACACCGAGCAGCGGGCCCAGGAGGTGGCCGAATTCGTCAAGGCGGCCATCGACGAGGGCTTCCAGCCCTGTTTGCTGACCTCTTCCGGAATGATGCCCGGCAAGAAGGTGAGCGTCTCAACCATCCGGATCATCAACGCGGTCAAGAAGGCCACGGGCCGCGACACCATGATGGGCTGCGCGAACTTGGCCGTGCCGAAGGATTTCTCGGAGATCGACCGGCTCTACGAGGCCGGGGCCCGCAACATCATTATCGACCAGGAGGTCTGGCACCCCGATATGTTCAAGGCGCTCTGCCCCGGCAAGGCCGCGTGGGCGCCGCGGGAGCGCTGGATGGGGGGGCTGCTCCACGCGGTGAAGGTCTTCGGACCCGGCAACGTCTTTAACGGCTACGTCCTTGGCCTGGAGGAAAAGGAGAACTACTTCGAGGCCGCCCGCTGGAACAGCAGCAACGGCATCGTCCCCCTCTTCCAGCCCTGGTGCCCCGTGAAGGGCTCCCACCTGGAGGACCATCGTGCCCCGCGGCTGAACTGGATGATGGAGGTCCACCAGAAGTGCATGGATATCGCCATCTCGAACTTGCCCGTGATGCTCACCCCGGAGTTCAACAACAGCACCAAGCTGGGCTGCTATCGCTGCATGGGCGCGTGTTTCATGTGGGATGACCTGCGCCTGAGGCAAATCGCTTTGGGGTCGACCGCGGCGGCATAGAGGCTATTTCTAACGAGGCTCCGCCTCAGACCGACGAGGTGTATGGGATTGGTAGATCATGAGGCGGTGATGAAGTAAGGGCTCCGGTCGAGCCTGCGGGGTCGATGCCGGCCCGAAATTTCTGGCCCCGTTTGAAACGGCGGCTCTTCTCGTGCGCCGCGCGTTGCGGAGTTTTCGTCCCGCCGCGCTGCGGCAGGCATTCCAGCCTCACCTCCGCGGCGCGCAGGGCGTCGACGTTGGCGGGGCTGTAAAAGCCACGGTCGCCTGCCACGAGGTCGGGGACGGTCTGGAAGCGTTGGCGTTGGCGGTGGCGCTGTAGCCACGGCTGCACGTGCTCCTCGTCAGTGGGGTTGCCGGCCAGCACCTGGTAATCGATGATGAGCCCGCGCTTGGTCTCGGCCAAGAGCTTGTGGCCGAACTCCACCGGCTTCTGCGCCTTGCCGCGCTTGATCAGATCGGTGTGTGGCTCGAAGATCGAGTACAGCTTCTCGCCGGCTGGCACCTGTTCCCCGTCAAGCACGCGGCGCCGGGTCTGCGCCACCACGCGCTCCCCCAGCCCGGCGTAGTGCCCAATCTGGTCGCACAGCGCCTCCACCCGCAGCGCCACCTCGAACTCCAGGTGCGGCACGACCGCGCGGGCGGCCTTGGCCACCGCGCGCACATTGCTGAGGACCTGGGTGGTGATGGTGAGCAGATCGCGGTACTTCGGTCCCTGCAGGGTCTGGCGCTGGCGGGGCGTCAGGCGGTGGATCTCCTGCATGCGCCGGCGCGCGCAGCGCGTGCGGTTGAACAGCCGCGCGGGTAGCTTCGGGAGTTCGTCCAGAATGTGCGGGGATGGCAGCTTCTGCAACCGGACCTGTCTGCGGGCGCGTGAGCAGCGGACCGAACTGATCGTACGCACGCGCAAAGACGCCGTGTTGTGTGGCTTTGCTCCTTGCCTTCGGTGCCGCGCGCGGTGCCGCCTATGCCCCGCTGCCCAAGTGGCGTCGACATGCCCATCGGCCGTCGTGCCTCGATCTGGTCACTTTGCTCCGCAAGGAGATGACCGAGCATGCCGAAATGTTAACCGACTTCGACATCGCCCTCACCGACCGTGCTCTGACAAGCGCCGCCGCTGCGTGACCGCCAAATGTAGAAACTCCAGGGGGGGCTGTATCATTATCATGATACAGCTATCTCGTGCTATCTACGAAGCGGATGATTCAACGGGCACGAGCCCTGAGGGCTCAGATCGCGGCGGTCAAGCGCGAGCTGGCCAAGCTCGAAGAGCTGCGCCCAGGGAGTCTCTCCCGCCAGCACACCGTCTGCGGGTCAGCCGGCTGCCGCCGCAAGGGCACTCCCCCGCAGAAGCACGGCCCGTACTACCACCTGAGCTACACCCTAAAGGCAAAGGCGGGACCCGCCTCATCAAGAGGGCTGACGTACCCGCTATTCGGATCGACCTCGCCAACTACACCCGCCTCCGCAACCTCGTCGATCGCTGGATCGACTTCGCTATCCAGCTCTCAGACCTCAAACTGGAGCTTCGAGCCGCTGGTGACAAACCTACCAAACGCGCTTGATCACGTCGCGAGAACTACGCACTCTCCAGTAATATCAATTAGAAAAGACCTTGACTTTGGAGACTCAAGTGCTAAAAGATCTTCCCTCGTGGCGAAGGGGGTTGTGAAATGAATCGGCTCGAACCGTGGCGGGGGACCTTGATCACCCACGGTCTCGTCTCGGTCCTCGTCAGCCTGATTCTTGGCTGGGTGCTCGGCGTTGCGCTGCTGCAGGACTGGCTGTCGCGCGCTCCGCTTCGCACCATTCACCTAGCCGCCCTGCAGATGGGTCTCCTGCTCATCGCCCTGGGGCTCGTCCTGCCAGCCTCGTCGCAGTTCGAGCCCGGAAAGAGGCGCTGGGCCGCGCTTTGTGCTCTCGGCGGCTATCTCTTTTACCTTCCGGGCACCTCGGCGCGATGTGGGGGGGGATAGTCAGCACAAGGCCTGTCGAGTTTCCATAACGCGCCGATCTCAGACGCCAGACGCTACCCGGGGTTGTCGGCACCTGGAATCAGGCATCGAACGATTGACGAAGGAGGATCGAGATGGCGAATCAACTCACGGACGAAATGAAGCAGCTCATTGGGCGCGTGCGCTTCTGCAACGTGGCCACGGCGAGCCGCGACGCTGCACCCAACGTGTCACCCAAGGGCTCGATCATGTGGCTCGACAACGAGACCATCGCTTTTTGCGATTTCTGGTCACCGCACACCCGCGAGAACCTCAAAGCGAACACCAAGGTCGCGGTGAGCGTGGTGGATCCCGATGGGAAGCAGTACATCCAGTTCAAGGGAACCGCACAGCTCCTCTCTTCCGGCGATCTCTACCGGAAGGTCGCGGACCCGGCGCTGGCCAAGGCCAAGAAGGGGGGCCGGGAGCTCCCCGATCCCGAGTTGGTGGCGGTGATTCGCATCGAGGAGATCTTCACGTGGCCCCCGACCCAGTGAAACCTTGAGGAGGAGGGGCCATGGTCTATGCGGCGCCACCCCCATGACTCCGCATAACGGGGCGCTCCACATAAAGAGCGCTTATGTTCAGCTCCGCATAAGCGCTCTTCTACAAGACCGAGAACGGCGATCGCGACGGCGATCTCTTCATGACGCTGCTCCACACCGCGGAGCTCCATAGCGCCAACCCCTTCGACTACCTCGTCGCCCTCCAGCGTCACCACGAGCACGTGATCCAGACTCCGGATCAATGGATGCCTTGGAACTACGTCGAGGCGCTGGCGCTCCCCACCTCAAGCGCTGACCCGCCGCGCTGATTGCAACCGGGCGCCTCGCGACCTTTCCGCGCGGCGTGTACAGCCGTGCCGAAAGGACACAGAAGTCGAGGGACTGGGCCGATCAGGAGTTCGGAAGCGCGCCGTTGCAAGCCTTGGGGATGTTCGCCTGCGGACGAGCGTAGAAGTCGCGCGCGATCGGACGCTGGCCAGGTTGCTCCAGACGCATCAGGAACAGACCCTCGAGCGCATGGCCGCGCACAAGGTGGTGCTGGCCGTGCAAGACAGCACCTCGCTCAACTACACCGCCCACGCGCTCAGCACCGAGGGGCTGGCTCTTCTTGAGCTGCGCCTGCGCCGCGGCGGCACCGCGACCTCACGGTACCCGGCCACGGGCTGCGCCTCGACTTTCTCCCAGAGCTTCTCAGCTCGGCACCGTGCGCCGGCTCGATAACTGCCTGGCGACGACATGCTCTTCTTCCTACTGTCGGACGGTAGCGGCGGGCACGAGCTGTGGCGCAGTGACGGTACGGAAGCGGGTACGGTGCGTGTCAAGAGCATCCCCGTGGAAGCGGACGCTCCCCCTCCGGGAGGGCTAACAGCGGCCGGCGGACTGCTATTCTTTCAAGCCTTCGATTCTGCCAACGGCTACGAGCTGTGGCGCAGCGATGGCACAGAAGCGGGAACAGGAATGGTTAAAGACATTGTCCCCGGCTCGAGTAGTTCTTCGTTCGCGCTGCTGACGGAAGTCGAGGGAAGCTTGTTTCTTGTGGCGGATGATGGCGGTGGCAACAAGCGCTGGCTCTGGCGCAGCGACGGCACGGAAGCCGGCACCGCCGTGGTCAGGACCGCCAACCCCGTGGCCGAGGGATCGAAACCGACCTCGCTAGTGGACGTAGGCGGAACGCTCTTTTTCATGGCTGCGGATTACGCTGCCGGGAAGGAACTGTGGCGTAGCGACGGTACGGCGGGTGGCACCCGCCTCGTGAAGGACATCAACGAAGGTGGGGCCAGCTCCATGATAATGTACCCGTCGTGTCCGGTTCAGACCCGCTACACCTGACGGTCTCCGGTTCACACCTCTTCTTCACCGCCAACACTCCGGATATCGGCAGAGAGCTTTGGGCCGTGGCGTTGGCCCCGGCATCATTGCCGTGCGTGGGCGACTGCAATAGCAATGGCCACGTGACCATCGACGAGCTGCTCGAAGGAGTGAACATCGCACTCGGTAATGTGCAACTGTCCGAATGCGGCTCGTTCGACAAGAGCGGCGCCGGCTCCGTTACCATCGATGAGCTGCTGGCCGCGGTGGTGGGCGCCCTCTCGGGCTGCGGGGCCTAATCTTGAATCTTCAGGGAGGTATGGCCGTAGCAGGCGACGTCAAGGTTGTTTCGCTGTGACGGTGCAAGCGGAACCGAGGCGCACCTTTCAGATCCTCAGGTACAAGCTCCCTCAATGGAGGCACATAGATTCACGCGAGCTCTCCTGCTACGGTAAGGCCGTGTTGTCCGCAAACGATATTGACAGCCGGCGTGTTCTTATCCCGGTGTTGCTGTGCCTGTTGGTACTTCTGATCAACGCGCTCGCCGCCCGCGCTATGGTCGTATTGAAACGAGATTTTCCCGACCTGGTGACGCGTTCCGAACAGATCGTGATCGGCACGGTCACCGGCATCCGCGAAGAGCAGGACTCGTCGGGCACGCCGTACACGCTGGTGACGTTTTCCGATCTTTCAGTTCTCAAAGGGGAAGTCGGCAGTGCCTTGACGCTTCGTTTCTATGGCGGCACGGCGGGTGACGTGCAGGTGCGTATAAGCGACATGCCGACGTTCACCATTGGTGAGCGTGACGTGCTGTTTGTCGCCGGCAACGGGTCAACCGTTTGTCCGCTCGTTGGTGTGTGGCAGGGTCGTTTTTACGTGCGCTTCGATGCCGATCTCGGGACGGACATCGTTGAAGACAGCAACCATCAGCTGCTGCTGCTCGGTCTCAATCAGCGCGAACTGATTCGCGCTCCCGCCAGGGGTGCGCGCGAGGGCGACGCGGCCGCAGGCGGGCAGCCGCCATTGACGCTGGACGATTTTCGCCAACTGATCGCCGACGCGCTTGCCCAGCCGCAACCCAACAATTAGCCGCACCGGGCTCAATCGATGCGAAGAGCCGCTGCTATTCTGCTTCTGCTCGTGCTCTCGGCACTGCCAGCGCGAGCGTTTGTTTGTTTGAAAGCCGCAAACGACGCCTGCCTGCATTGGGCCCAAGGCCAGGCCAATATTGTGTCCTTCTTGGGCGGTCCGGTGCAGTTGAATAACGGCACGACGAGTTGGGACCAGAACGCCATCAATGCGGCAAATGACTGGAACGGCATCGGCGCAGCTGTCCATTTCAACGCCAGCGCCGGCGGCACACTCAACGAACCGTGCGGTCCCGCCGGCCCGAGGCATGCCTGTCCTGGCACCGGGCCGGCCGGCGACAATCCGGTCGTCTTCCGCGACAATGTCTGCGGTGCCGCCTTCGGCCCCGACATCATCGAGCTGACGAAGAACTGTTGGAACGCCGATGGCACCATGATCAATGCCCCGGTGTTCGTCAATTCGGCCGTGCTCTGGAACGCCTACGACGGTCCGATTCAGTTCACCACCGGTGGACAGCCCGTCAACGACATCCGGCGCGTGCTACTGCATGAGCTCGGTCACGTGCTGGGTCTCGGTCATCCCGATCAGACGGGCCAAACAGTGCAAGCCATCATGAACAGCCGGGAAAGCGAGCTCGATCGCTTGCAGACCGACGACATCTCCGGAGCGCGGGTCCTGTACCCTCCCACGGCCATGGTGGGCACGGGCGGGTGTCAGGTGGACAGTGCTAGCGCCTCCGGAGCCTGGTTACTCGCTGCGCCGGCCCTGTCGTTCGCGTGGCGGCGGCAGCGCAGGAGGGAAAGATGGCGGGGAGTCCGAGCTCTGAATACGTCTCAACGGAACTCCAGCGAGTAGCGGAAAAGGCGAGAGACATGCCGGCAACGGCACTGACCACACTGGCTCACCACATCAGCGGTGTGATGCTCCACGAAGCCTACGTGCGTACGCGCAAGAGCGGGGCGGGGGGGGGCGATGGACAGACGGCCGAGCAGGCAGTACGAGGTGGGACTGACGGAGAACCTGAAGTCGCTTCTCAATCGGTTCAAGTCCGGCACCTACCAAGCACCCCCAGTACGGCGTGTGCACATTCCGAAAGGGGACGGGAAAACTCGCCCGATCGGAATCTCGACGTATGAGGATAAGATCCTGCAGCGGGCGGTGGCGATGGTGCTGGGAGCGGTGTACGAGCAGGAATTTTGCGAGTGCTCGCATGGCTTCCGGCCGGGGCGATCAGCGCATCAAGCGTTGGAGGTCCTGTGGAAGAAGCTGATGGACATGAGTGGGGGGACCGTGGTGGACGTGGACGTGCAAGCGTTTTTTGACAGCATGGATCACGTGGTGCTGCGGGAGTTTCTCGACCGACGGGTGCGCGATGGCGTGCTGCGGCGCGCCGTCGACAAATGGCTGAGGGCGGGCGTGCTGGAGGAAGGGATAGTGATTCACCCGGAGACCGGTACACCGCAGGGAGGGGTGATCTCGCCCCTCCTGGCAAACGTCTACCTGCACGAGGTGCTGGACCGGTGGTTCGAGGAAACGGTCAAGCCACGACTGGAAGGGGAAGCCTTCCTGGTGCGATACGCCGATGACTTCGTGATGGTGTTCGCCGCGGAGCGGGATGCGCAGCGGGTGATGAAGGTGCTTGCGGCCCGGTTTGCGAAGTACAAGCTGACCGTTCACCCGAGCAAGACGCGGGTGGTCGACTTTGGTCGCCCGCGTCCGAGTCACGTGGGAAAGAAGGAAGCGAGCTTCGCTTTCCTGGGGTTCACGCACTACTGGGGGCGAGCCCGCAAGGGAGCCTGGGTGGTGAAGCGCAAGACGGATTCGAAGCGGATAAGTCGCGCCGCGAAGGCAGTTGCCGAATGGTGTCGGAAGAACCGGCACATGCCGTTGGCGGAGCAACACCAGAAGCTAGGACGCAAGATCCAAGGGCACTGCGCGTACTACGGGATTACCGGGAACTTGCGGTTGCTCGAACGATTTCGCGACCTGGTGGTGAAGGTTTGGCACAAGTGGCTGAACCGGAGAGGGCAGCGCAAAGGCACAGCGTGGGAGTGGCTCACGCTATTTCTGCGGAGGCACCCCCTACCGAAGCCGATAGCCATGCACTCGGTGTTGCGAGGCCGTGCAGCAAGTCCGTGATCTGAGGAGCCGGATGCCTTAATTGGGCACGTCCGGATCTGCGGGGGGGGCCTGGCCCCGATTCATGGCACGCTCTAAACGGGCACGGAAGGCGAAAGCCAGACACAGACCAAGAGCAAGCCTAAAGGTCGGATCGCCAGGACCCTATCCCAACAAACTTGGTTGTTTTTGCCACGCTTTGCTCTCCTTTTCTGCAGGTTCGTTCTTCTTCAACAATCCGCTATGCGGTTTCTTGCTCCAACTTTTTTCGCACATCCTCGGCGAGTTCCGTTTTGCGCACCTTTCCGGTTGGGGTCATCGGGAACGTCGAGATCACCTCGATCCGCTCGGGAAACTTATTCTTCGCCACCCGTTGCCCGGCGAGAAACGCCTGGATCTCGGCGAGCGTCGGCGCCTCTTCAGCCACCTTCGGAATCACGTAGGCACACACCCGCTCCCCGAGGCGATAATCGGGCATGCTCACCACCGCCGCCTGGGCGATCTTGGGATGCAGCAACAACAGATCCTCGATATCTTTCGGGAAGATCTTGGTCCCACCCCGATTGATCATCTCCTTCTTCCTGCCGGCCAGGTGCAGGTATCCCTGCTGATCGACGAAGCCCAGGTCTCCCGTGAAAAACCACCCCTCCGCGTTAAGGGTGGCGGCTGTCTGCTCTGGATTCTTGAAATAGGCGAGAAACAAGGAAGGGCCGCGGAACGCGATCTCTCCAATCTCCCCCACCGCAAGTTCCTGGACATGGTCGTCGGAAAAGATCTTCAGCTCCGCCCCTGGGACGACCTTGCCAACCGTCTCACGAACAATCTCGGGCCTGTCAGTCGGAAGCGTCCGCGTATGCACGATGTTCTCGCCCATCCCGTACGTATTGCCGATGCGCACGCCGAAGATGCGCTCCAAGTCGGCCGCGAGCTTCTCCGGGCACTGGGCGCCTCCGACCCCAATGGAGCGCACCGAGCTCACGTCGGTCTTGGGAAAATCGGGATGGTCGAGCAGGGCGATGTAGTGCGCCGGCGTGCCCGTCAGCGCCGTGATCCCCTCGCGCTCCACGATACCCAAGACCAACTTCGGACCGAACTTCTCGACCAGTACGACTTGAGAGCCTGCGAAGATCAGCTGGTAGGTGGTGAGATGTCCGTACGAATGAGTCATCGGGCTATTGGCCAGGACCACTTGCTCGGAGTAATGGGGGTCGTATTGGGCCTGCCGGTCGGAGAACCGTTTGAAGGTGGAGATTAAGGTGTTGTGGGTGTGCAGGAACCCCTTGGGCGCGCCCTCGGTGCCCGAGGTGAAGTTGAGGTAGAAAACCTGGTCGGCGGAGACGGGATGTTTCTCCAGATGACGTCGCAGGAGATTGATTTCCGTCTCCCCCTCGGCGATGAGATCCGCGATCGAGGGCAACTTCGCTCGGCCCTGGGAGCCGCAGGTGACCACCAACCGGAGATCAGGCAGCGCGCCGCGAATCTCGTCGACGGCTGCGGCAAAATCAAAGCCCGCGAACTCGCCCGGCACGATGACCGCCGCCGACTCGCAAAACCGCAACATCGAGGCCATCTCTCGCTGGCGATAGACAATGTGCATGGGCTGGATCACGGCACCAATGCGTGCCAGCGCAATCTGCAGCAAGCACATCTCCGGCCAGTTGGGGAGCTGCACGCTCACGATGTCTTCGAAGCCGATGCCGCGCGCCAGGAGACCGGCGGCCAACGCGTCGGAAAGTTCGCGCCATCGCAAGTACGTAATGCGGTAGTCGTCGCCGATCCGGGACGGGACGAGGTAGGGGCGCGTTTCGTCTTCACTGCGTGGGCGCTCCGGGAAGATGATCGCCTCCTTCCCGGGCAGGTGGCCCACCGTTTCATCGAAATAGTCTTGCAGGGTGCGGTCGAGCCACAGCTTCTCTTGGATCCATCGCTCGCGGTACTCTGAGGAAAATGTCGGGAAACGCGTCATCGACTCACACCTTTCTAAATTTGTTACCGGATCACTCCGGCTTGAACCAATCGACGAAGCTCACGCTCTGGCAGGTTGAGGATCTCTCCGAACACGTAGGCGTTATCTGCCCCCAGTGCCGGAGCCGGGCTGCGAACCTGACGCGGCGTAGCGCTCAAGTGCCACGGGGTGTTGTACAAGCGCCATGCTCCTTCTGGAGCCGCGTTCGTCTGCCAACGAAGTTCGAGGCCCCGCTCTTTGAAGTGAGGATGGGCAAAAACCTCAGACATCTCTAAGACCGGTGCCGCGGGCACCCCAGCCGCCTGCAGCGCAGCAGCGAGCTGGTCCCGATCGTGCAAATGGGACCATTCGGAGAGATGATGATCGATCTGGTCGCGGCAGCGCAGCCGGTCTTGTGTCCGTGTCAGTGCCTCGGCGCAGGCCCACTCGGGAAACCCCATGACGTCAACCAACGCCTGCCAATCTTCATCATGCCGCACGCTGATGGCGATCCAACGGTCATTTCCGGCTGCAGGATAGGTTCCGTGGGGAGCCATTTTGGGATGCGCATTGGCACACGGCTCGGCCTTTTCTCCGCAGAGTTGGAAGCGGATGAGCGGCTCGGCCATAAGGGCGCAGGCGGCCTCGATTTGTGAGAGATCGATGAACTGCCCCTCGCCGGTTCGCTCGCGATGGTGGAGGGCGACCAGAATGGCGAAGACCGCTTGGATCGCCGCGTTGAGATCGCCCAAGGGAATGAGCGGCAGACCTGTCGGCCCAATGTTGGGATAGCCGATCGCATGCTCCAGACCGGCGAAGCCCGTGCAGATCGTCGCAAAACCCCGTACGTGCCGCAGCGATCCCGTCTGCCCCGCCATCGCCATCGAAAGCACGATCAGTTTGGAATTCGTCGTACGCAGCGCTTCCTCGCCCAGGCCGTATCGTGCCAGTACCCCGGCAGCGAAATTGTCGAAGACGATGTCGCTGCCGCGGGCGAGCCTATGGATCAGCTGCGCCCCTTCCGTCGTCGTCACATCCACCGTAACGCTGCGTTTGTTGCGATTCAAGTCCTCGAAGTGGGCACGCGAGTGAGGGATGGCGCGCGTGTAATCCGGCCGCTTGGCCGTCTCCACTCTGAGCACCTCGGCGCCGAAGTCCGCCAGCATCTGGCCTACCATCGGACCGGCCACGTTCCACCCAAACTCGATCACTCGTAGGCCGTCCAGTGGACGCACCGGGTCCGCCAGCGCGAAGCCTCGGGAAGTGGTCGTTGGCCGCGACTCGGGAAGATCGGTGATCGGCTGCGGCGCTGGGCCCAAATGCCACGGGGTGCGTGAGAGCTTATAGCCCAGACCGGGCAAGCGAATCTGCGTGCCGTCGATATCAACCTCCGTCCAGAAGCCACGCTCCGAGAGATGCTCCTCGTCGAGCAATTCGTGGACGGAATTCACCGGACCAATATTTATGCCGTCCACTGCAGCCGCTTTCTCGATCAGCTCCTTCCGTGGAAACTGAAGGAGCCACGGGATGAACTGCAGATCAACCTCGTCAGCGCGTTCCCATCCGATCGCCGCCCCGTCGCGCAGGGCCGGGTCACTCCGGGCCCACTCCGGGTCTCCCATGAGCTTGAGAAAACCCGCCCACGGACTTTGGCTCAGAGGACGCTGGCTCAGCGCTGCGATAAAAACGAAACCGTCCTGACACGGGTAGAAGCCCGAGGGATAGCTTGGTCCATGACGCTCAAACCCGCGCCTTATCCAGCTCCCGCGACAGCCGTCGACAAAAAGAAACATCGCCGCGGCATATCTTGCCAAGATGTCGGCCGCCGCCACCTCGACCGCTTGCCCACGACCTTGCCGCTCCCGAGCGCGAAGCGCGACCAAGGCGGCCGCCGCCGCATGGAAAGCAGTCTGGAAGGAGGGAATTCCAAACGGGAAATGAAGCGGTGGATGGCCAAGCTCGCCAAGGGCGATGCTGGTCCCCGAAAGCGCACAAACCTGGAGCGCATCCGCCTGCCAAGCCGCGAGGTCACCAAAACTTCCGAGAGGGCTCAAGCACACCTGGACCAGTGCCGAGTTCGCCAGAGCAACGCGCCGGAGCGACTCTGGCAAGGGTTGGCTGCGGGACTCAAACAGCACATCGGCACTCAAGATCAGCTGTTCAACGCGGGGGTCGGATGGCGCAATCAGTTGTTTTCCCGAGTCGGCCAGCCGGCGCAACGCCAGTACCTCGGAGTCATTGGGAGAACAATTCTGCTCGCAGATCTGAAAAACTTGCGCCCCGAAATCTGCGAACAACCGGGCCGCTAGCCGAACGCCTAGATCGGCCCCTGCCCACTCGACAACTCGGAGTTCCTCGAGTGCCCCTGTCCTTGTCATAAGGGAAGTCTTGACCGAAGGCCCTGGACTGCTTTCAGAGCGGTTTCTCCGTCGATTCCTTTCCTACCAACCAATCGCACGGAGGAGCCGCTCCCGGTGGTACGGGGCATCCCCGAAGCGCACCTCAGACGCCTTGGCGCGACGCAGAAACAGGTGGGCGTCATGTTCCCAGGTGTGGCCCATGCCCCCGTGGATCTGCAGGCTCCACTCGGCCACCTTCGGAGCGTCCTGGCGTTCGCATAACTAGCGCTTAGATGATCCCCTGGTCCTTCAGCTCCGACAGCTGATCGTCCGTGTATTGCAGCAGTTCCTGATAGATGTTGCGGTTGGCGCTGCCCAGCATTGGGCTGGCTAATTTGACCTCTCCCGCGCCGTCCATCCGCACGTGCATGCCTGGTACCGGCACGCGCCCCACCTGTGGGAAGTCCAGCTCCACCAACAGCCGGCGCTCCTGCACGTACGGGTCATTCAGCACGTGGGGAGAGTCGTACACCGGACCGCACGGTATGCGCGCCGCGATCAGTCCCGCCACCACCTGCTCCACAGTACGCTCCGCCACCCAGTTGGCCGCCAGTGGGTCCAGAATGTCACGGTGCGCAAAGCGAGAAATGTCATCGCCGAAGCGTGGATCACCAAATAGCTCCTCGCGTCCGACCAGCCGCAGAAAGCGCTTGAATGTGCTGTCGCCAATGACGAGCAGGTACACCCATCCATCCTGCGCTTTGTACAAGTCGGACGGACCCATGTTGTAGCCGCGATTTCCGGTCGGCGTTCTTTCTACACCCAGCACGGCATACTCGGCGAGCGGGCCGCCATTCATGACCACCGCGGTATCGAAGAGGGGCACTTCGACTTGCTGCCCTCTGCCCGTCTTTTCGCGATGGTATAAAGCGGCGGCGGCTCCATAGGCAGCACTTATTCCCGTACCGTAATCGACATACCGCACCGCGCATCGGGTAGGTGGGTTCCCTGGAAAGCCGGTCTGAAACATACCCCCGGACATGGCTTGCGCGGTGGGATCGAATCCCAGCCTATCCTGGTAGACACCGATGGAAGCAAACCCCCGGATGGACACGACGATGATTGCGGGATTGGTCTCCTTCATGGTCTCGTAACTGAGACCCATGATCTCCGCACCCTTGGGGCTGAAGTTCTCCACTACGATATCGGTGTGTCGTACGAGGTCGCGGAGGATCGATCTCCCCTTCTCACTTTGCATGTCGAGAGTGATGCTCTTCTTGCAGTACGACAAACACTTGAACAGGAAGGTTTCCCCATCGCCGGCCTTAAACCCGGCGTAGCGGTCATCGTCGCCCCCGGGCTGCTCTACCCGAATAACCTCAGCCCCCATTTGGGCCAGCAACAGCCCACAATACGGGCCGGCGATGAAGCGTCCGAAGTCGAGAACGCGGACTCCATCGAACACGCCACTCACTGCGCACCTCCTGCGTCGCTCACCGGGCCGGACGGCGTGCTCCAGAACACGCCGCGCATCTGGCGCTCCAACTCGGCGCGGACATCCGGGTGCGCAATCGACACGAGCGCTTCGGCTCTTCTCCTTTGCGACGCGCCACGCAGCGAGGCTACGCCGTGCTCGGTGATGATGTAGTCCGCCAGATCGGCAATGGCGTAATCCTCCCGGCTGCCTCCGAGGCCCGTGGCCACTGCCCGACCTCGGTTGATCGACTTGCGGGCCCCCGTGCACACCCCGTCGCGCACCAGCTTGATGAGGGACCCGGGTATCATCTCGCTGTGGATGCCCAGATCGTTCCGGCCAGCGCAATCTCCTTGCCGATGCCTCGGCCCGATCCAGTCACCACCACAACTTTGTTTTCAAGTAAACTGGCCATTCGCGCCTTGTCTCCTCTTCTTCTCCACACTGTTCAGCTGCTCTCACCGGGACTAAGGGTCTCCGCTGTGCTCTCCTTGTTCTGCAGGTTCGTTCTTCTTCGACAACCCATGAGCAAGATGCGAGCCTGACAGACCGACGCGCCGTTGCCGACGAATGCCGCTTAAATGCCGGTGCGTCAACGTCTCGACCAAGGCAGATTCAAATCGCGCCTGGCCAGCGCAACGGGACAGCGATACAATTATGCACCAGCGGCGGCATGGGGAGGATACCTGCGACTTTGGATTAGCTCCCGGCCCCAAGCTCGAGCGCCGGAACCGCCGGTCCGACGACCGGTAACTCATTGCGTTCGAGCGCTGCGAAGTAGTGGGCGAAACGCTCCGCCACCGACGGCAAATGGAGACCAAGAAGCGTCGGGTGCATCAGCGCGGCGCGCTGCAATTTGTCCAGTCCTTCGCCGGAAAGGACGCGGGCCGCAGAGAGCCTACCCATATGGGTCTTGAGGAGTGCCGCGGCGATTTGGATCAATCCCTGAAGCAGCAATGACGCCGGCCTGTCGCGCTCAACGGCTGCCCACAAACCTTCCCACGCCTCGTGCGCCTCCCAGAAGTAGAAGCGGTTGAACAGGTCGACGCCGTAGAGCCAGTCATCGAGAGTGCGCCACTCTTCAGGCGCCCACGGCGGGTGGCGGTCCTGCTGGGGTTGGTACGAATGACCCGTCGGATCACGGCGCGGGTGCGGCTGGATGCCCGGGACGTATCGATACGCTGGGAACGCCCGCTGCGAATACCGGGGCACTCCCCGGTCGCCGGGATCTGGGATCTCATCCATGCCGCCTCTTCCGCTCTCAGCGCGGCTTAACGCTGATGAGCCAAAACCGACGAGTCGATAGTCGACAGTTGATAGTTGATAGGGCTGGATTTCCGGCTCCCCGAAGAACCATTCGCCGAGTTCATCGGCAGTGAGGTTTTGAACCGACCCATGGCTCGCGCTGTCAGAGGTTGGCTATTGACTATGAACTATCGACTATCGACTGGATATTGTCACACCAAGGTTAAGTGCGCCGTTTCCCAGAGGAAATGTCGATTCTAAGGCCTCTATATATGCACAAAGCGGAGGGAAGTGCTTGCGTCCCGGAGAGTTACAAAGGTCCGACCCGAAGGTTGCCCTCCCGCGATGAACTCTGAGCTAGTCCTTGAAGGCCCCCTGTAGCGAAGTAGATCAGACGCCACGGGACTTGCGGTACTCGGCCAGAGACATGGAGCTTCGCTGCCGCCTGGCCCTGTCCAGCATCTTACGGAAGCGTGGGCTCTTCTCGAGCAGGTAATCTTCAATATCACGGTCATCGATGTGCTCGATCACCGCAGTGATCTTGCCATTCCTGGTCACGAACACCGGCTCCTCCTCCGCGGCTGCCAGGTACTTGGCGAAGTTATTACGCACTTCTCCCATGGGCGCGATCTTCATTCTTCCAACTCCTCATAGTATTTCCGCGTTTGATCCTTATGCATGATCCGAAGCACGTCTACCCGCCGCTCCTGCTCGCGAACGGAGTAGAAGACCCGGTAGTCAGCCACCCGCAGGCGGTAGTCGGGCTCACTGACACCTCTGAGTCGCTTGATGCGGCTTCTGCTCTCCTTCGTCGGTTCGTAGGTGAGGTGCTTCTCCATTGCATCAGCAATCTGGGTGGCGTCGTATTTCCGCAGCCGGTCCAAATCCTCGATCGCTCCTGGTTTGAGGAGAATTTCATAGGGCTGCATCGCAAAATAGTGTCACGATTATGCTACCAGATCAATGGGAACTGCGCACCACCGCGTTCAAAAGGGGATAGGCTACTCTTTGGGTCCACCTCACGTTGACAACGGCGCGACACCCACGTTAGCCTGACGGCTGCTCATGATCAGTGTTGCGGACGCTATTCAGGTAATCTTGGGTGAAGTGCAGCCGCTCGGCAGCGAACGGATTGCATTGACGCAGGCGCTGGGACGGGTGCTGGCGCAGTCCATCCAGGCCACCCGCGATGTGCCGCCGTTTCGCAATGCGGCCATGGACGGATACGCCGTGCGTGCGGCGGACGTGGGCACAGCCGCGAGCAACGCGCCGGTGGTGCTGCGTGTCCTCGAGACCGTCGGCGCTGGCAAAGTCGCTGCTCACAGCGTCTCCTCCGGAACGGCCATCAAGATAATGACCGGTTCACCGATGCCGGACGGAGCGGATGCGGTCGTGCGCGTGGAAGATACGCAGGAAGATGACGGGACAGTGCACATTCTGGTGCATGTCGACCGGGATACTCATGTCCGCCACCCGGGTGAGGACATGCGCCAGGGCGATACGGTGCTGGCGGCAGGACGCGCCCTGCGCCCGGCCGACATCGGCCTGCTGGCCTCGCTCGGGTTCGCCATCGTCCCGGTGCGGCGCCGGCCCTCGGTCGCCATCCTGGCTACCGGCGACGAGTTGGTCGAGCTCGGCCAGCCGCTGACTCCCGGCCAGATCTTCAACAGCAACGCCTACACCCTGGCGGCAGCAGTCGAAGAAGCCGGAGCCATCCCGTGCGTGCTCGGCATCGTACGCGATACCCCCGAGGCCACCAGCCAGGCGTTCACTGAAGCGTTCACGGCGGACATGGTCATCTCCACCGGCGGCGTGTCCATGGGCATGTTCGACCTGGTGCGGCAAACCCTGACCGAACTGGGCTCGGTCGAGCGCTTTTGGGAGGTCGCCCAACGCCCGGGCAAACCGCTGTCGTTCGGGATGCGTAACGGGACGCCCGTGTTCGGCCTGCCGGGAAACCCGGTCTCGTCCCTGGTCTGCTTCTATGTCTACGTCCGCCCGGCCCTGCGTGCCATGCAAGGGCTCGCCCACCTGCACCTACCGGCCGTGCCCGCCACCGCCGCCGAATCGGTGCGCACCGCGGAAGGGGTGACCGAATTCGTTCGCTGCTTTCTGACGGGCGAGCCCGGCGCTTACCTGGCGCGTGTCACCGGCTCACAGGGCTCGCACGTGTTACGTTCGCTCTCGCTCAGCGACGCGCTGCTGATTTCCCCGCCGCAGATCGGAACCATCCAGGCAGGCAGCGAGGTGCGGGTGATGCTTCTCAGCGGCGAGGCCGCCACGCCGCCGGTCTGATCTCAGTGCGGAGGCACAGGAGCCGATGGTGGCGGGGCGACCGAAACGTGACTCGGCCGTTTATGGCGGTGCCACATGACCTGCGCCAGGATCGTTACCGCTGAGCCAAGCAGGGCAGAGACAATTATCAGCAAGGTTCTTGAAACCCGGATGGTGCCAAGAAACAAAAACTTGAAATCGACGTACTCGCTGTTCTGCACGAACACGCCGATGACATAAGCCGCTACCAGGATTGCCGCAATAATTTTCGCTTTCGCCATGGTGCCCCGTCCCAGAGATCGGTAGAAGTTATAGCCTTGAATTCGAGCCCGGCAGTGAGGCGGGCAGGATACCTGCCTAGTCCTCCACCTCGTCGCCCCCGCCCTCCGCGTCCTGCATCATCGCGTCGATTTCCTCGTCGCCAATGTCTTCGCCCATTTCCTTGCCCATCTTGCGCATCCAACGCGAGACACTCTGCGGGTCGTTCTCGTCCAGCCCACCGAGTTGGCTGGGGTCGGCAAGCGCCTCCATGCGGGCCTCGTCGGATTTCGGCATGGCAAACCGCGACATCAGCCGGTCGGCCGCCCGGCTGCCACACTTCTCGCACCGGGGTTGCACCACTTCAGATACCCGCAATGTCAGAACAGAAAACCGCTTGCCACACTGGCGGCAACGATACTCGTAAATGGGCATGGCCGCTCCTCCGCGCTGACATCCTCTCTAGCAAATCAGGCGAAGCGGGCAAGCATCACTTCAAAGCTTTGCTGGAGAAGCCGCGGTCGTTGTACAGCAACAGAGAGCGGCGGCCGCTGATGACCGTTTCCAGGGCGACGTCGTGTTGCCACAGGCGGTAGACGTAGGAGAGCGTCCTCTCGGCGTATTCCAACTGCAAATCACGGCCGTCGTGGGCATGGACAAGCAACAGCGTGCGGTTGTGGCCGAAGTCCGCGTCTTGGACCATGATCACGGGCGTGCCGCCCATCCCCACGTTCATGAGCAAGGTTTCCTTGATGTCGCGCCAGCTTTCCTGGTCCGCCACCTTGCTGACGACCAAGTCCTCCCCTTTGGTTTGGTACTCGAAGAGGCCAAGATCGCGCATGAGCTGCTCCGTCAGATGCCGGCGCAAGAAGGCCACGTCGCGGTCGGCTTCGCGCACCTCGAAGAGCTTCTGCGTGCCGGTTGGGTGACTGGCCCCCAACTCCTTTGCCTCTTCCGGAGTCGGGTTGTCGTAGCGGCGGCAGATGCCTTCCCACACCCGCAGGCCGAGGTGATAGGGATTGAGGCCGCCGCGGAACGGCCGCACCACCTGGTTGTGGCGAACGATGAACTCGAGCTGCAGATCCTGGGGCAGTTCGAGACTGTCGAGGATGCGCTTGTGCCAGTAGGTCGCCCAGCCCTCGTTCATGATCTTGGTTTCGATCTGGGGAATGAAGTACTGCGCTTCCTCATGTACGACGGTGAGGAGATCCCTTTCCCATTCCGACAAGTAGGGATTGTGGTCGCGGATGAACAACAGGAGATCCTCGTCGGGAATCAGCGGCACTTTGCGCAAGTCGGGCTCCACCACGACCTTGCGGCTGTGGATCCGTTGGAACGGGTCGTCCGGTGGGTGCGCCACGTCGAGCAAGTGCTGGCGTTCTTCCTCGGGGGTGCGCTTATGGACGGCAAGGTTGCGGCGGCACTGCAGCGACACGGCGTGCGCCGCATCGAGGATGTGTTCCACCTTCTCGATGCCGATGCTCGGATCTTCGATGTAACGCCGCACCCGGCTGCCGTGTGCCTTGAATGCGCTGATGGTGAACTCGGCACGCGTGCTCTTGAAGGTGAAGTTGTTCTTGAAGAAGTCGTTGTGCCCGTACACATGCGCGATGGTGAGGATCTGGAGCAGCAGGGAATTGTCGCGCATCAGGTACGCCAGAGCAGGATTGGAATTGATGACCATCTCGTACGGCAAGCCCGAGACGCCGTAGTCGTACAGCGTCTTCAACTTCTCGTACGATTTGCCATAGGACCAGTGCGGGTAATGCGACGGCATGCCCGAATAGGCCATGTACCCGAGCATCTGATTATGGTCGCACAGCTCGAATTCCTGCGGGTAGCAGTCGAGTCCTAACTCCTCCACCTTCTCGCGGATCCTGGCGTCCCACTCTTCGAGCGTGGCGATGTCGTATGGCGACGTCATCCGCGTGGCCTCACTGTTCCGTTCCTGTGCCGCGGTCCTTGGACAGGAAGGCCCTGAAACTCGGCCAGATGTCCTCCTTGCGCTCGATCAGGACGGTCTGGAAGTTGTCCGCCTCCAGACGCCGAAAGGTGGTCAGCATCGAGCTCTCATAGTAACGCGAGCCGAGCGGCTTGATCTCTCCGTACCCGAACAGGTTACAGACGTCCGCCAGATCTTTGGCGCACCGCAGGGCCGCCGGGTTGTCGGAATCGAAATTGTCGCCGTCCGAGCAGTGGAAGGCGTAGATGTTCCACAGCGAGGGATGATACCGGGCAGCGATGATCTCCAGTGCTTTCTGATAGCCCGAGGAAATGAAGGTCCCGCCGGATTCGCCTTTGCGGAAGAACTCATCCTCGCTCACTTCGTTGGCCTCCGTGTGGTGGGCGATGAACACGATCTCCACGTTGCGGTACTTGGTAACCAGGAACTGGTAGAGGAGGAAGAAAAAGCTGCGCGCCAGATATTTCTTCATGGTGTCCATGGAACCGGAGGTGTCCATGATGCACAGGACGACGGCGTTCGACTCCTTTTTGGTGTCGGTGACCAGATGGCGGTACGTCAGATCGTCGTCGTGGAAGGGGAAGCGTTCACCATCCTCGAGCGGATGCTCCTCGGTTTCACCGGCGTGACGCGTGGCGAGCCGCCGTTTCAACTTGGCTTTGACAGTGCGCCGCTTGTCCAGGCGGACACGCACGCCCACCCGGCGGTAGCCTTTGCGGCGGCTCAGGCGTTCTGCGGTGATCTCCTTGAGCTTCTTACGCTCCAGGTCCGGCAACTCGAGATCCTCGAACATGATCTCGATGAGCTCTTCCAGGGTGACGTCGGTTTCATAATAGTCCACCCCGGGTTTGTTGCCGGCTTTTTCCTCGCCGGCGGGACCCTGGCCTTCGGCCTTGCCGACGACCTGCCCCGGCTGCACCTCGCCGTCGCCTTGCGCCACGCCGGGAGCATTCTCGCCGTAGACGAAACGGTACTCCTTGATGCCACGGATCGGCACCTTGATGATGCGCTCGCGGTCCTTGCCGATGATGGACTCCTCGGCGATGATGTCGGCGATGTTCTCGCGGATGGATTGGCGCACCTTCTGGCGATGACGCAGGCGATCGCCTGACGAGCGGTCGCTGCGTTCAGCGTCAGAAGGGTGGAAAGGCCGGAAAATCGCGTCAGGCGTCGGCATGGCGGTCAGTCTCTCTCCCAGCGGGAGAGCCGTCGCTCAATCCTTCCACAGGTTGTTGGCGGCGTATTTCAACACGACATCGACGCAATTCGGACAATAGCCATTCTCCAGCAGGCTCTGCACCATGGCGTTGTATTTGTCGGTCTGTTCCTCGTCGCGCGTGCGTGCCTTGGTGATGATCCGGCTGATGTCACGCACTGAGGTCATCAGTTTCTTTTCGATGGCCTCCTTCAAAGGTTCGTAGCTCCGGTACGTGACCTTCTCACCGCGGCGGCTGGCCGCCCAGAGATAGGCGATGACCTCCTGTCGAAATCCTTCTGCCGCCGAACCGATGATCGCGATCTGCTCCTCGATCGATTTCAGGAAACCCTCGTCGGGCTGCAGTTCTTCCTTGGTATTTCGGTCCTTCACCTTGGTCTTGTTTACATAGGCCTCGGCATGGTCCAGGTAATTCTGGAACAGCGATTCCGCCTGCTCCTGATAGGAATAGACGAAGGCCTTGGTGATCTCCTTCTCCAGCACTTCGAGGTACTCCTTGTGCAAGAGGTCCTGGAGGAAATCGAGGTACTGCTTGCGGGTATCGTCGGGGAGGTCAGCCTCTTTGGTCATGTTGATGAGGGCCTCGCGCACCGTGATCGGGTTGATGCAGTTGCCGCCGATGTTGTCCGACAAGGCGTTATCGAGCGCCTTCATGATGAATCGGGTGGAGATGCCGCTCATGCCTTCGCGCTTGGTGTCGTCGCGCAGTTCATGGACGTCTATCTTCTTGGTCTTTCCTTTTTCAACGACCTCCTCGCCGTTGTACAGCTTCAGCTTGGTCATCAGATCGCACTTGGTGGTCGGTTCGAGGCGCGACAGAATGGCGAACATCGAAGCCACCTCGAGGGTATGTGGCGCCACGTGCGCGCGGAAATCGGAATTGCGGATGATCTTCTGATAGATCTTCACTTCCTCGGACAGCCGCAGATTGTACTGCACCTTCACCACCACGATGCGGTCGAGGATGGCTTCGTTGGTGTGGTCGGCTTTGAACTTCTGCCACTCCGCTTCATTCGAGTGGGCGACGATCACGGTGTCGACGTACACCATGCCGTGGCGTCCCGGTGCCGGGATGACTTTTTCCTGCGTCGCGGTGATCATGGCATGGAGGTACTCGGTTTCGTTCTTGAAGACTTCGATGAACTCGACCATGCCGCGGTTGCCGACGTTTAGTGCGCCGTTCAAGTCCAGCACGCGCGGGTCTCCTTCCGAATACAGATCGAGCTTGGAGATGTCCTCGCTGCCGATGAGCACGGAGGTGTCCTGGTTGTTCGGATCCACTGGCGGCACCACTCCGATGCCGACGCGGTTGCGTTTGGAGAAGACGCGGGTCACCACCGGGACTTCTTCGTAGCGGCCGCCGAACTCGTCTTTCAGCCGGAATCGACACACCGGGCATAGGTCGCCCTCGACGTGGACGCCGAGCATCTTCTCGAATTCGCGACGCAGGTGCCGTGGGATCAGGTGCAGGGGTTCTTCTCCCATGGGGCAGCTTTCGATGGCGTAGAATGGGTCGCTGTTTTCCACGCCGTGCTGGAGTTTCTCCACCAGCGAGCTCTTACCTGAGCCCACCGGCCCCATGAGGTACAGCACCTGACGGCTCTCTTCGCCTTTGAGCGCCGCCGAATGGAAGTAGCGGGCGATCTGCGCCACGACCTTTTCTATGCCGAAGAACTCGTCGGCAAAGAAATTGTAGATCTTGACGGGCTCGTCCTTGAACAAGCGCTTGACGCGCGAGTCGGTATCGTCGTTCATGTCGCGCACGCCCGGACGCGAGATGACCTCGTGCAGACGCGCGTGCGCGAGTTTGGTTAGTTCGGGATTGGACTTGAGGCGTTCGAGGTAGTCGAGGAACGTTCCGCGCCAGACGTGTTTTTCCCTGGTGGCGCGGTCGCTCTGGATGAGTTTTTCAAAAGTTTCTTTGTCTTGCCGCATCACCCGCTCCTTTGGCGAACAGCTGCCGGGCCAATACCATCAACTCACGGTTTTGTCCTTCGCCTGCGTCTTTGGACGCTCACGGGGGTTCCTCTCTTCACCTGCAATTATAGGTGCGTGACAGTGGCGCAACAAGGCCCGGGTGCGCGGCGCCGTTTTCCGACAAATCCTGCGGTGGAACACTGCTGGCACCAGCCGCAATGCGCACATTCTCTCGACCCACAACCGCGTACCAGCAATGTTAACAGCCGAAAATCTGCGCAGCAACAAACATCTGCCGCGAGGGCCGCGGCGTGACTTGGCAGCCTGGCACAGGTAAGCTACCAAGGAAGCTGCTGGAGGAACCCATGAACGCACCCAAGTCCGGTGTCGTACCTGAGGCAGTGCTGGTGGCGGTAGATTTCTCGGCCGGCTCGCGGCGCGCGCTCGAGTTGGCGCTGGCCCTGTGCCCCCACGGCGAGGTCACGGCGCTGCACGTGGTCGACACGGAGTTTGCGGCCCAGGTAGAGTCTCACGGAGTAGCCACCAGCTCCGAGGTCATAACGAAACTGCGTGCCCGCGCCGGCGAGGAGTTCGGCTGGCTGGTGCAGGAGAGGCAAGCGCAGCGATTCGACACCATGATCGTCGAAGGCCCTCCGTTCGTGGAGATCATCAAAATCGCCAAGGACCTCGAGGTCGACATGATCGTGGTGGGGATGCATCGAGCACAGTTCCGGGTGAAGGAGTTGCTCTTCGGCAGCACAGCGGAAAAGGTGTTGCGCGCCAGCCTCTGCCCGGTGCTCTGCGTGCCCTGAGCTCGAGGCACGGCTATGGAAAAGCGGCTGCGCTTTTCGCTGGGGTATTTCCTCATAGCCGTGGCGCTGGTTTTTGTGGTGCATACCTTATGTGGTCGGAGAGGAGACCGGCCATATTTCCTACGCCCAGTTCAAGCAGCTGGTAAGCACCGGGAAGATCACCGATGTCGTGATCGGACCCGAGCATGTCTCCGGCAAGCTCCCTCCGTCCCGAAAACCGGGTGACCACTCCTCCCTCCCGTTCCATCGCCGTTGCATATCTCGTCACGATCACTCATAAAGCGGGCCAGTAAGAATCCGGTACCAACACCCATGCCGAAGCTTAACGGCCGAGCGCGTCCTGGCTGCGAAGAGAAGTAGACAACGCCATGGGTCCACTCACTCTTGCCCCCGTACTCAGCCCGCACGGCCATCTGACGCTCGGTCAAGTTGACGCTGGGGCGGTGCTGGAGCCGGCGCTAGCCCAACGGCTGCAGGACGCGTTTGGGCGCGGGCCGGGTCACGGTCTGCTGCAGCTCGGAGCGGGCGAGGTCGGGACCCCGCTTCCCCCGGTGTTTGCCTATTGGCGCGAGTTCGGCACGCGCTACGTGTCGGCCCTCTGCACGCTGTCGGACGCCGAGGAGCGTGGCGCGAAGGTTAGCGTCCCCACCCCACCGGAAGACGAGCTGAAATCAATGGCCGCGGCCGCGCCTATCATGACCGGCGCGGAGTATCTGACGGTGGCGGTGCTGCACACCCTATGGGAGGATCTCGACGCGGCTTTCAGTACCGAGTTGTCTGCGTCGAAAGGCTCGGTCCAGGACTTCCTTAAGCGCCGCAGCCCCGCATGGAACCTCGTCGGTCGTGTCCACTTCAACCTTGCCGAAAACCGCAAGGACGAAGAGGCGCCGTTTGCTTTTCTCGCCACCTACACGACCCGGTTATCCGCTCACGCCAAAGCCCAGCACCTGCCGTTGGGTCAGGCGCTGCGCGAGTATGCGGGCGCGGCCAACAAGGCCCGCCTGTTGTCGTTGCTCCTCCCGGTCCAGCGTGCGGCGGAGCATTGCGCGTGGCTCAGAGCCATGGTCGATGCCGGAGAGATCTTCCACCCGCTGCGCTGGACACCCGAAGAGGCTTTTCGGTTCCTCGGCGATATCCCGTCGGTGGAGAGCGCGGGCGTTGTCGTCCGGATGCCGGCAACCTGGCGGGCACGCCGGCCTCCGTGCCCGCAGGTGACCGCCACCGTCGGCGGCAAGGCCCCATCCGGCCTGGGTCAGGACGCGCTGCTCGATTTCCGCATGGAGGTCACGCTTGACGGCGAGCGGCTGACCGACAGCGAGATCAAGGAACTGCTCGCAAAATCTGACGGGCTTGCGCTCGTTCGCGGGCGCTGGGTCGAAGTCGATCGCAAGCGGCTCAGCCGGATGCTGGATCACTTCCGTCAGGCCGAACGCGCCGCCGCCGACAACGGCCTCACCTTCGCGCAGGCCATGCGCATGCTCGCGGGCTCTGACGTTCCTGGCAGCGATGCTGCGCGTGACGGAGCCACCGCCGAGTGGGCCCGCGTGGTAGCGGGCACCTGGCTTTCCGAAACACTGCAGGGACTGCGCCGCCCGGAAGGGCTGGGCCGTGTCGAAGCCGGCCGCGCCCTCAAGGGCACCTTGCGGCCCTATCAGGAAGTCGGCGTGCGCTGGCTCTACCTGCTTGCGAAGCTCGGACTGGGAGCCTGCCTCGCCGACGACATGGGTTTAGGGAAGACGATCCAGGTGCTGTCGCTGCTGCTGATTCTCAAGCAAGAAGCGCAGCCCAAAAGAAAGCCCAGCTTGCTCGTCGCGCCGTCCTCGCTGCTGGCGAATTGGGCCGCCGAGATTGAGCGGTTCGCGCCCAGCCTGCAGGCGCTGGTCGCCCATCCATCGGTGCTCCCGGCGGCCACGCTCGCGGCTCTCGATAGACAGCACCTGGCAAACGTGGATCTGGTTATCACAAGCTACGGCTCGTTGCTTCGCATGCCGTGGCTGGCTGGCACCACGTGGCATCTGGTCGTGCTCGACGAGGCGCAGGCCATCAAGAATCCGGAAGCGAAACAGACACGGGCAGCCAAGAACCTCGAGGCGCGGGTGCGAATGGCGCTCACCGGCACACCGATCGAAAACCGGCTCGGTGACCTGTGGTCCATCTTCGACTTCATCAACCCCGGCTTGCTCGGGTCGTCAAAACAGTTCACCACCCTCGTCAAGCGCCTCGCGGAGCGGCCCCACAACCCGTACGGCCCCTTGCGCGAGTTGGTGCGCCCCTACATCCTGCGGCGCCTGAAGACCGACAAGACCGTCATTGCCGACCTGCCAGACAAGACCGAGGTCCAAGCCTTCTGCCAGCTCAGCCGCAAACAGGCAGCGCTTTACCAGCAGGCCGTGAAGGAGCTGGCCGCACAACTCGACGAGGCCGAGGGCATTCGGCGCAAGGGGGTAGTGCTCTCGTTCCTGATGCGGTTCAAGCAGATCTGCAACCATCCATCACAGTGGTTGGGGGACGGAGCCTGGAGCGAAGAAGACAGCGGCAAGTGGGCGCGCCTGCGCGATCTCACCGAGGTCATCGCGGCTCGGCAGGAGAAAGTGCTCGTCTTCACCCAGTTCCGCGAGGTTACCGCTCCCCTGGCGGCCTTCCTCGGATCACTGTTCGGCCGTCCCGGGCTCGTTCTCCACGGCGAGACCGAGGTGAAAAAACGCCAGGATCTGGTACGCCGATTCCAAGACGATGAGTCGGTGCCGTTCTTCGTGCTCTCGCTCAAGGCGGGCGGTGCCGGACTCAACCTCACCGCCGCTTCGCATGTCATCCACTTCGACCGCTGGTGGAATCCCGCGGTGGAAAACCAGGCAACGGACCGCGCTTTCCGCATCGGGCAAACCAAGAACGTGCTGGTACACAAGTTCGTGTGCCGCGGAACCGTCGAGGAGAAGATCGCTCAACTTATCGAATCCAAGCGACAGCTCTCGCAGGACCTGCTGGAAGGCGGTGCCGAGCTGCTGCTCACCGAACTGAAGGACAAGGAACTGCTCAAGCTCGTCGCGCTCGACATCAACGCGGCGATGAAGGAGACCTGATCCATGATGTATGGATGGAGACCGTACGTACCCGTGGCCACCCGACGGCAACAAGCGCTGCGCGAAATGGCGAAGCTGAAGAAGCGGGGCCACGCTGTCGCGCCAGTGTTGATCGAGGGCCGGGCCATTGCTCGGACTTTCTGGGGCAAGGCGTGGTGTGACAACCTCGAACGCTACAGCGACTACGCCAACCGGCTGCCGCGCGGGCGAACGTACGTCCGCAATGGCTCGGTCGTCCACCTGCAGATTGCCCCGGGCGAGGTCAAAGCCATGGTCAGCGGTTCGGACATTTACAATGTAGCGGTGACGGTTTCGCCGGTCCCGAAGATGCGCTGGCACTCCATCTGCCAGGATTCCACGGGCGCCATCGACTCGCTCGTCGAACTCTTGCAGGGGCGCTTCTCGAAGGGCGTCATGGAGCGTATCTGCCAGCAGCGGACTGGCCTGTTCCCGTCGCCGGACGAGATCACCCTTTCATGCAGCTGTCCGGACTGGGCATCGATGTGCAAGCACGTCGCGGCGGTGCTCTACGGCATCGGCGCCCGGCTCGACGAGCAGCCCGAGCTGCTCTTCAGGTTGCGCAAGGTGGACGAAAAGGAACTCATCGCCAAAGCCGGTACGGACCTGCCACTGACCAAGAAAGGACCCGCCGCGCAGAAGGTTTTGGACGGCGACCTTTCCGCGCTCTTCGGATTGGACATGGTCGAAAACGCGCCGTATGAAGCCCAGCTACCCAAGAAGCAGCCGAAGCCCAGGCCCGGCAGGGTGCGGACAAAAAAGAAGAGCGCGGCAGCGCGCAAGGTAAGCACCAAGGCTAGTGCGCGCGGCAATTCGAGAAACCGATGACCCCTGCTGCAGCGCTGCGCAAACGTCATCAATGGCCGCTATCTCAACGAGGTTCGAACTCGCATCGAATACCTGTGGCACACCGGCACGAGCAGAAACGCCCGAGGTGGGTACGCATCGGAGTTCACTAAGAGGACGCCGGCACGCTCTGCGAAAACGACCAAAAGAAGATTCAATTGCTGCGACATGCCGATGAGAATGAAACGATCATGGTGGGCCAGGTCTTCGTAGAACGATCTAGCATGTACCTGGCGGTCGTGCGAATCTTCCGCAAGCGCTTCTTCATGCCAGAGCGCCCGCGGGGCCGGCTCTGGAAGCGCCGTCTCCGGAGAAAAATAGCCCGCTAAGTCGTAACCGCCAACTACGATTTGGCGCACAGATCAGCCAGTGCCCCCGCGATGTGCGGGTAGCGGAACGTGACCCCGAGGCGCTCGGCTGCACGCGGCAGCACGCGCTCACTGGCCAGCAGAATTGCCGACATTTCGCCGAGGGCCAGGCGCAGCGCCACCGCCGGCACGGCCAGAACTGTCGGCCGGTGAAGGACGTGGCCCAGCGCTGCGGTGAAGGCGGCATTGGTCACCGGCGTGGGCGCGACGCCGTTGACGGCGCCTCCGACGTTGGCATTGCCGATCACGGAGATGAAAAGGTTGACCAAATCATCGGCGTGAATCCAACTCATCCACTGCCGTCCCGTCCCCAGACGCCCACCAAGTCCGAGCCGGAACGGGGGCAGCATTTTCTGTAACACCCCACCTTCCGCGCCCAGTACCACACCAATGCGCACCACCCCCGTGCGCACGCCCAAATGCTGCGCCGCGAGGGCTTCGTGCTCCCATGCCTGACACACCTCGGCGAGGAAACCGTCGCCAGGCGCCGAACCTTCGTCCAGCGGCTCGTCACCACGGTCGCCGTAGTACCCGACCGCCGAGGCCGAGATCAGGGCACGCGGACGGGCTTCCGGCGGCAATGCGGTGATCGCTCCGACGAGGGCACGAGTGGAGAGAACACGAGACGCACGGATCGCGTCCTTCCGGGCCGGTGTCCAGCGCCGGTCGGCAACGCCTTCGCCGGCCAGGTGCACGATGGCATCCAGGTTGCGAATGACGGCCGCGTCCGGCCCAGAGGCCGGGTGCCACACGTAGCCGGCGCATCCAACCGGCAACCGCGTCCGCGCCGTTTCCAGGTTGCGTGTGAGGGCCCCGACCTCGTGCCCCTCAGCCAATAACTGGGCCACCAGTTTACGACCGATGAACCCGGTTGCCCCGGTGATGACGATCTTCATCGTGTGCCTCGAGCGCAGCCCTCGCTGCGGTGTGTGGCTGTCGATTCACGCAGACGGTCCCTCGATACGGTCCCTGAGGAGATGGGGCCACTCGGGACGCACGGAAAAGAGCTGGCCAAAATTGAAATCCTGAGAGCAGACATTCAGTTGCGATTATGCCGCGATTCTTGTAGCCAAGACGCATCTACCCGCAAGATTCGCATCGTAGCATATGGCCGAACTGAATAAGACTTACGACCCCGCCGCCGTCGAAGACAAGTGGTACAGCGTCTGGGAAGAACGAGGGTACTTCTCTGCCGACGAAAACCGGCCCGGCCCGCGCTTTGCCATCGTTATCCCGCCGCCGAACGTAACCGGCGTGCTCACCATGGGGCACGTGCTTAACAACTCGCTGCAAGACGTCCTGGTGCGCTTCAAGCGCATGGATGGCCACGTCACCCTGTGGCTGCCCGGCACCGACCATGCCGGCATTGCCACCCAGAATGTGGTCGAGAAACAACTCGCGGCGGAAGGACTGAGCCGCCACGATCTCGGCCGGGAGAAGTTCGAGCAACGCGTGTGGGCCTGGAAAGAGCGCTACGGCAGCACCATCCTGCGGCAGCTGAAAAAGCTCGGGTGCTCGTGCGACTGGCGGCGGGAACGCTTCACCATGGATCCCGGCCTGTCACAAGCCGTCCGCGAGGTGTTCGTCCGGCTCTACGAAAAAGGGCTGATCTACCGCGGCCAGCGCATCATCCACTGGTGCCCGCGCTGCCACACGGCGCTCTCGGATGAAGAGGCCATCACCGTTGAAGGCGGCGAGAGCGGCTCACTCTGGCACATCCGTTATCCGGCCGAGGACGGCCCCGGGGTGGTGGTGGCCACCACGCGTCCCGAAACCATGCTGGGCGACACCGGCGTGGCGGTGCATCCCGAGGACGCCCGCTACCGCAATCTGGTCGGCAAACGCGTCGTTCTTCCGCTGATGGATCGCCCCATCCCGGTAATAGCCGACGCTCTCGTCGACCCGGCGTTTGGCACTGGCGCCGTCAAGGTCACCCCGGCGCACGATGCCAACGACTTCGACATGGGCCAGCGTCACGGCTTGCCGCCACTGGTGATCATGGACACCGAGGCGCGCATCAATCAGAACGGCGGCCGCTATGCCGGGCTGGACCGGATGGAAGCACGCCAGCAGATCGTGGCTGACCTCGAAGCCCTTGGCCTGCTGGTGAAGACTGATCCCTATCGCGTACCGGTACGGCGCTGCGAGCGCTGCAGCACCTTGATAGAACCCTATCTGTCGCAGCAGTGGTTCGTACGCATGGCACCTCTGGCGCAGCCGGCGATCGCTGCGGTCCGTAACGGCAGCCTGCGGCTGTCCCCAGAACGTTGGGTGGGCGTGTACCTGCATTGGCTGGAGAACATCCGCGACTGGTGCATCAGCCGGCAGCTGTGGTGGGGACACCGCATTCCCGTCTGGTACTGTGACGCCTGCGGCAAAGAGACGGTAGCACGCACCGACCCGGCGCAGTGCGCCCACTGCGGCGGCAGCAACATCCGACAAGACGAGGATGTTCTGGACACGTGGTTCAGCTCCTGGCTGTGGCCCTTTTCAACCATGGGCTGGCCGGAAGACACGCCGACCTTGCGCCGCTTCTACCCCACCGACACGCTGATCACCGCCGCCGACATCATCTTCTTCTGGGTCGCACGCATGGTGATGGCGGGCTACGAGTTCATGGGCGAGCAGCCTTTCAGCGAGGTCTGCTTCAACAGCATCGTGCGCGATCTGCAAGGCCGGAAGATGTCGAAATCGCTCGGCAACTCTCCCGACCCGTTGGATGTGATCAACACCTACGGGGCCGACGCGCTGCGCTTCACCATCGTCTCCCTGGCTCCGCCCGGCGAAGACGTGCGCTATGCTGCGGAGAAGACGGACCTCGGCCGCCACTTCGCCAACAAGATCTGGAACGCGGCGCGCTTCGTGCTCATTAACGTAGGCACCGAAACGCTCGAGCCCGTGGAGTCACTGCCGGCCGAGGGCGTCACGCTTCCGGACCGCTGGATTCTCTCGCGGCTACAAACGGTGATCGATGATGTGCGTAGCGCGATCGACGCCTTCCGGTTCAATGACGCCGCGCTCGCGCTGTACCAGTTCATCTGGCACGAGTACTGTGATTGGTATGTGGAGCTGAGTAAGATCCCGCTATCGGGCAATGATGAGCTCGCCAAGCGCAGCGCCCGGGCCGTGCTCGTGCACGTGCTGGATCAGGCGTTGCGCCTACTGCATCCGTTCATGCCGTTCGTGACCGAGGAAATCTGGCAGAGCCTGCCGGCCGCCAAGCCCACCGCTAGCATCATGGTGGCACCTTACCCCCGCGCTGACGCCGCACGCCGCGACGCGACGGCGGAGATCGCTATCACCCAATTGATCGAAGCGGTGCGCGGCGTGCGCAACATTCGCTCCGAATTGGGCATTCCGCCCAGTGCCTCGGTGTCGGTGCACATTGCCGCCGACGGGCGCGGCGATCCGGTGCGGACCCTGGAGCCGTACATGAAGGCGCTAGCCCGAATCCAGCACATCGAGTTGCTCGGCGGCGGGCAGCGACCTACAGGCGAGCCCTCCACCCAGGTAGAGGGGTTGGGCGAGGTCTTCGTGGCCTTGCGTGGCGTGGTCGACCCGGTGGAGGTGCGCAAACGACTGGAACGCGATCTCGCCAAGGCCGAGAAGGAATTGGCCGGCGTGCAGGGCAAGCTGAGCCGCCCTGATTTCGTCGACAAGGCACCGGCGGAAATTGTCGAAAAGGAACGTCAACGCGCCATGGCCTTGCGCGAGCGCCAAGGCACGCTCCAGCGGCACCTGGCGGCGCTCAGCGTAGGGGGCTGAAGGACACCGGGCCATGGACGTCTTTGATCTCGTACCCGTCGACACTTTGATCCGCACGGCACTGGCAGAAGACATCGGCGCCGGGGATCTCACCAGCCGTTTGACGGTCGCACCCGAGGCGCAAGGGCGCGGGGAAATCACCGTGAAGGAAGCCCTGGTCGTGGCCGGCATGCCCCTGGTACGCAAAATTTGTGAGGCGGCCGGCGGCGGCGTCAACGTGCAGGAACTGGCCATGGACGGGGCACGCGTGATGAGCGGCGACGGACTGGCCGTCCTCAAAGGGCCGGCGCGCAAGTTACTGGCCACGGAACGCCTCATCTTGAACCTGCTGCAGCATCTCTCCGGCATCGCCACACTCACCAGCCGTTTCGTCACGGCGGTGGCGGGCTGCGGCTGCCGCATCGTTGATACGCGCAAGACCATCCCGGGGTTGAGGACGCTGGAGAAATACGCCGTGCGTGTCGGCGGCGGATTCAACCACCGCCACCGGCTGGACGACGGTATTCTGATCAAGAACAATCACATCACCGCGGCCGGCGGCATTGGCGCGGCGGTGCTGGCGGCACGCGTGGGCGCCCCCCACGGTCTCAAGATCGAGGTCGAGTGCAGCACGCTCGGAGAGGTCAACGAGGCCTTGACCGCTCGAGCCGACATTCTCCTGCTCGACAACATGGCGGTCGAAACCATGGCGGAGGCGGTGCGGCGGATCAGTGGACGGGCCGTGGTGGAAGCCTCCGGCGGCATCGACCTGGACAACGTCCGCGCCGTGGCGGAGGCCGGTGTCGACATCATCTCCATCGGCGCCTTGACGCACTCAGCCCCGGCGGTGGATATTCACATGACACTATTTCTGGAATGAGATCTCAAAGCTGACAACCCGGTAGCCTGACATGAGCGACCCCGGCTCACACGTTCCGCTCTCCATCGATCGCATCCGCCAGGCATGCGCCTTCGGTCTGATCGGCTCGTGCCTGCATTACGTCGAAAGCACCGACTCCACCAACACCTTGGCCCACCAGCTGGCGCGCGAGGGCACGCCCAACGGCACCGTGGTCTTGGCGGAAACGCAGCTCAAGGGACGGGGCCGGCTCGGGCGGTCGTGGGTATCTCCACCTTACCGCAACCTGTCGCTCTCGGTCGTGCTTCGTCCGGATATCGCCAGCAGCGAGGCGCCGCAGATCGGTCTGGTGGCGGGTCTAGCCGTGGCCGAAACCGTGCGGGAGTGGGGCCCGCACGCAATGATCAAGTGGCCCAACGACGTCCTGATCGACGGGCGCAAGCTGGCCGGGATCCTGACCGAGATGGAAGCCGCAGAGGGGCGCGTACAGTTCGTCGTCATCGGCATCGGGATCAACCTGAACAGCGAGAGCGAGGATTTTCCTCCGGAGTTGCACCACCGGCTGACAACTTTGTGCGCTGCAAGCGGTGGGCTCGTGGATCGCGATGCCTTCACCGCCCGTTTGTTGTCACACCTCGAGCAGCGCTACGAGATGCTGTTGCGCGACGGGTTTGCCGCCATCCGCCCGCTGTGGGAAGCTCTGTCCTGCCTGACCGGCAGGCAGGTCCGGATCGAAGGTGGAACGCAGACTTGCGAGGGGGTGGTCACCGGCCTGGCCGCCGACGGCACCCTGCGGCTGCGCAGCCTCGAGGGCCAGGACATCCGGATCGTGGCAGGAGACGTCACCGTGGTGAACGGCTACGAAGAGAGCAGTCAGCAATCAGCTGCCAGCAGTCAGGAGAAAAAAGCTGAAGGCTGAGTGCTGACCGCTGAGGGGCTAACAGACATGTTTCTCGCGATCGACGTTGGCAACACGCACACCGTCCTCGGCGTGTACGAAGGGAAAACCCTCCGGCACCATTGGCGCCTCAAAACCGACACCGCCGGCACGGCTGACGAGTACGGCGTGCTGGTGCGGAATCTGTTGAGCGGAGCCGGCAACCCGCGGATTGCCGGCACGGCGGTAGCGTGTGTGGTGCCGGCGATGAACCGTACCATCGAGCTCCTGTGCAAGAACTACCTCGGCCTGTCGCCGCTGCTGATCGGACCCGGCGTGCGCACCGGCATGCCCATCCTTTACGACAAGCCGCAGGAAGTGGGGGCCGATCGCATCGTCAATGCCATCGCCGCCTACGAACGAACTCACGACACCACCATCGTGGTGGATTTCGGCACGGCAACCACCTTCGATTACATTTCCGAGAAGGGTGAGTACGTCGGCGGCATCATTGCCCCGGGGCTGGGCATTTCCAGCGACGCGCTCTTCGAGCGCGCCGCCAAGCTCTATCGCGTCGAGCTGGCCAAACCCAGGCACGTGGTGGGGCGCAACACCATTGAGGCCATCCAGTCCGGCCTCATCTACGGCTATGTCTCGTTGGTCGACGGCCTGGTTACCCGCATCCAAAGAGAGAACAAAGTGAAGCCGCGGGTCATCGCCACCGGCGGCTTTGCTCCCCTGCTGGCACCGGAATCGGAAACCATCGAAGAAGTGGACGAGTTCCTCACATTGGACGGGTTGCGTTTGATCTACGAACGCAATGCTCAAGATTGAAACGGAGGCATTATGGCTGATGATGTCAAGCTGGTCCGAAGCGTCGGCGTAGTGGGCCAGGGGGGTGTCGGAAAGACCTCCCTGGCGGACGCCCTGCTGTTTGCCGCCGGCGTGGCCACGCGCGTGGGCCGCACCGACGACGGCAGCTCCAATTTCGATTTCGAGCCGGAGGAAATCCGGCGTCAGATCACACTCACCTCGGCGTTTTACAGCTTCCCGTGGAAGAAGCACGACTTCACCATCGTCGACACGCCAGGGTATGCCAATTTCCTCCTGGACACGCTCAACTGCATGCGCGCCTGCACCGGTGCGGTGTTCGTCATGGCGCCGGCCGCCAACGAGCTGCGGGTCGAGGCCGAAAAGGTCTGGCGCCGGGCCGAGGAGTTGAAGCTCCCGGTGGTCGCCTTCGTCAGCCGCATGGACCGCGAACGCGCCGATTTCCAGGCCGCCGTGACCGACCTGAAGCGAGTCCTCGGCGCCAACCCCGTGGCCATCCAGTTTCCCATCGGCGCGGCGGAAGACTTCCGTGGCGTGGTCGACCTGATCAACATGCGTGCCCTGGTCCTGAACGCCGACGGCTCGCTCAAGGAAGAGCCGATTCCGGCAGAGATCAAAGATGACGCGGAAAGCGCTCGCGAGCGCATGGTTGAAACGGCGGCAGAAGCCACCGACGAGCTGACCGAGAAATACCTCGAGAACGGAACCCTCAGCAACGAGGAAGTCATCCAGGCACTGCGCGAAGGCACCAAGGCGCGCCGTTTTGTGCCGGTCCTCTGCGGGGCCGCCGCGCGGCCGGGCACGCTGCCGCCGCTGCTCGACGCCGCCATCGAGTACCTGGCCTCCGCCGCTGACCTGGGAACCCTGCCCGGCCAGGACCCGAAAATCAAAGAGCCGATCGAAAGAAATCCCGAGGCCAGCGAGGCCTTCTCCGGATTCGTTTTCAAGACCACCGTCGATCCTTTTGCCGGCAAGCTCTCCATCTTCCGTGTACTGTCGGGGAAGGTGACGGCGGACTCCACCGTGCTGAACGTGAACAAGGGCGGCCGTGAACGCCTGGGACACCTGTTCAAGCTCGCCGGCAAAAAGCAGGTGGCGGTCAACCACGCGATTCCCGGCGAGATCGTTGCGGTAGCCAAACTCAAGGAAACGGCCAGTGGCGACACCCTGGCCGACGAGAAAGCTCCCATCCTGTATCCCGGCCTGATGCTGTCGCCGCCGGCGATTTCGTTCGCCGTCGAACCCAAGAGCAAAGGGGACGAGGAAAAGGCGACCCAGGCGCTGGTGCGTATGATGGAAGAGGACCCTTCGCTGGAGATGCACCGCGACCCGCAAACGCGGGAGCTCATTCTCTCCGGCGTGGACCAGCTCCACATCGAAGTGGTGATCGAGCGCCTCAAGCGCAAATACGGAGCGGAGGTCGAGCTCAAGGCACCGAAGGTTCCGTACAAGGAAACCATCAAGGGGCGCGCCAAAGCGCAGGGCAAATTGAAGAAGCAGTCCGGCGGCCGTGGACAGTACGGCGACACCTGGCAGGAGGTCGAACCTCTGCCGCGCGGCACCGGCTTCGAGTTCGTCGACAAGATCGTCGGCGGCGTCGTACCCCGGCAGTACATCCCGGCGGTCGAGAAGGGCGTGCGGGAAGCCTTGAACGAGGGCATCCTGGCCAGCTACCCGATCGTCGACGTGCGCGTGACTTTGTACGACGGCTCGTATCACGAGGTTGATTCGTCGGAAATGGCCTTCAAGATCGCCGCCTCGATGGGCTTCAAGACTGCCATGGCGCAGGCCAAACCCATCTTGCTGGAGCCCATCATGTCAATGGAAGTGGCGGTACCGGACGATGCTATGGGCGATGTCATCGGCGACCTGAACAGCCGCCGCGGCAAGGTGCAGGGGGTCGATTCCAAGGCCGGGGGACAGCAGATCATTCGCGCCCAGGTGCCAATGGCCGAAGTTCTCAAGTATTCCCCCGACCTGCGCTCAATGACCAGCGGCCGGGGCTCGTTTACCATCGCCTTCTCGCATTATGAAGAGCTGCCGGCGCACCTGGCCGACAAGGTGATCAAGGAGGCCGAGGCCGCGAAAGCCGCCAAGGAATGATCGCCGACGAGCAGGAGAGCGATCTCCAAGCCATCGCCGAGAGCGTGGAGCGCGGGGACGACCCGTACGTCGTCCCCGCCGAGTTCCTGGTCGAGCCCGACAAGCCGGTCAACAAGAGTCTCTATGCCCAGATCCTCAACATGACGATTGGGGAGCGGATCAAGTTGGCTCTCAAGGGCAACCGTGACGCTCGCATGATCCTGATCCGCGACCCGAACCGTCTCATTCAGCGCTTCGTCCTCCAGAACCCCCGCATCTCCGATGACGAGGTCATCATGGTGGCGCGCAACCGCAATGCTGAGGGCGAACTGTTGCGCAAGATCGCCGAGCACAAGCAGTGGCCGCGCAACTACCAGGTCAAGCTGGCGCTGGTCTCCAATCCAAAGACCCCGCTCGCCAACGCCCTCCACTTCGTCAGCTCCCTGATGGAGCGCGACATCCGCCAATTGGCAAAGAGCAAGAACGTGTCGGCCACGATTACCGGGCAGGCGCGGCGGATGCTGTTACAGCGGGAGAAGAGGTAGGGGCCCCTTGTCGGTGTCGTGGCCGCGAAGTCCCAGCGGTTGAGCAGTGTGGTGAGACGCGGCGGCGGTGCGCGCGTTGAACGAGCGTCTGGTCCAAGTGGCGCACCAGCGCAAGGTGGCTCAGGGACGGATCTACCGCCAAGACACCACCGTGTGTCGAGGCCCTGGACAGCTTTGCGGCGCGGGAACGAACTGGCACCAGAACTAGCACCAGCGCTCGCCGCGGCAGAAAAGGCAATTAGGCGACGGCGCTAAGTTCCGAATTTAACGTGGGAAAATGGAGCGCGCCAGGAGGGAATTGAACCCCCGACCTACGGCTTAGAAGGCCGTTGCTCTATCCGACTGAGCTACTGGCGCATGTCGTGATTCGTGCTCGTGGTTCGGTGCTCCCCTTGTTAAGATCTTCTTTCCTTGCTCACGATTCACGAGCACGACTCACGAAACGAATCGGGGTGAGAGGATTTGAACCTCCGACCCCCTGCGCCCAAGGCAGGTGCGCTACCAGGCTGCGCTACACCCCGCTGCACTGTGTCTCTTCAGATCACGCGGTCCCCACCATGTGGGATGCTCGCTAGCTAACAAACCAGCACGGCCAAATCAACCGAGGACACACCGCGAACAGGCCTGCGCATGAGCCGACAAGAACCCGAGCAGCTCACTTGAGAGCGCTGCGCAAGCGGCGGCGCGGTGGCTGAGCCGGTTCTTTGCCGCGGCCTCCATCTCGGCGAAAGTCAGACCGGAGGCAGCGTGGAAGAACACCGGATCGTAGCCGAAACCACCCGCGCCGCAGGGAGCTTCAAGAATCCGGCCTTCACAGGCGCCCTCCGCCTGCAGCGTCGCACCGTCCGGCACGGCGACCACGAGGACACAGCGAAAGCGAGCGCTGCGCGCAGCCGCTGGCACATCCCGCAGAGCTTGCAGCAGCCTCGCGATATTGGCTTCGCTGTCCTGAGCGAGCCCAGCGTAGCGGGCCGAATGCAAACCGGGCGCGCCTCCCAGAGCGTCGACTTCCAAGCCCGAATCGTCCGCGAGCGTGGCGCAACCGCTCCAACGGGCGATGGTAACGGCCTTCTGCGCCGCATTGTCCGCGTACGTCGAACCATCTTCGCTAACCACCGGTGCCGCTTGCAGGCGCGCCAGCGAATGCAAGCGCAACGGCAGTGCCCCCAACAATTGTGAGAATTCCCGGAACTTGCCGGCATTCGACGTGGCGATCACCAGACTCGGTCGAGACATGGACATCAGGCCGCGGCGATGGCCTGGAGTTGCAGTTCGGTCAATTGCCGGACTCCATCCTCAGCCATCGCCGCTAGCTTGTCGAGATCACTCTTGGTGAACGGCTTGGCTTCCGCCGTGCCCTGGACTTCGACGAAATGTCCCGCCCCGGTCATGACGAAGTTCATGTCCACCTCTGCACGCGAGTCTTCCTGATAACAGAGATCCAGCAGGGCACTGCCGTCAACCATTCCGGCGCTTACCGCGGCAACCGAGCCGGTCAGCGGTTCACCCACGAGCTTGCCACCCTGACGCAACCCTTTCAGCGCCAGCGCCAGCGCCACGTAGGCACCGGTGACTGACGCGGTCCGTGTCCCGCCATCGGCTTCGATGACATCGCAGTCGAGCCAGATCGTGCGCGGGCCAAGGGCGTCCAGGTTGGTCACGGCTCGCAGACTGCGCCCGATCAGGCGCTGAATTTCGTGCGTACGCCCGCCGACGCGCCCGCGTACCGACTCGCGCGGGATGCGCGTCGGACTGGAAGCGGGAAGCATGCCGTATTCCGCCGTCACCCAGCCTCGTTTGCTATCTCGCAGGAAAACCGGCACCTGCTCCTCGACGCTGGCGGCGCAGATCACCCGCGTGTTTCCGACCTCGATCAAGAGCGAAGCGGGGCTCGAGCGGATGAATCCCGTCGTGATTGTCACCGGGCGTAGCTCCCCCGGACTGCGTCCGTCCTGGCGCATGGTTCACCTCCGATTAGCACGGCATAACAGTTCTTTTGATAAGGACAAACCGCTATGCTGTTACGTGCTTGCGTTAAGGAGAGAAGGTTGTTATTTTTTTGACACCTTTCGGCGGCAGGAGATCGATGGACACGTTGGTCAAGGGCTCCCACCCGGTAATGGAAAAGATTCTGAGCATCAGCCAGCGGGTGGCGGTGACCGACTCGACCGTGCTGCTGATGGGTGAAAGTGGGACCGGCAAGGAGCTGGTGGCTCGCTTTATTCACACGCACAGCAAACGCTCGGGCAATCCGTTCATTGCGGTGAACTGCGGTGCCATCCCCTCCGAGCTCCTGGAATCCGAGATGTTCGGCCACGAAAAGGGGGCTTTTACCGGGGCCGTGGGGGCGCGCATGGGGCTCTTCCAACTGGCCAGCGGCGGCACGATCTTTCTCGACGAGATCGGCGAGATGAGCACGGTGCTCCAGGTGAAGCTGCTGCGGGTGTTGCAGGAACGAGAGATCCGCCCGGTCGGGGCTGACCGGACTGTGCGCATCGACGTGCGCGTGATCGCGGCGAGCAACCGCGACCTGGCGGTGGAGGTGGAGAAGGGGCGCTTTCGTGAGGACCTGTTCTACCGCCTGCAGGTGATACCCATAGTGATCCCCCCGCTGCGGGAACGACGCTCGGACATTCCGTTACTGGTGCAGCACTTTCTCGACAAGCACAACCAGCAGCGCCCAGGCGCGTCGGTTCGCATCAACGACGATGCGATGGTTCATCTGTGGGAGTATGATTGGCCGGGGAACGTGCGCGAATTGGAGAACCTGGTGGAACGGCTGGTGATCCTCAGTGACGACGGCCATATCCGGGTGGAGAACCTGCCACCCAACATACGCTCATTCATTTCCGACAAGAAAATTCCACGTCCGACGCTGACCAACGAGGGCATCGATCTCAATCAAGCTGTGGAAGAATTCGAGTACCGTTTGATCGATGAGGCTCTGCGCCGCACGAAAGGCAACAAGCAGGCAGCGGCCCGTCTGCTGGGGCTCAAGCGCACCACGCTGGTGGCCAAGCTGCGCCGCAAGACCAGCGGATCGGGGTCGACGCCGGAATACTTGTTGTAGTGGCAAGGGGGCGCGTGATGATAAACCCGAAAGGCCGAATTCTTATCGTCGATGACGATCCGCACGCGGTGGAAATTCTCACCCGCATGCTCGGTCATGAGGGCTACGATTGCCTCAGCGCCAACGGCGGCGGGGCGGCCCTGCAGCTGTTGCGTAACCAACCGGTCGATCTGATACTGCTGGACGTCATGATGCCGGAAATGGACGGCTTGCAGGTATGTGAACGACTGCGAGCCGATGAACAGCTACGCGAGATTCCGGTTATCCTCTTGACGGCGAAGGACGACATGGAAACCCGTTCCCGGGGCATGGCATTAGGCGTCAGCGATTATCTGACCAAACCAGTCAACAAACGAGAACTGTTCAATCGCATCGCCACGCAGCTGCACAGCTTTGAGCTGAACCGCAGGCTGACGGAGACCGCCGAGGCGGTTGCACAGCCCAGCAAACTGCGCTAGTTCCGCCGCGTTATGCAAAGATTGAGGCGGCTGGGGTGGCTTGGCAGTATTGTGCTGGGCGCCGTGTTGATCGCACCTGGAGCCGGCGGGCGCAAGGCATCAGCTTCTGGTCCGGCGACCGCACCGGCACCCTGGTCGCAGTCCACCACCTCCCCTCCCCGTCTCGAAGCACCGCCGGTGCCGCAACCACAGGTCAGCATTCCGCATGCCGCGGTCTCTCAGCTCCTGTGGGCGCAGACGGAAATTCAGGTGACCAGACCGCTTCGCCTGATGGTGTTCGCGCCGCACCCGGACGACGAAACGCTGGCGGCTGCGGGCTTGATCCAGCGCGTGCTGGCTCGCAACGGCCAGGTTCGAGTCGTCTTCATCACCAACGGTGACGGCTATGTGGACGGCGTGCGCAAGGAGATGCGTCGCCAACACACGTCGAAGGCTGATTTCATCGAGTATGGCGAGCTTCGCCAAGCCGAAGCCCGGCGCGCCATTCGGACGCTCGGCCTGCCGACAAGTAATGCTCTGTTTCTCGGCTTCCCGGACGACGGCATTGATAACCTCTGGGCCTACAACTGGTCGCCAAGCAACCCTTACACGTCACCTTACACCCGCTTCGACCGCCCGGCCTACAAGGAAAGCTTCAGCCACCGCGTCGAGTACACCGGAATCGATCTGGAAGGCGAGATCAGCCGGCTGCTACAGGACTTTGCTCCGCAACTGGTGCTGGTTCCCGATCCTCGGGACCGCCATCCTGACCACTGCAGCACCGGCGTGTTCGTCCTCGACGCGCTGCGGAAGCTGCTGCTTTCACGTGAGCACCGCCTGCGCCCTCGGGTGCTGACCTTTCTCGTCCACTACCCCGACTATCCGGCCTCACCTTCCTGGATCAAAGCGCTGGCGGGAGCCGGTGTGGGCGGCTCTCCGGCTGCCGGGCGGGAACTGTCCGAGGCCGGCTGGGCGCATCTTCAGCTCAGCCCCGCCGAGTCTGCCGTCAAGACCGAGGCCCTGTCGAAGTATGAGTCGCAGATCCAGGTGATGCACCCGTTTCTGAAGCAGTTTCTCTTGCCCTTCGAGCTGTTCGGCCAACTCGACGGAGAACAGATCAAGGCTGTCCCACGGGAGTATGCGGCGCTGTTTCGGCGCCGCTGAGGGGCTCGCGGAGGCGTGTCCTGGCGGTTTGTTGGCCTGGCCGGCACATGTTACTAGTAGAGCTCAAGGGACCGGCATGATGGCGCCGGGAAAGCGGTGTGCGCTGGCGGCGCGGTACCCTGCCGGCGGAGCGCAGATCGCGTGAAGCTGTCGGCTGGATTACGTCTATGCAGCTGGTCAACCCAGGAGCCTATCAGGTCGATCAAACGGGCAACAAAGCCCGGCTTCAGCAGCTACGCAAGGTGACGGATTCCGCCGAGCGGATTGCTCTGCTCTTGCAGGACGATCCTGACCCGGATGGCATCGCCAGCGCCATTGCCTTGCGCACCGTACTCGGCCGCAATCGCGCCACCACGCCACTGTTTTCCTTCGGCGTGACGACGCGGGCGGAGAACGTCGCCATGCTGCGGCTGCTCGACGTGACCATCGAGGCGGCGGACACCGAGGTGTTGCGCACCTACCCGTGTGTGGCCTTGTTGGACGTGCAACCGGCCTACTTCGGCGAGCGTCTGGCGCGGGCCGACGTCGTCATCGATCATCACCCGCGGGTCGGCCCTGTCGAGGCCGAGTATACCGATTTGCGCCCGCAGTATGGCGCGACTTCAACCATTCTGACCGAGTACCTCGAAGCCTGTGAGGCCGACGTCAGCCAGCGCCTCGCGACGGCACTGTTGTACGGCATCAAGAGCGACACGCTGATGCTCAACCGCGAGACCGGGCCGGCGGACTTGCGAGCCTTCATGGCGCTGTATCCGCTCACCAACTACAGCGTCATGCGCCGTATCGAGCGCCCGGAACAGCCGCTGTCCTTCGCCCGCTTCCTGGTGCGGGTACTGCCCCGCATACGCAAGCAGATGGGCCTGCTCACCTTGCATCTCGGCCGCATCGAGCGGGAAGACATGATCCCGCTGATGGCGGACTTCTGCATGCAGTTCGAGAACACGGAGTGGGTGGCGGTGTCCGGGAAATGGCACAACGAGCTCGTCATCTCGGTGCGCAACCCGGGATACGTACGCAGTGCCGGTGACGTCGTACGCAAGCTGTTCGGCTCGATCGGCCGAGCTGGTGGGCATCGCACCATGGCGAAAGCGCGCGTGCCGCTGCGTCACTGGCGCAAGCAGTTTGCCTCGACCAGCGACAGTGCCGTTGCCGCTACGGTGGAAAGCTTGTTCGTCCAGGAGTTCTACGGCGAGCCCGAGCAGATTTCCGCCGACGCCTGAAGGAAGCGGGGAAGATGCGCACTCGGCTTCCTTCCGGAGCGGGATTCAGCCTCCGCTTCTTTGGCTATGTGCTCCTGTTCTGCATTATCTTCTGGTGGGGCAGTCTGCATGAGAATCTCGGGCCGGTTCAACGTACGATGGCCTCGTGGAGTACGCACGGACAGCAATGGGTCGGCGGCCACGCCGTGGCTCGCGGCGACAATGTGGTGATCGGCTCGATGGTGATGAACATCAATCACGAGTGCACCGGTGTGTTCGTCTATATGCTGTTCATCAGTTTTGTGCTCGCCTATCCCGTCCACTGGACTGCCAGGGCCGCCGGCCTCGCTGTCGGCGTACCGCTGATGTTCGTGGTCAATGTCGTCCGGCTGGCGACCTTGGCACGAGTCGCAGAGATCTACCCGCAGGCTTTCTTCTACTTGCACGAGTACGTGTGGCAAGGAGTGTTCACCGTGCTGGTCCTGGTGGGGGCGATCGCCTGGGCGGAACATTGTGAATGAAGAAGGGACGTTTTCTCTGCCGTTTTCTTGCCGTCTTCGCCGCCGCCCTGGTGGTATGGCAATGGACCGGCGTGTCACGCTGGTATGCTCGCGCTCTTTTGGCTAGCGCTGGTTGGCTGGGACCGGCACTCCACGGGTGGGTGCTCGAAGAAAATGCCGGCCCCGGCGGGGTGCCGCTGTGGGCACACGGAGGGCGCCAGGTGCAAGCGGCGTTGCAGTTCGACGCCCTGAGCGTGGGAGTCGTGCCCGTTCTGGCGCTGATGATTGCCACTCCTGGTTTGCGGCTACCGCGGCGGCTCTGTCTTGCAGCCGCTGGAGCTGCGCTCTGCTTTGCACTGGGCAGCCTGATCGTGTGCCTATTTCCTATTCTGGTATTCTATAAGAATCCATTTGTTGACGTGCTTGGAACATTCTTGGGCGTGGTCGCATTTGTCGGCGCACCCGTCATCATTTGGTTCACTCTCACCTATCAACAGCTACAGCAGTCATTACCGCGGTTGCGTTAGTGGTGCATGGCGCACTGATCAATTAGCGCTATGCCCAACTATTGCATCTTGTAAGAGATCCTGTAATAAAAGTTTCGATCATGGCTATGGAAGGGGTGTACCGATTGCCCTCCTGGTCACAAAATATAGACAACTACGCTTGTGTCACGGCGCAAGTTACGACAATGCACCGATTGAAGATTGCCTTTGAATGACGAGGAGGTAAACAGTATGCGCAACCCGAATCTTCGGCTCAACGATCTGGTCACCCGCGGGCGCAAGGGCCGGGAAGAGTCCAAGCTGATGAATGTTAAGGTGCCGGCTCACGTCCTGGCGCGGATCGATCGCGTCGCCGGGCATCTCGGCGCCACGAAAACCGAGGTGGTGATTGCGATCCTGAATGAGGGTCTCGACACTGCCGAATCGGAGCTGGCGGGCTGGACGCCTCCTCCCAAGCCCGTAGTGCCGAAGGAGCGCCGCTGCACGGTAAAGGGGTGCGACCGGGAGAAGGTCGCCAAAGGGCTGTGCGCCACTCACTACCAGGCGCAACGTCGCGCCCGCGCCGCCTGAAGCAACGGGCGGTTACCGTTGGTCTGAGCGCGTCGCGATTCACTGGCGCTGAGCGTGATCTACGCGAACAGCGCCAGCTTGTCTTCCGTCGTCATCCGGAACACGATAAACCCTTAAGCATGACTATACGCAGCGGCTTGGTGCCGGTCGTAATTGTCTTGTCCTGGCTGTTGGTTGCCGGATGTGGCGACCAGGACCTGGTGGTCGGGGGCGCCCTGCCCCTGCCGACGCCGAGCCCGACGGCAGGCTCGTGTACTCCGGTAGCCCAGTGCTCGTCCGAAGGTGGCGGCTGCAACGTGGACACCGACTGCTGCAGCTGCGACTGTAACCAGAATGTGTGTCAGTAGGCGCGGCGCAAGGGAATGCTGCCTCAAGAGCCCGGCAGCCACAAAGGGCCGCCGCCACTGACCGTTCAAAACACTGCCGAATCTTCTGGTGGCTACAGGCATCTGTGCCTGCAGCCAAGGGTTCTGATAGGCTTCTGAGGCAGCCTCATCATCCTTGGGTGCTGTTCGTTGCCGCGGTTTGAGCCGCCGGGTCAGCTGGAATCACGACAGCAGGATAGGCACACTGGTACGATGCCTGCCCGTTCATACAGCTACACTTCCACTACGTCTGGGCCACTCGGGATCGTGAACCACTGGTTAGAGGGTCAGTATGGAACTGAGCGACATTGAAACTGGATTGACTACTGTCAGCGTCCCAGATTCGTATCGCCGCGATGCCCTGCGGCATCTCAGCGTGTGGTGGCGGGGCGATCGCTTCGCCGTTTTTCGGCCCCAGATCGAGAATCTGGCGGTGCGCAAGAAGTGGGATCTGCTGCTCGACTCCTTCTACCGCATCCTGCCGTTCGGCACGGGCGGCCGGCGCGGGGCGGTCGGCGTGGGACCCAACCGCATCAACCAGGACACCATCGTCACCTCAGTGCAGGGGCATGTGAACTGGATGCGCCGGCGTTTTCCGGACCAGGCACTGCGCGTGGTGGTCGCCTACGACGTGCGCATCTTCCACGACCTGCGCGGATTGTACGATGCGTCGGTGCCCAACCCGCTGCTCGGCATGCGCTCGCGCGATTTCGCCAGGCTGGCCGCCGCGGTCTATGCCGCCAATGACGTGGAGGTCTACACGGTCAAAGGCGACGACGGCTACCTTCTGTCCACCCCGGAGCTGTCCTTCGCCATCCGCCATCTGCAGGCGCAAGGCGGCCTCAACATCTCGGCATCGCACAACCATCCGGACGATAACGGCGCCAAATTCTACATGCCGAGCGGCGGACAGCCGGTGCCGCCGTACGATGAAGAGATGGCCAAGGAGGTGGAAGCCGTCAGCGAGGTGCCGTCGGAAGATTTCGAACGGGCGGCGCAAGCCGGAAAGGTGAAATGGTGGGACAGCACCTGCCACGACCGCTATCTCAGCGAGAACCTCTCTCGGTCAATCGATCCCGACGCCAGACGGGCCTTGATCGTATACACGCCGCTGCACGGCACGGGGCTGCACACCGTCGGCGACGTGCTGGCGCGGGCGGGATTCGACATGCGGCTGGTCGAGCGCCAGGCCACCGGTGATGGCGAGTTTCCGGCCGTCAAGTTCCGCATCCCGAATCCCGAGGTGCCGGAATCGATGGAGTTGGTGAGCGCGGAGGCGCAACGCCTTGGTGCCGATGTCGGCCTGGCAACCGATCCGGATGCTGACCGCTTGGGTGTGGTGGCGCCGCAGGACGGCGGCTGGCGGCTGTTCACCGGCAATGAGATCGCCGTGGTCCTTGCGGCCTACATCATCGAAACCCGGCGTGAGCGCGGCAGCCTGCCGCCACAGCCTTTTCTGGTAAAGACCGCGGTCACCACCGAGCTGCTCACCCGCATTGCTCAGACCAACAACGTCCAGATAGTCGGAGATCTGCTGGTCGGTTTCAAGTATGTCGGGCAGGTGTTGGACGAGATCACGACACACGGCCGCTTTGGCAGCGTGCGGGCCACCGCCGCCGACTTTCTCCTCGCCGCCGAGGAGAGCAACGGCGTCCTGGTGAGCCCCGCTCTGCGCGACAAGGACGCGGCGGGCGGCGCCCTTTTGTTGGCGGAACTGTGCGCGCGCTTACGTCAACGCCGCCAGACACTCGGGAGCTACCTCAACGAAGTTTACCGCCGTTACGGCTATGCCGCGAATACGGGGTTCTCTTTGATCATGGAGGGCATTTCCGGCTCGCAGCGAGTGGCCCGGATCATGGATCGCTTGCGGGCGCATCCGCCGGCGGCGGTGGAGGAGCGTGGACTGGGGCGTACGGTGGATTACTGGGACGAGAAGAAGTTTGGGCCAATTCGCTCGGAGACCGACCGCAGCTCGCGCAACTTCGTGCAGCTGCAGTACGACGGCGGCCTCATGATCGCAGTGCGGCCGTCCGGGACCGAGCCGAAAATCAAGTTCTACGTCGAGCAGGTGTTCGACCCCGCCGCCGACTGGGCGGGAGAAGGCTTCGCGCCGGCGCGTAAAGCCATGGACGAGGCGTCGCGCAAGTCCACACAGGCGTTTGTGGAGCAGGTGCTTCGACTCGTGGACATCGAGCTGCCGCGAGCGGCCTTCCTGGTCTCCTCTCTGGTCTCGCTCGACAACCGCATTGACTTCACGCGGCATTTCCTGCCCGAGTTGGAAGAACAGCTGCGCAGTGCTTCGGCTCGCGATGCCGATCAGTTGTCCGTCTGGGTCGACCAGCGCCTGAAGGCGTACGGCACCGATCCCCGGTTTCTGGTGGCTGCCGGAGTTGCCGACCACTTCCGCTCACATCCGCTGGCTCCCGAGCAGGAGCGCATGCTATGGCAGGTGTTCCCGCGGAAATAGGCGGCAATCAACTCACTTCCTCGGCCAGTTCGCCGCTCAGCAGCTTCAGGAACAACCCCACGTCGGTAACGATGCCGGTGGATTCGATCGATCCTCGGTCCGCTAGCTTGGTGACCACGGCCGGACTGATGTCGACGCAGATCAGACGGACGCCCGCCGGTGTCATGTTGCCCACGCCGATAGAGTGCAACATAGACGACACCATCAGGATCATGTCGGTGTTGGCGATCAGACGCGCATATTCCCGCTGCGCCGCGATCAGATCCATCAGCGTCTCCGGCAGCGGACCGTCGTCGCGGATCGAACCCGCCAGGGCAAACGGAACATTATGGCGGACGCATTCATACATCACACCGCTGCCGATGAGCCCGCGCGCCACCGCATTGGCGATGCCGCCGCACGAGCGCACCAGGTTTATGGCTTTCAGGTGGTGGCGGTGCCCGCCGCGCATGTTGATGCCGCTCTGCAGATCGACACCGAGCGAGGTGCCGAAGACTGCTTGCTCGATGTCGTGTACCGCCAGGCCATTGCCGCCAAGCAACGCCTGCACGTACCCATTGTGGATCAGCCGCGCCAGATGCCGGCTGCCGCCAGTGTGAATCACCACCGGGCCGGCCACCACCACGATCCTTCCCGCTCGGGCGCGGATGCGCCGCATTTCCCGTGCGGTCTCCTGCACCGCCCGGGCAACGTGCCGCTCGCTCGACACACCCGAGGCCATGAACTCGAAGGCCTCGCCTGATTCGGCCGTGGCCGTCACCTGAATGCGCACGCCGCCGCTGCCGCACACCACCCGATCGCCCACTTCGAGCTCGCGCAGCAACTTACAGCTCACCACCGGCCCAGCTTCGGTCTCGCTCACCACCAGCACCGCATCCATGCGCTGCCCGTGCGCCCGTACCCACTCGCCGCCCAGACGCACATCGGTGGGAAAGATGGTGGTGCTGTAGAACTCCGGCGGCGCAATGCCGGGCTCTGTAACTCGTTCGAGGGTGGCGTCGTGTTCTTTGGCAACCAGCCGCACGCCCTTGCTCACTAGCTGACCGAGCAGGTCGTCGAGCCGAGCTTTCGAGGGCGCTACCACCCGCACGGCAGCCCAGGATTCTTGGTCATGGCGGAAGCCGGCGTGAAATTTCTCCACCTCGAAACTGCACCCGGCATCGGTTATCGAATCGAACACGTCGCCCATCAGTCCGGAATCGAGCAAGTGGCCCTGCACTTCGACGAGCTGATCGCTCACCACAGGGGTGATCCGCGGTGCCGCCGCCAGGCGGGCGGGGACGTCGTGGGTCAGGTGGAGCGCCAGACATTTCGCCGCACCACCGGCCAGCATGAACTCGCTCAGCGAGCAGACCTCCACCCCGAAACCCCAAGCCGCCAGTTGCGCGCGCAGCTCCGGGCTCGCCCGGTTGGTTATGAAGGTGTCACCGGTCACCACGGCATTGCAGGCGAAACCGAGCGCGTCCTGCGCTTCGACCTCGAACCGCCGCTCTGCCGGCACTCGGCTCCGAATGATCGCCAGCGAAGGTGGGTCGAAGGCGGCGGGATAGTAGACCACACGGCCTCCCGGCAGCGAGCAGAAACAGGTGTCGAGGTGGTAGAAGCGCTCGTCGACCAAGCGCAAAGGCACCACCTCCACATCCAGAATGGCAGCCAGGTGGCGGTGGACGATCAGTGAGGTGCGCACGCCGTAGCCACCCCACAGCAACGACTCGCCCGGCTGAAACAGCGCATCGCCCTCTCCTTCGAAGGTGCCTTGTCCGGGAAGTTCTACGATGCGATAACCGCGCGAACGGAACCAGCTCTCGAAATGTTTGGCCTCCGGCTGCCGCTGCGGGAAGCGCATGCGGGCCCGGATGAAAGTGTTGCCCAGTACCAAGCCGGCATTCGCCGCAAAGGACATGTCAGGGAGGCCCGGCGCCGGCTCCACTTGCTGCAGGTTAGCCCGCTTCTCCAGCAACCCCCGCAGTTGCTCCCACTGTCGCTCCGCGGTCTCCGTAATCGCCCGGCCGATATTGCCCTGCATCCATGGATTGATGACGTATTCAACCCGGAAGAAATGCGGCGGGCACATCAGTAAGCTGTCGCGCCATGCCATCGGCGAACTCCTTGCCTGTTCCGACCACCGGCTCGCCGGCAGCCAAAGCTTGTCAGGCTACCCGTCTAATTGTAGCGAGAGCTGTTGAGGAAGGAAACGTGCCACTGAAACGGGAATCACGCCGGGCTTGTCATTGTCGCTATAATCCCGCCGATGAAAGTCGCGACCTGGAATGTCAACGGTATTCGAGCCCGCCAAGCCCAGGTGCTCGAGCTCATCGAACGGGAGCAACCGGACATCCTGTGTCTACAGGAGATCAAAGCCAAGCCGGAGCAGGTACCTGAGGAGCTGTGCCGGCTGGCGCACTATTGGTGCTATTGGCACGGCGCAGGGGCCTATTCGGGTGTTGGGCTACACCTGCGCAAGGAGCGCTTCCCTAGCCCGCCGCAGTTCACGCACCCTTCTTTCGACCACGAGACCCGGATCGTTCAGGCTTGTCTGGACGATCTGGTCGTTGCATCCGTCTATGTACCCAACGGCGGCAAGGACTATGCCGTCAAGCTTGCGTTCTTGACCGCGATGGAAGCTTACGTCGCCAGCGTGCACGACAGCGGCCGGGCTCTGGTCGTGTGCGGCGATCTGAATGTCACCCGGACGGACCGCGACGTGCATCCGAAGGAACGCAAGCTGAACGCTATCGGACAACGTCCCGAGGAGCGCGCACTGCTCGAACGCGTCCTGGGTTGCGGCTTGGTCGACGTCGGTCGGGCCCTGGATCCCAACAACGACAACCTGTTTACCTGGTGGGCTCCATGGCGCAACCTGCGCCAGCGCAACATCGGGTGGCGGCTCGACTACGTGTTGGCGAGCGCTTCCCTGGCCAGCCGCGCCGCCGCCTGTCCGGTGCTGCGCGAGTTCGGCACCAGTGATCACGGACCGGTGATCGCAACGTTCAGTGAATGAACAGGTGAGGGTGCAAGGTACACTGCCAATCTCCCTCACCCTCCCACGCTGAGGAGACGCGCGGGAGAGGGCCGGGGAAAGCCCGGCCCTGTCAAGCTCAGTCCAGGAGTTCCGCAACTGCCTAAGAATGCTGGTGGGGCTTGCGTAGTTTAGGGGGTGAGTCCCGAGATGAGATTGGGCGCTTGTATCTGGTATGTGATATGCTAATAGCGCAGACAGATTTGGAGCCCGCACTCC
>Ga0214473_10000606_pt1 | contig 50161 bp, 32 predicted proteins | sample RVTome_7_FD_203509 | JGI IMG/M metagenome (GOLD analysis project Ga0214473, IMG submission 203509) | Soil microbial communities from uranium-contaminated site in the Upper Colorado River Basin, Wyoming, United States - RVT98D197 | ecosystem: Environmental > Terrestrial > Soil > Contaminated >...
AAACCAAATTGAGATTACCTGTACCACCGTTCGTCAACTGATTGCTCAGTTCGTCCGTCAAATCCATCACCTCCTGTCCTAATACGTTGTAGATTTTCAAACTCATCTTTCCTGAAATCCCACTGTGTACTTGCAGAGGAATCGTCAGGCTTTGATTGAACGGATTGGGGTAGGGGGACTGGAGATGGAAATCCTTCACCAGGAATCCAGGTGCCTCATCGCCAACTCCCGCCACGAAATCGCTGTCTCCTTCCCAAATATCCACGCAGCCCGGGCGGTTGAAACTATTGAAACTGGCAAACATGATGTCGTCCACCCCGTCCCCGTTGATATCCCCGGCATCGCACACCCGTTCCCCGCACCCCTCCCAGGGCTGCGACCACCCCGTCCACACCATCATCGGACTGGGATTGACCCACGCTCCCCCGAAGTACACCAGCACCTTTCCCCCAAACACCCCCTCATTCCCATTCTGACCTACTATGATGTCCCCATAGCCGTCCGCATTCACATCCCCGGCACGGGACACTCTATCATAGTCCGAAGCCCCGCTCATCCCCAATAACGCCACGTCATGCGTGATGTTAAATGGAAACCCCCCAAAGAAAACCAGAACGCAGCGGGGTATCCCGCAGGTGATCAGCAAATCGGCAAACCGGTCGCCATTCAGATCGTCGATAATCGTAATGCGCTGCCCCATCTGGTATCCCGGGTAATTCCCACCCTCGATCACAAATTCCGGCACCGTGTCCAATTCTGCGCCGCCGAAGAACACGTAGTAATTAGTGTGCCACTCATACGGCTGCGGATGACCTCCAATCACGAAGTCACTGTACCCGTCACCGTTCAGATCCCCTCCTGCCATGGTATAGCCGAAGCCGGTATGATCTGCCGTCCCCTGTTTCTCCCAATCCGGGATCGTGTCCATTGGATCGCCACCAAAGTACATCCACACTTTACCGGTGCTTTCCTGATAGTCGGATTCCCAAACTCCGATGTCGCCGAAACCGTCTCCATTCGCGTCACCAAGCCCATAGATGCTACAGCCAAAACAATCCCCACTTGCGTGGATCAGCTCTCTGTCTGGAATACTGTCAAGCATGCTTCCGCCGTAGTAGATGAAAACCCTAATGAGGTCCTCAGACGAATATGCACCCATAGTACTGATATCATCCTCGCCATCGCCATTCACATCACCTATGTTCGTAGCATCAGCGTCGAATCCCATATCCCCTTGCGAATAGGGATTTCGGAATATGATATCCGGGATAGAATCTGGAGGGGAACCGCCGTAGAAAACAGAGAAAGTACCCTCAGTGGGCGGTCCGACTATCATGGAAATAGCGAAGTCTTGGCACCCATCTTGATTCGCATCGCCAACTCCCGAGATGGTCGACCCGAAACGTTCGTGAATCCCCGCCTGTCCGCACAAATGCAGCAAGTGTTCCGGCTCGTACGGCTGCCCATAGCCCACGGTCCACATCCCCATGAGCCCCACCGCCGCCAGAATTGCGAACATTATCTTTTTCATGTCGTTCTCCCTGACAAAGGACAATTACATAGATGCTTTATAATACCCAATATACTCATAAAATTAAGCGAAATCAAGAGATAATTTTTCAAGGTCTATTATCCATTCCCAATTGTTGACCAATCGGTTCAAGGCGTCGCCCTGTGTCTCGGAATCCTGGTTCATCACCGGATAGGAATCGTGATAGCTGCCGACACCATCCTGAACATTGTTTTCGATGTGGTTTCCGAAGACTTCCGGTGAGCAATAATACAGGTGAATCGCTTCGTAGATGCTGTCGGTGTTGGCGTTGTTGCCTTCCAGTGAATTGTATGCCGCCTTGAAGGTGGATTTTACGCCATTCAGTCGGATGCCGGACTCGCCGCTGTGGGTGATAGTGCAATTCTTAATGTAGCCTTCGTCGCCCTCGTTTAAATGTATCCCTTCCCAATTGCAACTGTCCACCGTGCAACTGTCCATGTACAAGGTGCCATTGCCCACTGACACGACACCGCTGTTGCAATGGCTGATGTTGCAGTGCTTCAATACCAGCGTCCGTTCTTCGCCTATCGCCACACCATAATTAAGATTCTTGATGTTGGCGTACATGATAGTATCATTCCCTGATCCCCACAACTTCAGATTCCCGTGCACCGGATCCGCTACGCCTTCGATGGTAACAGGATTCTGCTCAGTTCCAAGAATGGATATGTGACCGTCAGGTTTAACAACGATACCATCGGTCACATCACACACCTTAACGGTAGCGCCTTCTTCGATGATCAAGGTGCCTTCCACTTCAAGGGTGTCAACTACCCATACGGTGGTATCGGATGCCCAAGTTAGTGTATCGCCGGAGTCAATATTTGCGTTGACAGGAATTGGATTATGAATCCTGAGCAATTTGCCGTGACCTGGCGCCAGCAATATTGAGAAGTCTTCCACAACACCGGTGTCATTGGTGCAACAATGAATCCGGTGAGCAGGATCAAGGTAATCCTCTACGTCCAGACACAAGTTTGCTTGTTCAGACCCAAAATCAAATCTGGCGTGAACCGTGCGCGTTTCGCTCACCAGACAGCGCCGATTGACAAACATCAGGAACCTGTCGATGGGATAATATTCTGGATCACAATCAAACACACCAACTTGTACAAAAGTGGAATCGATGCTACCTCCCAGAGTATCGTCACCCACCGTCCATACCGAATCAATGTAGGAATAGCTGCGTTGTTGATGTGTTGCGAATGAGTATTCCCAATCAAGCTGGAGCAGAACCTCTTCGATGAGATCCAAATCTCCATCAATGTCCTTGATCGCATAGTACCGGTCGTTCGGAACAAGGAACCCTTGATGGATGCAGTTCGGGAAATCGTCAACCGTGACAATTTGGACTTCTTCGTCATTGTTTATGCAGAAGTCGAAGACGCCGCTCGCCCCAGCACACCCACTGGCGTAGGGATTCGGTGTGACCGCGGAAGGTGTGTTGCCATCAAAAGCAAATACCGGGGCTATCGTAAAATAGCTTATTCCCTTCGCCCCGAAGGCAAATGCGAGATAGGCTTGGCAGAAGATCTCATTTCGGGTGGGATCTCGTTTTATTTGCTCCCAAACACTGCTATCAGAGTGGTAATTCCACCAGGTTGATGCTTGGATGTTTGGGAACCAGGGAACACCAGTTGAATCGGCGACCTCTGCGATTGGACGAAATCCTTTTATCCAGTGATCTTCAGGATGAGACCCAATCACTTCTGCGTAGATGAGGTAGTCCCAAGCGTCCTGTACGGTTAGCGACTCAGGGGGATCAGAGACATAAAGATTATTTGGCGTCAGTGTGTACTGATTGGTATACAGAAAGTCTGGCTGAACCTGATCTATATATGCCGTGTACCAACTGGGGTTGAAGACGATCTGCTCGGAGACTAACCGTTTCCCAGTCGTGTCATGAATCAGGCTATCCAGGATGTGGCATGCCTCGAACTCGTACAGGTGTGGCTCATCAACGTACATTGCGTTCACGCATTCAGCATTATGCCACTCTGCCTCCTCTACGATGTCGTCATAAACAGATTGCTGCGGTTCGAGTACGAGGTCTCTATAGTAGTCGTCATAAATCCGCATCCAGTCTACGTAGAGGTCTACCGAATCCAACCAGAATATCTCCACTTTGGTGTAATGGTGAACAGCATCGTAGTAGTGACGAAAATTAACGGTTGTATATTGTGCGGTGTCCAACTCACTGGCGGAGAGCCATAGTGTATCACTCATGTGCTCATCGTCAAGATCGTGGGACTGGTGATCCCAGAACCAGTAAGGTATCTCAAACGCGCTCCAGTCAACGTCACCCGGGTCGATGCTCCCGAACCGAACCCAGAGAACTCTCGAATTCGCCTGGATTGGATTGCGGATCTTGACGCGCAGATCGAGATTGTAGGTTCTTGCGAGTCTCTGGGCGACTGCCAGGGTATCGTTGATTAAAAAACCCGCCGTATGATCGTCGATGTCGCTGTGGAAGACATAGACTTGTTCTTCCTCGTCAAAAGCGGCTACCCCTGCATTCGGGTCGTAGGGTTCCTCGAAGTAATCATCGAAGTCACCGCCAACGCCATACAGCCGACCTTGGGCCCAAGCATATTGAATTAGCTGATTCCATCCGACGAATAATTGAATGCCATGGTACCAGGTCGCAGTGCGCCAATCTCTGCTGGTATCAAAATCATCATCAATCATCAGAGCAGAAACTGTGACATTCAATCCGGCGGAATCCAGCAAGGCATAGTACATGGAATCGTTATAGAAATTCATGTTAGGCGGATCGCTGTAGTGCCAAGTTCCACCCTGTTGAGTCTTGCATCTCTTGCTGATGTACTCGTGGTAGATCCACTGCGGATCAGCGAATCCTATGCGGTAGAATGTTTCCTGACTTAAGATCGGCGCTGCAATGACGGCAAACAGAAACAGCACCGGGATAAGAACAGCCGCCCCACTAATTGAGTTTCTTCTCGCTCCGTTCATGACAACTCCTCCTTGGTAGTGGTTATGATACAATGCGTGATCCTCACGGGATCGCCGATTAGCGACAGTGACCAGTTGCTGTCGAGAAAATGAGACACCATATTGGGAAACCACCACTCGTGGCTATCACCTCAAAAGCACTAACTTCTGTGCTTGATGCAAATCACCGGAACGAATCTCCACAAAATAGATTCCACTCCCCACTTGATTCCCGTGATTATCCACACCCGTCCATAGCACTTCATTGAGGTCTTTCCTTGTGTCTTGCAGTTCGCGGCGCGTCTCCAAGCTAAGGTTCACCACTTCTTGACCTAACAGATTGTATATTCTTAGGCTTACATTATTATCAAATCCCGGTAACATCTCAAATGGGATTACTACAGTGCTGTTGAAAGGATTCGGATATGGCGGCAGCAACCTGAAACTCTGAGGGACAGGGGAGGACGGTTCTTCCGGCACCGACACAATAAATGCAGAATCCCCTTTCCAGATGTCGAGCCGACCCTCCGAATTGAAGTCCATATGATATGATCCAAACATGATGTCATCCACCCCATCCCCATTAATATCACCGCAGTCGGCGAGGCTTATCCCGCATCCGTGCCAGGGCTGAAGAGATCCTACCCAAATCATATCAGGGTGCCCATCCATCCAGGGACTGCCCAAATACACCAAGACGCGACCCCCAGCCCAAAAATCGGAGTCATACTGCCCCGCAATGATATCATCATATCCATCGGCATTCACATCCCCAGCTGGCGACACATTCATACCCCATCCGTCTGGATCGGGATCGAAACCGTCCAAAATGAGGTCGAGTTGGGTGTCCATGGGATTCCCACCATAAAGGACCACCGCGTTCGTAGTGCGACCAGCCACAATCACCAAATCGGAATAGTCATCCCCGTTCAAGTCCAGTATCAGTGAAGAAGGGCCAGAAATATCAACCTCAGGGTAATATTCTTCACCATGCACAGTTATGTCTGGAATCGTGTCCAACTCAGTCCCACCAAGATATACGTAGTATGTTGTGCCAGGATGTTGAGGATAGTCAGTCCATTCATAGATTGCGAAATCATCGAATCCGTCTCCATTCAGATCTCCCTTCCCTGCAATACTCTGTCCGAACCGGACATGTTGTGCCGACCCTTCCCGCTCCCAATCGGCAATACTATCCATCGGGCTGCCACCAAAGTAAACAAATACTTTCCCACGCACTTGATCATAATTTGAAGCGCACACGGCGATGTCATCATATCCATCACCGTTTACATCGCCTATTCCCACTGAATTAGAACCAAAGAGATCGCTGAATGTCAATTCACTCAGTACTATGTCGGGAATTGTGTCTAATAACTCGCCCCCGAAGTAGATGAAAACTCTATCAATGTTTTCTTGTATATAGCCGCCCATCATAGCGATATCGTCTGAACTATCTCCGTTGACGTCCCCTATGTTCCATGATCCCCCGAAGTAGCCATAGGGATAAGGATTGTTGAAGAACATATCCGGGATTGTGTCCGGTGGATCGCCTCCAAAGAAAATCATAGAACGAGAAACCGGCTCAACGTCACCAGTAATCAAATCTTCGCAACCATCGCCATTGACGTCACCAATACCGGCGACAATAGCGCCAAAATGATCTTCGGGTTCCTCCCCCGCTCTTCCCCATAGGTGTTCCGGTTCGTATGGCTGCCCATAGCCCACGGTCCATATCCCCATCAGCGTCCCCGCCCCCAGCATTGCCAAGAACCCCAAAATCCGCATTGATCCTGCGTCCATAACGTCTAACCTGCCTTTCCGAAAATAAATAGAGCGAACCTGTTACCATCGCCTTGACGATCCGAAACAAGTCCGCGCATAGGTATTCCCCTCAAATTGTCCTTACTATCCACTCCATTCAGTCGCTAATATACGTCCGATTCTCTCCAAAGTCAAGCCGTTTCTTCAGTGGATCACCTTTTTTCAAACCACCGTCGAAATTCCAAACCTCTTATGCCGGTATCGCTATGCCGCAAGAAACTTTGATGCAGCAACCATGACTGATTTTTCTTCTTTTGATGGCGCGAGGATAGGATTCGAGTAACTTCCCCTCAGGTCTACTATTTAGTAGCAGAATAATCCCGTGGACGTGGGAAATAGGGTGAGAAATTGGATCTTGACGGCAAGAAAAAAGGGCTTAGAATTGTTTCTAAGTCCTTATTTCCTTATTAGTAGCGGGGGGTGGATTCGAACCACCGACCTTTGGGTTATGAGCCCAAGAAGCTTGTTTTACCTGCACTTACCTTAACTTATATCTCCCTTAATTAACAATGGATTAAATAATGAAGATTTTACTTGACTTTACCCCATTTTTTGCTTATTTTGAGGTTGCAGGTTGGAAATACGGTTGGAAAAATTCCTTCATAAATCCTTTAAATACCTGAATCAAATCCCAAAATGAGCAAATTGGAGGTTGGAAAAATGAGTGATCCAGCAGCCACCAGGAGATTCAAGACCGAGTACCCCGGTGTTTTTTACCGTGAAGCAGTCCGCATTGGTGGATCCGGTCTCGAAAGGGTCTATTACATCGTGTTCAAAAAGGACGGCAAGTTCCACGAGGAAAAGGCAGGGCGCCAGTACGCCGACAATATGACACCTGCAAGAGCCGCCCGAATGCGCTCGGACCGTATCGAAGGCAGGCGGAAATCACGCAAAGAAATTAGGCGTGACCAGGACCAAATCCGGTTGAATGTTGCTCACCGGTGGACATTCGACCGCATCTGGGACGAATACAGAAGCGTCAAGACAATCAAGGGGCTGGTCGCTGATGAGAATCGCTATCGGAATCATCTTTTCCAACGGTTCGGAAACATGGAGCCCGGAGAGTTGACACCATCGGATATCGACCAGTTTCGCGCTCAGTTGCTGCGGAAGTATGAAGCCGGAACAGTTGGCAATGTCTTGGAATTGCTACGGCGTTTGGTCAATTTCGCCGGGAAAAGAAATCTCTGCGCCATCCCCAATTTCAAGTTTGAACTACCCAGGAATAACAATCAGAAAACCGAGGATCTTACGCCGGAACAGCTGGCAATTCTACTCGAGGTGCTCGAAAAGGATCATAATCGAACAGCCGCCAACATGATGAAGCTTGCGTTGCTGACTGGTATGAGACGGAGTGAAATGTTCAGACTCAAGTGGTCAGACATCGACCACAACCGGGGTTTCATCTTGATTCGCGGTCCAAAGGGCGGTCAGGATCAACGAATTCCCTTGAATAATGCTGCGATCGGGGTATTGGAAAACCAGCCCAAAAGCGGCGAATATGTCTTCCCGGGTCGCGGCGGCAAACAGCGCGTTGACATCAACAAAGAAGTCAATCGAATTAAGAAGGCAGCCGGACTCCCAAAGAGTTTCCGTTCTCTGCATGGTCTACGCCACGTATTCGCATCTATGTTAGCATCCAGCGGGCAGGTCGATATGTACACTCTCCAGAAGCTTCTCACCCACAAGAGTCCAGCCATGACCCAACGATACGCACATTTGCGTGACGAAGCACTAAGAAAAGCTTCGAATGTGGCGGCGGATATGATTGAAAATAGTTCAGTCAAAAAAGTGTAGTAATGATAGCGTGTGAACGAGCCACATAACTTCGAGATTTCAGGAACCTAAAAATATATCAGTTTCCTATTGACAAAGGAACAAAAGTTCATTACATTGGAAGGTGCACATTGGTGCACCTTCGACAGGTATGTTCTAAGGTTATTATAATCGATGGATATTGGGCATTGAGCAAGGAGGAGTAGATCACATTCCTTTTCAAGGAATATGACTTTTGCCTCTTTTTTTTGAGTAGATTCGATCCATTTTTCTTATTGAAGATTTTCAAATCATTAATTAACAATATGGTGCAACATGAACCACGATGACTCGAGTCCACAATTCCTAACAGAATTGGAAGTCTCACAAATGACCAAAATAGCATTGCCCACTCTGCGGAATCATCGATTCCGTGGAATGGGCATTCCCTATTACAAGATTGGGAAATCAGTGCGATATCGATTGCAGGACGTGTTGGACTACATGGAATCCAAGCGGGTTACAACCGTTAGTCAGTAGCTTCCCTGCAAACTGAGGATTCACCAAACACGTTTGACAGATCGGAGGTTATTATGGCTAAGTCAACCGTACTAAGACCCTTGAAAGCAATAAGAGCGAAATGCCTCGATTGCTGTTCCGGCGCATATTCCGACATTAGAACTTGCGAAATCTATGACTGCCCACTTTGGGCCTATAGAATGGGCAAGAGACCTGCTCCCGATGATATGCGATTGCTAATGCACGAATTGAGTGCCGATAGCCGAAATTAGAAGAGTCGATGAGCGGCAAAAGTGGGCACGCAGCTACAGGGTTTTTGCCTAATGTGGTCAAGACGCTGTATTACCTTAATTCCCCCTTGCCGTCAGGTGCGTTTTCTTGAAACTGCGCACGCAGGTATAGGTTTCTTGCGAAATTTTGGATTCTACATGGACATCGCATCACTCACAGAGGTCATGATAATGATCTCATTGGATTCGGTCGATTTCGTCACGCGTATAATTACCATGAGCCATATTAAGCATTGATGTCTAACTTGACAGAGGATTAATGGGTGAAGGTTGGGTCAACGTAACCCGTAATCGGAGCCGGTGCCCTATCCACTGACTCTCCCTTCACACCAATGACCCGATAGGAGGTCAGAAGTGGCACAATCGGACCACATCTATCTCAGAAGAACGATGCTGAATTCAAAGGCATTCCGTAGTTTGAATGGAACGGCGATGTATGTTCTTTTGCAGTTTGAATCAAGATTAAGAAAAGCTCCTATTGGGAGAAATAATGAATATCGCAACATTAACAATGGGGATCTGGAATTTACCTATAAAGAGGCTAAGGAAAAGCACAAAATAGGATATTCGAGATTTTCCAATGCAATTCAAAAGCTAATAGATACTGGATTTCTTGAGATCACACAACTTGGTGGTGGAGTTGTCGGTTTACCCACAAAATATTTCTTGACTGATAAATGGAGAAAATACGGAACGGACGAATTCAAACCAGCATTCAGGAAGAAATTCAAAGGACACCATTTTCCTGGAAAGTGATTTTTCCTACTACTGATCTCAATAGTCCACCCCTACCGCTTTCAGTAGTGGTGCGCCTACTGATTTTGGTAGTCAGCAAGAATAGGATGGACATTTTTAAACACTTGACTATAAAGACATTCCAAGATCTGCATGAAACTTTTTCCCACTACGGATTTTAGTAGAATACTAAAGACTACCAGGTGAGGAGCGTAGAACACAGGGTAGCGTCGCCAAACAAGCGGGGCTATCCTTCCTCCCTCGAGAACCAAATGTTCCAGAATTCCCGAGGATGAGTAGTTATTGAAAATCAAGTGTCTCTGCCCCCCCCGGAGGACTCTCCGGGTGTTTCAAAGTGCGCCCGATACTGATAACGTGTTGCCGGGGCAAGCGGCGGATCAGCCGGTAGCCTGCCACCGATAGGCGGTAGCTAAGCAGATGGACTGCCTAAGTATGTCTCGCGGGATGTCTCAAGGGAACGGCTATTGACTACTAAGGGTCTCGGTCTGCGGGTCGGCGACCCAAAGGTGTGCAATAACTATCTGTCGATGACAAGGCGAATTACGCCACGAATAAGACACGCTTAACTCACATTCCAACCGCATTTCCAACCCTTCCACCCGAAAAAGCCGTCCGACATCCACAGATTCACACCGCGGACCCGAACGATACACTATGATAAATCACCGGCGGCGGACCCATACGGAATCCCCCAAATTCCAGCCATGTCCGATGTTGGACGGCAATTCGTCCGTCATTTCCAAGGGCATTGCCGCGCCTATCTCCACCGAATTTCTGCCAAGCTCACCATTTTCCCATTTTTCCAATCAAATTCCTGCTCTTCCCAAATTCCGCCTAAAGGGTATCTCCCGTATTCGGCTTTTCCCATTTTCACTTCTGCTTTTCCATTCATATAGTATCAGGAGATAATTATTTCTCTATTATCTCCCTTCTTAGATACCTGACCGATTTTTCCTTTTTTGTACCCTCACGCATATTATAAGAACAATTCTTATTTCCTATATATGTGATTATGGAAATATTCTATCTATATATAAGATATATAGAGTGAATATTGCACTTACGGATTTAATCGGCAATTAGAGGAATATAATCGAAATGCTAATCGTCAAATAGCAAAACTGATAATTTCCGATTACGTAAGCCATTATCTCAGGGGATATTCTTAGTTCCACTTTATTCTGTGATCCGAGTTCCTTCCAAACTTGCCCAGCCCTTTCCATTATTTTCAAAACCCCGTTTTTCCTCTTGACTTGATCCAAAATAGTTACTATATTTCGGTGGCAGTTTTCAAAGTACCTATGCAGAGGGGAGACATTGTGGCTTACGCTATAGGCATAAGCTGCCTTGACGGGCGAGAGAGTAAGTCGGGTTCAGCTGTTGTCGAGTCTCCGCACTCGACAGTCCCGTTCGGTCGGGAAAGGTCCTGTTTCTTGGGAACCCGACAACTCGGACTCGCAAATCGAAGGCGCTTCCGGATCACTTCCATAGGTGACAGTGATTGTAGTGCCTTTTTCTTTAGTAGTGCCTGTATGTGCTATAGTCCCGACCCTCCGGGATCACCCTACGGTTAAAACCATCAGTCAATAAGTGTGCGGTCATGGTAGCAATTTCTGAAATACGACCTGATTCGAATTAGCTTGCAGTTTCCGACTGCAAGCATAAAAAAGAGGAGTGAGAAATGAGGACATTGTGTATACTATTGCTCGCAGGCGTTTTGCTCGGTGCACCTTTGTCAGCGCTATCTTATACAGTTACTGTCATATCGCCTAATGGAGGAGAGAATTGGCAAATTGGCACGACCCAACGGATACAATGGTCCTACAGCGGGACTTTTTCCTCGTTTGATCTGCATGTCTCACGGAACGGAGGCTCCACGTGGTCGCCAATCGAGACTGGACTGCCGGGTAATTACACATACCGTGACTGGACGGTGACAGTGCCAGCTTCATCATCATGCAGGATTCGAGTTACAGGCTATTACACTGGTGGGTCTGTACAAGACGCAAGCAACAGCAACTTCACGATTTCAGATCCCCCGACAATCACAGTCACATCGCCTAATGGAGGAGAGACCTGGTACAAACAGGCGACATACAACATCACATGGTCCACAACGGGCTCGGTTGGGAACGTGCTTATTCATCTGTATCGAGGCGGAACCAACGTACTGGTGATCTCAGCCAACACGTTTAATGATGGCTCATATTCGTGGACTGTCCCGACGACGTTGACCGCCGCATCTGATTACAGGATTGGCATGGCGGAGATAGACGGAGATCCATCGGACTTCTCAAATAACTACTTCACAATTGCCAATGCTACTATCACAGTCACGTCGCCTAACGGTGGTGAAAACTGGCGGCTTGGCGAGACACACAACATCACTTGGACTACGACGCCCGGCGTGGGCAATCTGCAGATTCACTTGTACCGAGGTGGCACGATGGTGCAAGTCTTGTCCGCGAGTTATCAGAACGTCAGTCCATTCTCTTGGACGATCTCCGGTAGCCTAACGCCAGCATCGGATTATCGCATTGGTATGTCGGAGGTTGGCGATGGTGATCCTTCGGATTTTTCCAATAACTACTTTACGCTTTCCAGCCCGACAGTGACAGTCAGCGTTCCCAATGGCGGCGAGAACTGGCAAGTTGGTACAACCCAGCGGATTCAATGGTCCTACAGCGGGACTTTTTCTTCGTTTGATTTGCATATCTCACGGGACGGAGGCTCCACGTGGTCGCCAATCGAGACTGGACTGCCGGGTAATTACACATACCGTGACTGGACTGTGACAGGCCCAGCTTCGTCGTCCTGCCGCATTCGTGTAACAGGCAACATCTATGAGGGGTCTGTGAGCGATCAAAGCAATGCTAACTTCACAATAATTGGAACAATAAACGTGACTTTTCCGACTCCGGGCATAACGCTTTGGAAAGGTCACACCTACCATATCACGTGGACATGGTCTGGCGTTACCGGCAACGTTCGAGTTCAGGTGCTGCGATCTGGATCCTTATATTATCAACTCGCCGCAAATGATCCCAATGACGGCGATCTTGAGTTTGAGGTTCCGTTTGGTGAGAACCAGACACCTGGATACAATTGGCCGGAAGATGGGAATTATCAGGTTCGGGTAGAAGCCTTGAACGGATCAGGCAGCGCCAATTCCGGTTACTTCAGCATTCTGCGTCCGACTATCAGCGTCACTTTCCCGAATGGCGGACAGACCATGTATCGTGGCCAGACCATTGACGTGACATGGTCTCAGAATCAGGTGGAATCCAACCAACCGATTCTGCTGCAATGGTATCACGGAAGCACTCCTGACCAGTTAATTACTGCGAGTGCTCCCAACACTGGATCGTACAGTTGGACGATTCCTTGTGACTTTGCCACGGGAATGGATTATCGCATCGCCGTGTCCGCCTACAATGGTGAGGTATGGGATTTCTCCGACGGGAACAATACGATTGCGCAGGTTCCAGCAACCACTCCGGTATCGCCAGCAATCGGCGGCACTTTGCAGGGACCGCCGTACATATTTACGTGGAATCCGGTTTCTGGTGCCACTCAATATCGAATCAAGGTTTCAACGCATCCTGACATGTCATCACCGATTTTTGATGACGATGCCATTCCCGGAACCCAGACCTCTTACACATACAATGATTACCTGCAGTGGAACTTGGTCCACTATTGGCAAGTGTGCGCTCTCCGGTACGGGTGCTGGGGGGCATGGCCGACAGTGTGGAATTTCACGCCCCAAGCTGCACCAATGTCAATCACAGTGACATCGCCAAATGGAGGCGAAATCTGGTCAATGAATGAACCCCACAACATCACCTGGACAACCACCGGGCCCGTGGGAAATGTGCAAATCCACTTGTACCGCAACAGCCCCAGCGGGCCGATGGTCTATTCAATTGCCGCCGGTGCGCCGAACACGGGCAGTCTGGAGTGGACTATTCCTCCGGAGATTGCCACACACTCGGACTACTTGATTGGCATATCGCAAGCAAGCACAGGAGACCCATTCGATTTCTCAGACGCGTGGTTTACAATTAATGGCGCATCTCTTTCCATTACCTCGCCAAACGGTGGCGAGACCCTCACCATGGGCCAGCCGTGGCAGATCCAGTGGACATCAACAGGTAACATCAGCACCGTTCATGTCGAACTCTACCAAGGAAATCCCCCGAACGGCGAACCGTTGCGAGTGTTGCATGGAGGCACGCCCAACACTGGATCTTTGTGGTGGAACCCAGTAGATATCGACCTGACCCCTGCCTGCAACTACTATCTTGCCATTTCAGATGATGCAGACGGCGATCCATGGGACTTCTCCAATGGTGCCTTCTGCATCGAGAATTTGCAGGAGTCTATTACAGTAACAAGTCCCAATGGCGGGGAAAACTGGCAGGTGGCGACGACCCAGCAGATACTGTGGTCTTCGGTGGGTACGTTCACATCTTTTGATCTTCACATTTCGCGCAACGGCGGTTCAACGTGGACGACCATAGAAACCGGACTTCCAGGCAACTACACCTACCGAAACTGGACAGTGACCTCGCCAGCCTCAACGAGTTGCCGCATGAGGGTGACGGGCTATTACACGGGCGGATCAGTCCAGGATGCCAGCAACGCTAACTTTACGATCACAGATCAGCAGACCCTGACGGTGCTTTCACCCAACGGAGGCGAATTCTGGCAGGTGAACCAGTCATACAATATTACCTGGAGTTCATCGGGAGCCGTCGGCAATGTGCTGATTCATCTGTATCGCGGCGCGCCTCCACACGGCACATTCCTGCAATCGATAATTAATAATACCCAGAACGATGGGTTGTGCCAGTGGACAGTCTGGCCGTGGTTGGAAGTCGGTTCGGATTATTACATCGGAATCGCGGACGTTGACAACGAACCGTGGGATTATTCCAATGCGCCGTTTATGATTCAGCATCCATGTGTGGATGGGGAGATATCGGGGTATGTTGACAACCCGGATGGGGAGCGCGTCAGTGGTGCGACCGTCACGGTGCAGCGCACGGATGTACCCGGTAGTCCTCTTAATGCACAGACCAACGCCAACGGCGAGTTCCTCTTCTCAAATCTTGCTCTTGGAACCTACAGTCTGCGAGCGACCCATCCGGAATACGAGCAGGCGCTAGTGGATGCATTTGTAGAGTGCCGAGATGAGGAAAATAGAGCGCGGGCGAATTGGATAGTGACTTTGTTTAGACGGTTCGATCTGGACATTGAATCGGTTCAAGCTTACCAGACAGTGCGGTACAGCGATTCTGGAGATTCAAGGCTCATCGCCGGCAAACCGACGGTCGTTATTGCCACTGTGCGCGAGACACATGCCTCTCCCCGCAGTGTCGGCAATGTCACGGGCAAGCTATGGATTATCAACGGAGCACAGGAAAGCGGCCCGTTTAACAGCGAATGGCCGCAGGGGGGCGCGCTGCCCGGTTACACCGTCAAGTCAAATTTCAGCTATACTGACATGAAGAACTGGGAGGATGGCCTCTACTTCATCATCACTGATCCAGATTCAACACCTCAGGGTCAATACACTCGTTTCCGGGTTCGTCTGGACAGAACGGATCAGAACAATGGCAACAACGAGGAAACGAGCGGCAACTATACGTTTGTCTACTCACTGCCGCTGACCGTGCATATCGTCCCGGTCTTCTCGTCGGACTACCGGAGTTTGCCTCCGGCGACGTACGAGCAAATTCGCGAAGATACTCGGAACCGAATGGCGGACATGTTCCCCTATACTGAAGCAAGACTATCGTTCACTTTGGACAGCCCGATTTCGGATCTGGAACATGAGTCGGACGAGCGGGAATTGACTAACCAAGTAATCTTGGACCTTGGTGAACGCGCAGCCGATGGTCCGGGCGAGTACTTTGTGGCCGTTTTTCCTGCCTGCGAGTTGTTAGCGCCCCATAACGGCACTTACGTGCCTGCACCAGGTTTCGCCTATTATTTGGGAGCGCCCTTGCCATACGATCGCTGTTGTTTCGTGGCAGGTGCCACATCGACACCTCTTATCTGTCCATCAATGCCCACTATTGTCATGCACGAGCTGGGCCATTCGATTGCCGCCCTCCTCGACGTCTATGGACGATGCGATGAGAATCCGTCGCCGTGTGCCCTCGATCAATGGGGCTTAAGCACCCGGACAACATACTGTCTTACCAGCTACCGCGGCTTGGCTCCGGGTGAGGATCCTGGTTCGCTTTACTCTTGGATTGATCTAATGGGATCGAACAGGTGTAAGCAGTGGGTGAGATGGGATCCGACGTACCGGATGCTCCGGGAGCGAGCGTTGCCCATCCCGCTGGTTGTACGGCAAGACGAACCGACTAGGGACACAGGACCCTATTGCATGGTTTCAGGGATGGTGGGTCTGGATTCAACAGTCTTTGGCTTAAAACTTCGAAATTCCTCTGGCTCGTTTGCCCCCACAGCTGTGGATTCCGGTGCCTATCGGATCGATTGGTGGAACTCCGACCCCATCGAAATTCTTCAGACAGTGTGGATGGATCCCACGATCGAAGGTCAGGAGGTTCCGGATCAGGATCGTCCATTCTGGATTGTTGCTTCCCGACCGCTAAACGCGGGCATAGTGACCCTGAGTATTGGAGACTATGAGATAGCGCGAATCGAGGCTTCGGAGAATGCACCCACAGTAAATGTGGTCGCACCGAATGGAACGGAGAACCTCACCGATAGTACGGTAGTCGTATGGTCAGCTACGGATCCCGATGGGGATTCGCTGTGCTATGACCTGTTCGCGAAGCGAGATGCGGGTGACTGGGAAGTGATCGCAACGGGACTGCGCAGCACATCTACTGTCTGGTACCTGGAATACTTCCCGGGCACGAATGCAGGTCGCATCAAAGTCATGGCATCGGACGGCTGGCACACGGCAGTCGACTCCAGTGACGGCACTTTCACCATCGCTGCGCACGATCCGGTAGCATACATCGAATCTCCTCAAGATACGGCTGCCGTTCTGGCGACATCTTATGTCTCGCTGTCCGGTTGGGCTACTGACCTGGAAGACGGCAACCTTCCCGGTGATAGCCTCGTGTGGTCGTCGAACCTCAATGGTTTCTTGGGAAGAGGTAGCGTGATTCAAGCGGCTAATCTATCCCCGGGAATGCACCTGATCACGCTGTCTGCAGCCGATAATGATGGCAATTTAGGCTTTGACTCTGTCTACGTTCAAGTGCTCGCGGATGCTGACCAAGATGGGATGGACGACGGATGGGAATCAGCCCACGGCTTGAACCCCTCGCTGCACGATGCTTATACGGATCTCGACCTGGATCAGTTGATGAATGGACAGGAATATGCCTTGGGCACGTACCCCAACAATCCCGATACTGACGGCGACACTTACGGTGATGGTCAGGAGGTTGCTGCTGCTTCTGATCCACTCGACCCAGCATCAATACCGAATGTGACTTGGGTCACGCCCCCGGCTGGAGGCTGGGCGCTGATTCCGAACGGACAGATCGGGTTCAATGACGCTTTGCTCTTTTCATGGAATGCCGCTACTGCAGACGACTCGCTGCGACCGCTGAGTTATGAGGTCCATGTGGACTCGGATCCCAACTTCTCAAATCCACTGGTTGCGCCCGCAGACACCCAAACGACGGTTGCCGCTCTATGGCAACTGCCTGTGGGTATCGTTTACCTCTGGAAGGTCAAAGTGACGGACACATATGGACATTGGATCTGGAGCGATGTTGCCTCGATCACGCGAGCCTCTAATCCGCAAGTTCCCGTGAGGATCACGGATTTGACGGTCATCGTGACAGCAAATGGCCTGCAATTTGACTGGAGTCCGGTAACTATAGATACGGCGGGGAATCCAATCACGGTAGGACTCTACATTATCTATGGGTCTCCAGCACTGGATCAACCGTATTTACCGATTGCTTACACTTCGACTAACACTTGGACAGACACAGAGGCGCTTAATCTTCAGTGGCCGAAGTGGTTCTACGCGGTAGAAGCAAGTACCGATTACAGTCCGCCAGGATTGTTCTCGCGAACTTCGTGGCCGAATCACAGCAGTTCAGGTCATGGCAGGCAGAGTAGATAGGGGAGTCACTTCGCCGCTGTGGGTTTGGACACTTCTCGCATTCTGACCGACATGTTTAACGACAGCACCGACTACATCACCCTGACCGCCTACAACATCGAAGGCAACGAAAGCGGTTATTCGCAGGAATTGATCCTAATTCCGGGACTCCCGACACCCCAGGAAATCAATGACCTCACCATTTCAAGATCAGACAATAATGTGGTGTTATCCTGGTCGCCCGTGGTTTCAGATACTTCAGGCAATCCGTTCATTGTGTCCTACTACGTGATCCTGAGTTCCACGGAAAGTCCTCCATTTGAACCGACGTCGCTAGATTCCATCGGTTCCGTGTCACCACCCGCTACATCATTCACAGATCCCGATGCCCTTGATGAGCAGATGCGGTTCTATAATGTCAAGTCTGTCATCGAATAAGAAACCTGATCCGTGATTAGGTTCTTCTGACATGAACTAAAGAAATAACCGATTCCATTTCACGTGAGGTCGGTTTTTTCATTTATCCTCGCGAATCACGGTTGGTCAAAAAAAAGCTTGATTTTTGATTCGCCAAAACGTATCTTGATGCTTGTGATCTCGGACTGAGATTCCCCATCGGTTCTTCTCGTTCGCACGGATTTTTCGACGCTCCCGTTTCTGGGGGGGATTGCTCAATTATTTATTTACCTGCAGAGGCATCCGAATGATTAGTATTTTGCCAGACCATGTTCTGCGAAGTTCTTTTTGGCCTGAAGATGTTAGGGTGATCTCTGTCAAGTATATTGGCAATGACCAAATCAGAATCGAGGCTGTCGGTGTTGAAACACAGCGATTCTATAATCCGGTTTTATCAGAGAAGGACTTGGAGATTGTTCAAATCCTGGAGGAGAGACCCTTCCATTTCAAGGGAGATGGAGAATCTCTGTTTCTATATCTTGAGTCTCACAGAATCAGAAACGCCTTCCAATTTGATCCTCTGTATGCGGTCAATGTTTCTCAGGTTGACCCACTCCCACACCAAATAGACGCAGTTTATCATCATATTCTTCCCAATCCACGAATACGTTTCCTCATTGCTGATGACCCAGGAGCAGGAAAAACTATTATGGCGGGGCTTCTTTTGAAGGAGTTAAAATATCGTGGTCTTGTGGAGAGAGTGTTGATTGTCGCGCCGGGTCACCTAAAAGACCAATGGACCAGGGAGATGAAAGAGAAATTTCAGGAAAACTTTAAAAGGATTGATAGAGCGGTCATGAATGCCTCTTGGGGACAAAATGTCTTTACGATTGACAATCAAATCATCATTTCAATGGATTTTGCGAAACAAGATGATGTCATGTTCGCGCTCAAGGACTCAACATGGGACCTGTGCATAGTGGATGAAGCACATAAGATGTCCGCCTACAAATATGGGAGGAAAATAGCCAAAACACAGAGATATACTTTTGGAGAACTTCTCTCACCGTTGACAAATCACTACCTATTCTTGTCAGCCACCCCCCATCGTGGGGACCCTGACAATTTTCGTCTCTTGCTTGAGCTCTTGGTTCCAGGGTTCTTTGCAGATACCTCTTTACTTATGGAATCTGTTAGAAATAAGGATAATCCCTTGTTTATAAGAAGATTAAAAGAAGACCTTAAGGATTTTGAAGGAGCACCTATATTCCCACCAAGAGAGGTACATACAATCAAATACTATCTGTCAGACGATGAAAAAAGACTATATAACTCAGTTACTGAATACGTTGAAAAGCATTTTAATAAGGCATTGCAGAAGGGTAAACGAAATGTCACTTTTGCGCTTACTATCCTGCAACGTCGTCTTGCATCAAGTGCTCGTGCTATTAGAAAATCTTTAGAGAGAAGATGCAAACGATTGAAGGAGCTTTACGAGAAAGGGGAGCTTATTTCTGAATGGGGATATGATGAAGAACAACTCGAAGATCTGGAGGAAAGGGAAAGATGGAAAAATGAAGAAGAGCTGTTAGAAAGACTTACTTCAGCGGAAAATCTTGCGGAGTTGAAAGAAGAGATAGAAAAACTTGAGGAGCTGGTAATAATAGCCAAGGAAGTAGAAAAGAAAGAAATCGAAACCAAACTGAACGAACTAAGAAAAGTGATGGAGTCCCAAAAGCTTCGTGAAACTCAAACAAAACTCCTGATATTCACAGAGGCTAAGGATACCCTTGAATATCTAATTGAGAAATTGAAGGGCTGGGGGTATTCTACAGCAGCTATTCACGGCGGGATGAACCTTGATTTGAGAATTAAATCTGAACATGATTTCAAGAATCTATCGCAAATCATGGTTTCCACAGAAGCCGGTGGTGAAGGTATCAATTTGCAGTTCTGTTGGCTGATGGTCAATTATGATATCCCCTGGAATCCAAATCGTCTTGAACAAAGAATGGGTCGAGTTCATCGTTACGGACAGCAGCATGAAGTTCACATCTATAATTTGGTTGCTGTGGAGACAAGGGAAGGATGTATTTTAAACAGGCTATTTGAGAAACTATCGAGTATTCGTGAACATCTTGGTTCGGATAAAGTATTTGACGTTATAGGCGAAGTCCTGGTTGGGAAAAGTCTGAAGGACTTGATTGTCGATGCGATTACCAACAAGAGAACCATGGAAGAAATTCTCCAAGATATAGATAGAGTTCCAGATGAGGAAGCCATTAGTCGTGTAAAGGAAGCAAGCCTTGAAGCCTTGGCTACCAAGCACATTGATCTCACCAGAGTCTCAGGTGAACAGCGCACAGCTAAGGAAAACAGATTGGTGCCAGAATACGTTGAAAAATTCTTTCAACGGTCTACTAAAATCCTTAACATCAAAATGGCAAAACGACAGGATGGTTTTTGGCATGTATCTTCTGTACCATTCGAAATACGCACTCAACCGTATGAATTCAAATCAAAATATGGAGAAGTTCAAAGGGAGTACAGTAGGATTTCTTTTGACAAAGATAAAGCTTTTAAGGGTCAAGCTGAGTTCGTGGCAATGGGACATCCATTGCTCGAATCTGTAGTGAATGCCATAATGAATCAATTTAATTCGATAGCAAAAGAAGGTGCGGTATTCTCCGACCCGGACAGGAAATTGGATGGCATCATTTGGTTTTTTGAGATTGAAATAAAAGATGGGAAAAATGAGATCGCTGGGAAAAGACTCCTTGCTGTGTATGATGGCATTGAGGATAATTCGAGGCATTATTTCTTTATGAATCCCTCAATTCTCTGGGACCTCAAACCAAACACAATTGATCAATCTTTGGATAAGTCTGTTTCCCCATTAACTTCAAACCTGGACCAAGTGAAAGCATTTGTTATCGAGCAAGGTCTTGAAAAGTACAAGCAAGAAATATTGGAAACACGTCAGCATAATGCTGAAATCAAAAAGAAGTACGGTATCCGTTCCCTTGAGTCGATGATCCTCGAGTCAGAAGCGAAAATTTCTGAGTATGAGACAAGAAAAATGAAAGGAGAGAGCATTCCAGAGATAACGATTCAAAACGAAATACGGAAGAAAGAGGATTTGGAAAGAAAAAGGGCTCGACTGTTCAAAGAGATCGAATCTGATATTCACTTATATCCCACTGAACCAAAAGTAATTGGTGCTGTTAGAGTCATACCTTTGAAGCCACATGGTAAGCTGACGTACAACAAAGAGACGGAAGAAAAAGGGATGCAAGTAGCGATGGAATACGAACAATCTCGAGGCAGAGAACCAGAGGATATTCATGAGCGGAATTTAGGATACGATATCCGGTCCAAAGATGATTCTGACCATTATCGATATATTGAAGTCAAAGCGTGGTCAGACACAGGACCTGCAATGCTGACTCCAAATGAATGGCTTATGGCGAATAGACTTCAAGATGAATACTGGTTATATATTGTGGTGAATGCCATCGCTGACCCAGAATTATACGTGATCCAAAATCCTGCGGCGAAGTTTGACCCCGAAGAACAAATTGAGATTGTCAGATACGTGGTTAATAACTGGCAAGAAAAAGCAGAAGGTGTCAAATGACTCAAGATGAAATACAATATATCATTAGAAGCGGCGAATCTGAAACAGTAGAGTTCAAACCGAATTTCAACAATGAAGTCCTGGAAACTGTTGCTGCATTCTCAACTACGCGGGGAGGTGCCATATTGATTGGTATATCCAATAGTGGTGAAATTCAGGGAGTAACGCTGGGGGTCGAAAGCCTCAGAGATTGGGTGAATGCTGTTTCTGATGTCACTGAACCCAAGATAATTCCAGATATTGAATCACATCATATGGAGCAAGGAGATGTCGTTGTTGTAACCGTAAGCGAATCACCAATTAAGCCGGTTAGTGCAAGGGGAAGAAGTTACAAGAGAGTTGGCAATAGTAACAGGGTTATGACGCCTCAAGAAATCGCCGAAATGAGTTACAGGTCAATCGGTTCCAGCTGGGATAGAATCCCGACGGAAGCAAAAGTCGATGATATTGATTTAAACAAAGTCAGCGAGTACGTAATTCAAGCAAACAAGACTGGTAGGAAAAAAATTCCAGAAAACGAATCGCCATTGGAAACACTCACTAAGTTGGAATTAACCAAAGAAAATCGACCAATTAGAGCTGCAATTCTTTTATTTGGGAAAGATCCGCAGAGGAAGTTTTCTCAAGCTGTCATTCACTGTGGAAGATTTAAAGAATCCACGGTAATCATTGATGACCAGATGATCCATGGTTCTGTTATCGACCAAATCGATAGAGCGGAAGATTTCGTGAAAAAGAACACCAATGTCCGATTCGAATTTACTGGCGAACCAGCAAGAAAAGAGGTTTGGGATTATCCACTTAAAGCCATTAGAGAAGCTATTATTAATTCAGTGTGCCATAGGGATTATACATTTCCCTCTAACACGGAAATAAGAATTTATGAAGACAGATTAACCATTTGGAATCCAGGCGGATTGCCTGCAGGTATCACTTTGGAAGACCTCCATAAATCCCATCGGTCTGTGTTGCGAAACACTGGAATCGGTGCTATATTTCATGACCTCGGATTCATCGAAAAATGGGGTAGTGGGATTGATAGGATGAAAGAAGCATGCAAAGATTCTGACCTTCCTGAACCTGCATTTGAAGAGTACCAGAATGGTTTCCAAGTGACATTCAGAAAAGACATTTATACAGAAGAATATCTCCGCAAGCAGGATTTGAATGAACGACAAATAAAGGCGGTCCTGTTCACAAAGGAAAAAGGGAAGATTACCAATAAGCAGTATCAGGAATTATTTAGAGTGTCAAAGCCAACTGCAACCAATGACCTAAAGGAGCTTGTGGAAAAGAAAATTTTGTTGAGAATTGGAATCACAGGTAAAGGGACCTCGTATGCCCTGGTAAAGGGAAAGGACTAATATAGGGCTGAAAGGGCTAACAAAGGGCTAATAAAGGGCTAAATTGACCAATGTATAAGTAATAAACGACCAAAACGGTAATGAAAAGGTAACGAAAGTAATGAATAAGTAATGAAATAACGGACATTTATCGGACATATCAGACATTTATCGGACATGGTATGGCGTTGGCTTGGCGTTTTTGGCGATTAGTTGGCGATTAAGAATCTAACAGAGACCTTCATCGGGTCACAAGAAAAGGTTAATCATAAATGCCAAAGAAATCTTTCATCGAAGTGGATTTTCCGATTAAGGAAGTCAGTGAAGAATCCGTAAGGGAAAAGAATATACGACACGGGCATATCTCCACCCTCCACATCTGGTGGGCGCGCAGACCTCTGGCTTCGTCAAGGGCATCCATCTATGCAGCACTTACGCCGGAACCGAAAGATGAAGAAGATAGGCTCAAGAAATCACAGTTCATCGCCAAGCTGAGCAAATGGGAAAATTCTCTCAACAAAGATGTGATTGACAAAGCCAGAAGGGAAATCCTGGAAGCGAATGGTGGAAAACCTCCCAAAGTACTTGACCCCTTTGCCGGGGGAGGAGCCATACCTCTTGAAGCTCTTAGGTTAGGTTGTGAAACCTATGCCAGTGATTTGAATCCCGTGGCGGTACTGATAGAAAAAGCTACCTTGGAATATCCTCAGAAATATGGCAGAGCGACGAGGAAAATCAAAGATGCATTTGGTGAGCGTGAAGAAGAATATAACCCCCTTCTGGAAGATGTGAGGAAGTGGGGTAATTGGGTGTTGGAGGAGGCGAAGAAAGAGATTGGTAAGTTCTATCCCCCTGACCCCGATGGTTCCATTCCGGTGGGGTATATATGGGCAAGAACCGTAAAATGCCAGAATCCCATCTGTGGCGCGGAAATTCCTTTAGTAAGGCAAACCTGGCTTGCTAAGAAAGATAACAAAAAGGTTGCCTATACATTGATTCCAAAAGGCAACAGAATTGAATTTGAAATAGAAGATGTGCCTTTGGATTGGAAATGCACGGGTACAAAGTGTTCCTGCAAATACTGCAGCGGTACAGTGAAAAGGGCAAAGGCAATCTGCCCCTGCTGTGGCTCAGGGCTAAGTGATAAAGAGGTGAGAAAACAGTTCCAGAAAGGGAAATCCGGTCAGCGAATGGTAGCGGTTGTTCTGCATCATCCGACAAGGCGGGGAAAAACCTACCGCGTTGCTACAGAAAAAGACGTAGAGATTTTCAAAGAGGCTGAAAAGTATCTTGATAGGAAAAGGCAGGAACTCTTCGATAAATGGGGCTTTAACCCCGTGCCGGATGAACTGCTGCCTAAAGAACGAGCTCGAGGTTTTTCAGGCTTTAGGGTTTTACTCTATGGAATGAATTCTTGGGGAGACCTTTTCAACTCACGCCAGAAGCTGGCGCTGATTACATTTGTGGAGAAGGTGAAACAGGCTCAGGAGAAAATGCTGGCTGAAGGCATCGAAGTAGGGTATGCTAAGTCGGTAATGAGTTATCTGGGGTTGGGTATAGATCGATTGGCAACATATATGGTTGTGCTGACAAGATGGAGACCTGATGTTCTCTCTTTTGAAAGAGCATTTGATAGACAGGCGCTGCCTATGATTTTGGACTATGGAGAAGTCAGTCCTATTAGTGATGCAAGAGGTCAATGGGATTTGGAGCCAATGTTAGAAGCAATAAAACATGTTTCTGAGATTTCCATCCATGCCACGGTTGCCCAATCTTCTGCAACATCTGTATCCTTTCCCGATAACTACTTTGATGCAATTGTTACAGACCCTCCGTATTGGGATAATGTGGCTTATGCAGACTTATCTGATTTTTTTTATGTCTGGCTCAAGCGTACTATCGGAGGTTTTTATCCTAAATTATTTGCAACACCACTAACACCGAAAGCAGATGAGATTATTAAGGATCCCGGTAGATCAAAGGATGAAACTTATTTTGAAAAAATGATTACTAAAGCCTTTCAGGAAATTTATCGAGTATTGAAACCAGAAGGAATTTTCTGCATTGTTTTCGCCCATAAATCGACCGAAGCATGGGAAACAATCATCAATGCCCTTTTGAATTCAGGTTTATATCTCACTGCTTCCTGGCCTATTCATACAGAAATGAAATCGAGGCTTGTCGCCAAAGAATCCGCAGCTCTTGCCTCCAGCGTCTATATGGTCTGTCGTAAACGAACCGAGAACATAACCGCAAATTACAGCGAGGTCAAACCCCTGATCGAAGCAAGGATAAAAGAAAAACTCGACCAATTCTGGAACGAGGGCATCGTTGGGGCGGATTTCTTTATTTCTGCTATTGGTCCTGCCTTGGAAGTTTTTGGAAAATATGAGTGCGTGGAAAAGCTCTCTGGCGAGAAGGTTTCAGCAAAGGAACTGCTTGAGTTCGTTCGCAAAAGCGTGAGCGAATATGCCCTTACTAAGATTCTCAAAAAACCGAAGCTGGGAGGCATAGACGAGGATACGAGGTTCTATTTACTCTGGCGCTGGACCTACAATTCAGCACCGGTGCATTTTGATGATGCCAGAAAACTGGCTCAGGCAGTAGGTATTGAAATCACTGAACACTGGGGGAATGGATACCTCAAGAAAGACAAGGAATTTATTAGCGTCCTGGATGCCAGGGAAAGAGGACGAAAGTTTTTGGAAAAAGGCAATTTTGCTAATATGATTGATGTTCTCCATGCCTGTCTGCTCTATTGGGACCAAAATGATAAGATGGCGATATCAAAGGTACTTAACGAAACTGGTCACATGAATAACAATGATTTCTGGCAGGTAGCTCAGGCAATATCGGAAGTCTTACCGGAAGGGGATAAAGAGAGGCAAATGCTGCAAGGTTTCCTGTATGGCAGAGATGGCTACAGTAAATTAGGTCCCGGACAACAGAAAATGTTTTAGGAGGATAGAAGATGGCACTACCATCCTGGTGGCAAGTAACGACCCCACATGCGGATATTCAAAAAGGTCGGATGACCGAAGCGATCTTCGCTGCGAATTTAGGTGATGTCGTGGTGGGGAAAGGTCCCGACGTCTATCGAGACGCGGCGACTTTCTTTCAAAAAACCTATTTAACTCAAGGTTTAGCGAATCTGTTACAAAACGTCCTCACCCGACTATGTGGAGAAAAAGCTGACCCTGTGATTCAGCTTCAGACACCTTTTGGCGGTGGTAAAACCCATGCTCTGCTTGCGTTATACCATGCCATAAAAAATAGAGGCGTGATAAATCACATCCCGGCAGTTTCTGAACTTCCTAATCCGCACAATCCTAAAGTAGCCGTTTTCGTAGGTACTCAAGCAGATGTGATTTCCGGAAAGACGCCATGGGGTGAAATTGCTTACCAATTGGGATGCTATGAAGTTGTGGCAGAACACGATAAGAAGCGTGTAGCTCCTGGAGAAGAACTGTTGAAACAAATTTTTAAATTGTCAGGACCAACATTGATTCTGATGGATGAGCTCTTAGAATATATCGTTAAGGCAAATCGAGTAGAAAAAGTTGAAAACATAACCCAGGGACAAACCCTCGCTTTCCTTCAAGAAATATCCGAAGCGGTAGCTTCCTCCCCCAACTGCTGCTTGGTAATTACTCTCCCTGCCAGTATTCTGGAAAGATATGATGAACAAGCAGAGAGGTCATTACAACAATTACAGAATATTTCAGGTCGTGTGGAGGCGGTATATGTCCCAGTGGAAGGGATGGAACTGTATGAGGTGATCCGTACGAGGCTATTCGAAGACTTTGGCGATGAAAATACCCGAAGAACAGTTGCTCAAAGCTATTTCAATCTATATCAAAGACTGAAAACCGATGTACCATCTGAAGTCAAAGAAGTTGCCTATCGTGAACGAATCGAACGCGCATATCCCTTCCATCCGGAACTGATTGATGTATTATATGAACGTTGGGGATCTTACCATACTTTCCAGAGAACCAGAGGAGTCTTGAGGTTATTAGCAGAAGTGGTTGCTGACCTTTATAAAAGAAAAGCCGTATCTCCGCTAATCCATTCATCTCTGATTAATCTTGAGAATCAGACAATACGACGGGAATTCATAAAGCACATTGGGAATGAGTATGATAGCGTGATTTCAGCGGACATTGCTGGTAGAAATGCCAAGGCGCCTAAGGTTGACAAGGAAATGGGCAGCGAATATGAGATTTATGGAATCGCTAAAGGTATTGCCACATCAGTGTTTCTGTCTTCTTTCAGTGGGGGAACAAGCAAAGAAACCACTCTGCCAAGGATTCGAGTTGCATTGCTTCGAGAAAACATTCCTTCAACGATAGTAGGCGATGCAGTGTCCAAATTGGAGGATGAGCTTTGGTTTTTCCACTCGGACAAATCACAATACGCATTTCGCAATCAGCCAAATCTGAATCGGGTAATAGTGGATAGAGAAGAGGCAATTTCTGATTACAAAATACCTGAGAAACTAAAAGAACTAATCCAGAAGCAAGCAGGGAAGGCATTCGATGTATATTTGTGGCCCGAGAGCGCTTCAGATATTCCCGACAATAAGAACTTGAAGCTCGCTATCCTATCACCAAACCAACCATACGATTCTGAAGCGAGCAAAAAACTCACGCAAGAACTGTCTGAAAAAGCTGGCATAGGTTTTAGGATTTATAAAAACACGTTATTCGTGTTGCTCATTGACGAGAATCACTCGGTTTCTCTGAACAAAGCAATCAGAAGATTGCTTGCTTTTGAAGATACCCTGACTAATCAGATCATGCTGGATACGATGCCAGAACCAAGCCAGAAAGAATTAAAAGACAAATTTAAAGAAGCGCAGAAAGAGACTCCCTTCAAGATACTCAATGTCTATAGATATTTGGCTTATACGGGAGAAAGTGGGATTCTGTGGAAAGATTTAGGTATCCCGACAATAGGTAGCGGTCAGGCAATTTCAGAAAGGGTGAAATTATACCTCGAAGACCAGGAAAAGCTGCTCTCCAAACTGACCCCGAGATATATTCTGGAGAAAACTTTTGGCGAGGAAGATGATGAAAAACTTCTAAAAGATATCTATGAACTATTTTTCAAAACTCCGGGTTTTCCACTTCCTGAATCTGAGGGGGTTATAATCAAAGCAGTAGCAGATGGTGTGAAAGCCGGTATTTTGGGAATGCAGGAGGATTCAAATGTCTATTTCAAGGAAACTGCAACGCCTCACATGGATTCGATTGTATTACGTAAAGAAGTTGCAGAAATGAGAAAAGGCGAAATAGTGAAGCCTTCACCCGCCGGTCCAACCAGTGGAACTGGACCTACGACTCGACCAAAATTACATCCTGGGGGTGAAGTGAAACGCATTAAAATCAGAGCGAAGGTCCCATGGGATAGATTATCAGAAATGGTAAGAGGCGTCATAGGACCGCTTAAAGATAAAGGAAGACCTCCGGAAATCACTATAGAAATCAGTGCAGAATCTGATGAGGGTTATGATAGGACTACATTGGACAGTAAAGTAAAAGAAACGCTTATGCAAATTGGTGGGCAGATAGAGAACTGGGAAGAGAAATAATTCCTAATCATTTACGCTTGTATATATAGCAGTTCGGGTGATGCCGTGCCCCCGCCCCTGCATACCCCCATCAACCCACCCTGTGCCTTGCCCACCTTTTTCAATAGCTATACCATCATCTATTTACCGTGCTGACAATTCGAGATCGATGACGGTCTATCCATTGCGTCTGCAAGAACACTATTTTCTAATTGACTCTTAGCTGGAAATCCCTTATATTGTGTAAGCAGAAATCTATATTCAACATAATAATAACAGACACTTAAATAAAATAACTGTCCCAATATGTCGGTACTTGTCAATAACTACCGACACTTTAGGACAAATGCGGAATGTAAATGCATTCATATCAGGTAAATAAGACGATAGAACTCGCAAAGAAGAAGGGAGTAATCCGTCCGAGGGACCTGGACGAATTCAAAATCCCTCGAAAGTCGCTAAACCGCCTTTTTCACGCTGGGATTTTTAGACGTGTCGCGAGGGGTCTGTACGAACTAACAGACATTCACCCTACTGACAGACACACGTTCGCTGAAGTCGCCAGGAGAATTCCAAATTGTGTCATATGCCTACTGTCCGCCCTAAACCTCTATGGTCTAACCTCTCACCTCCCTCATGAAGTCTGGGTAGCGATCAATGTTAAGGCACGATATCCGAAAGAGCCGAGTCTCCCGATGCGGATTATGCGGTTTTCCGGCAAGTCGCTCACATCCGGTGTCGTCCGAAAACAAATCGAAGGGGTCAAAGTCAAGGTTTACAATCCTGCCAAGACCGTTGCTGACTGCTTTAAATATCGAAACAAGATTGGTAAAGACGTCGCTATCGAGTCACTCAGGGATTGCCTGGAACAAAGGCTCTGCACGGTAGACGATCTCAGGAAATATGCGAAGATCTGCCGGGTCGCAAATGTCATGAAACCTTACCTGGAGGCGTTGATTTGAGCCGTAAGGAGGTAAAAGATTTTGCGGCATCTGTGCATCAGCGATTGTTGCTTCTGAGCAGAAGGCGGAATGAGACATTTGAGTATGTGCTTATTCGGTATGGCATAGAACGGTTGCTTTACCGTCTATCGCTATCTGAATTCAAAGACAGTAGTCAGATTGGATCGCGTTCTTGAAGCGAAGTGGTTTGGAGGAATCTGGCTTGCGACTGAATGAAGTGGTGGATCTGTTGAGGATATTCCTAATTCCTGTTCTGGAAGCAGTTGCAGGAGATGACAAGCTCGCTCGAGTGTGGGACGGCGGTAGGTGGCAGTGACTGTGGGACGACAGAAATCAGAACTACACTGAAACTACCGTCTATTCCCATTCATCATTCAGCACAACTCTCGCGATCTCCCCGCCGCCCCCCTGTGTACCCTACTGTTAACGCACCCCGTGTGGTGACCACCCCTCCGCCGAGGTGCAGGAACCTCCCCAGTGCCTCAAATCCACAACGCCGACGACGATTAAGAAGGTGACAGGGGACCTGACCCAGGGGCACTGAAATTTTTCCGGAGGTTGGAAATAGGGTTGGAAATTGGATTTCCAGGGCAAGAAAAAAGGACTTGGAAGCGATTCCAAGTCCTTGTTTTATATTTAGTAGCGGGGGGTGGATTCGAACCACCGACCTTTGGGTTATGAGCCCAACGAGCTACCAGACTGCTCCACCCCGCGATCAATATCTGATATTCCGCGCCATCAGTAAAGCTGTGATATCAGCATTGCCCCTGCGAAAAGCATTCTCCAGCGAACATCACAGTCAGGCGAAGGCATACCCATCGAATATGCTCTGTCCTATAATATAACCATCACTCCCCTTATAGTCAAGTCATTTTTTTCCTTTCCATATCCTGCCGCGTCTCACTTTTTCGGATTAGTACGGTGTAGATGCGACTCTTGCTTGCACGCAGAATCTTCACGGAATAGGAATCTATCACTTCCATATCCCCGGTTCGCGGAATTCGACCGAGACGATCCAGAATCCATCCCGCCACTGTCGCGTAATCACCAGTGGGAAGCCCCTCGCCAAGTTCCTGGTTAATGTGATCCACCTCTGCCCTGCCCGAAGCCAGTATCGTGCCAGGAACCACCTGGCGAAACGCCTTTTCTTCGGTGTCATACTCGTCTTCGATGCTGCCCACCAGTTCTTCCAGAACATCTTCCAATGTAATGATTCCTGCGGTTCCTCCATACTCATCTACCACCAGTGCAAAGTCCTTATGATCTTTCCGCAATTCGCGCAGCAGGGTGAACAATGATATCGATTCCGGCACGACTTTCGCGCGCCGAATCCGTCTTGCCGCGTCTTGTTCACTGTCCAGAAGGTCGTTCGCTCTGATCAGACCCAGTACGTGATCAAGATCCCTATCGTACACCAGGAGTCGAGAATATCCGGATTCAACAAGGGCTCGTTTGACTTCGGACCTGTCGCTCCGGACCTCCACCGCCGCGATTTCCGTCCTGGGTGTCATGACGTCTCGCACCCGTCGATCCTGCAGCTTCAGAATTCGGTGAATCAAGTCCCGTTTCTGTTTGTCGACTACCCCCATGGCTTCCGCCTCCTGGATCAGGGCTTTCAGATCGGGCACGGTGAAACGTGATACCTCACTGTCGGTCGGTGCGCCAAACATGCTACTGATCCACAAGGCGATCCATTGGGTAATCCGTATCGGGACATACAGAACAACTTCAAAAAAAGCCAGGATCGGAGACAGAATGAGTACAATGCGGTTGGACAACTGCAGAAATATGGCTTTGGGCAGGATTTCCCCCAGGAGAAGCATCACAAAGGGCAAGATCACATACACTGCGCCATTCGGAATGCCTCGGTCAAGAAGATATAATGTGGCGATGGATGAATAGGCGATGTTACTGATGTTGGTTCCCACCAACGTAAGGCTAAGGTATCGTTCCGGACGCTGAACGAATTTCTGAACAATTCGCGATCCCCGCTTCTTCTTCCTGCTCCACAGCTCTGCCATGAAGTTGTCGAAGGACAAGAACGCGGTTTCCGAGCCGGCAAATAGACCGGTGAGCAGAAGGAACAGTATGATTAGAAATACTTCCATAGTAACATGCTGCCGAATTCAACGCCAGGATCAAGCGGAAAACTGGACGTGCCCTTTGCAAACATCGATTAGTACCTGCCGAAACAACGCCTCCCGGCTGACCGGCACCGCCACCGTCAAGCGAATGTCAGCGTCGTAGTCTGATTCCACAATCCCCGCTCCCTGCTGGTTGACGGCGGACATGACCTGACTCAATTGGTCATAGTCGAAATGCAGCGTGAGTTGCGCAGTAACAGTCCTAACGATAATTTCGGTATTGCCAAGAACCAAATTGGCACAATCGGCGTAGGCGCGGGCTAAGCCGCCGGTTCCCAATTTCGTGCCTCCGAAATATCGTGTTACAGCCAGTCCGACATTCAGCAAAACGCGACCTTCGATGGCACTCAATATCGGTCTTCCAGCAGTGCCCGACGGCTCGCCAGCATCGCTGGAGGCAAATTCGACCCGACCGTCTGTGAGCAGTCGATAAGCCCAGCAGTGATGCGTAGCGTCGTGGTATCTCTTGCTGCGTTCGTGAAGCACCTGCTTGAATTGCCCCTGCGTTTCCGCAGGGAACCCGATTCCCAGAAATCTAGAACGGAAACAGAAACATCGCAATCCAGCCTGCCAAGGGCGGCAGCAAGAACGACGAACACAATCGCACCAGCACATATCGGGGACCAAGCAGACCTACTTCCATAGGCAACCTGGCTACGGCATAGATCGACCAGGCAGTCAAATATGCGACAAGCGTCGGTACGCTTGCGCCGGCACGTGCCAGTCCTGCCACGATGGGCAAACTGACATAGGGACCTCCCGGAGTCAATCCACCCGCCACACAGCCTATCAGGATACCGCGCCATCCCGATTGCCCGCCCACCCACTTGGTGATGGTCGCCTGCGGAATCAACGCCTGGATCATTCCGGCTATTATGAAAGCAAATATTAATAGCGGCAGAACTTGCAAGGTCATCCTCCAGGCGGATTTCAATCCAACGAGGTGTTGCCCTTGTCCTCGCGAATAACCGATGTACAGCAGAGTCAGAGCGAGCGCCGCCATAACGAGTGTCGGAACTAACATACCGGATTTCCTTGGTGCTTTCCCTGTGGTCGAAGTGTTGATGTCTTGCATACTTTTGATCGAATATATGATTACATACTCCGCAAAATGCGTAGATACGAGTCCCAGCGTTCCGGATCGATGTCCGCTCGATCTACTGCCTGTTTGACACCGCATCCCACTTCTTGGTCATGCAGACAGTTGCGGAATCGGCATTGCTCGATGAACGGGCGAAATTCGCGGAAACAATTGCCAAGCTCCAGCCGGGTGACTCCCCACATTGCGAATTCGCGGACTCCGGGCGAATCGGCGATGAAAGTGCCGGCATCCAGAGGCACGATCTCTGTGGCTGACGTGACATGCTTGCCTTTCCCGGTTGCCCGGGAAATCTCTGCGACCCTTCTGCCCAGATGGGGGGACAACTGATTCAGCAAACTGGTTTTCCCGACTCCGGACGCACCGATGAACATCGAGGTCTTGCCGAAGATAGCGTTTCGAAGCGCCTCCACTCCCTGACCGGTTAGCGCACAGGTACGAATCCCAGGATAGCCGATCCGGCGGTATCTCTCAAACAACGGTATATCGCCGGAGGTTTCCAATTGGTTACCCCCCTTTTGTCCCCCCCTACTATCGTAGGGGGGGAATGGTGCGACCCCTCTCGTATCTTCCCTCTCCCCCTCTGCGACAGTAGGGGGGGAGTAAGGGGGGGTTACTGCAATCTCCCCTCCTAAGGTAGTAGGGGGGGGCATAGGGGGGGTCAAGGTCATCAAATCCACCTTATTCCACACAATCACCGACGGAATGTCCGAGAATTCTGCCATCACCAGAAACCGATCGATCAATCGCTGATTCGGATCCGGTTCCGCATATGACGCCACCACCACCAGCAGATCCAAATTCGCCAATAGCACTTGCGCCACTGGCTTGGGTCCGGCTGCGGTTCGAACCATGCTGGTGCGCCGTTCCAGCACCTCTTCGATGACGCCGCTTGCTTCATCAATTCGAGCAAAGCGCACCCGGTCACCCACCGCCGGAGCCAATTCGCTCTTGGCGACCGTTTTCCGCACGGCACAAACCAGCTCATGCCGGTCGTGATGCACCAGAAAGCGGTCGCCGATGCGCTTCAGAATCCGCCCAGCGGCAAGACTTGATGCGTCACTATTATTGGGGATTTCTTTGACGACCTTCCTTGGCATATTGATAACAACAAGCTCGCAAATTCTATTTGTACAGAATATATCTGTTTTCCCTGCCATTGTCAAGCACTTTTGCTGACTTTGAACCACAAAAAATGAGCGCTTGACCGAAGCGCTCACCTTCCGATACGACTTATGGAGCGTGGTAGGGGCTTAACATGTTAAGCCCCTACTAACAGCCTATTCTGCGCCGTGGTGTCGAACGTCCCGTTTGACACCAGACTCAAATGACGGAACATGCATGACTGTCAAACGGGTCGTTTGACAGCACATTTGGCGTCTCATGGGATCCTGCCCATGACCATCCACGGGCTGTCCGAATGGATGCCTACGGCAGAAGCCCGTGGGAGGCTTTGTCCCCCCCACAAAGCAGGGAGAAAAGAAAAGGGGTCTTCGGCCTTTCCCACGGTATCCGGGGGGAAATGAAAAGGGGGCGTGTCCCGCGTAGGTGCCGGCTATGCCGTGCACCACCCTGCCACCACACGGAAAGGGCGCACGACAAGTCGGCGCCTACGCGAATCGCGGGATTCTACCATCGTGATCATGTGACTGCTGTCAAACGAGCCGTTTGACAGCACTGGATAGCGATAACTAGTCCTTGTCCTGTTTCTTAGGTCTAATCGCAAACAATGCCAAGCCCAGCGCGACAATCCCCAGAATTTCTGCAGAAGCGAACCAACGGCGAATCCAGGGCATGTGCTGCGCGTTTTTCTCTTCCTCATGTATGGCGTGCATGCGACCGTGCAGCCACAAGTCGTTCAACAGCCAGGCAGGATTCGAATAGTACTTGACCTCCAACGACGGATTATTATCCCACCACAGAGTATCCCCCTTGAATGTGATTCCAATCGTCTGCTCCGCGACCCCTGGGGTGCGCCTCGAGAAGAACAGCAGCAACTCGTCTTGTTTTGTTATGCTATCCATAAAAGCAGGAATCTGGTTCAAAAGCCACGGTGGGTCGAGAACCAATCCCAAAACCCTCTTTTCCGGATCTTCCTTTTGACCATAACACACCATGAAATCCAGAGAATCTTGCCCGGCTTTCCATTTGACGAACCGGGTCAATCCGTTCACCTTGCGGAGCATTATGGGATGGTCGTACATCGTGGCTTCCTCTTCATACTCGTTTATCTGTGGCTGCAAATCATCCAACGGATACGAACTTGCAGGGTATTGTTCGATCGCTCCGCCTATCTCTGCCACGAAAGAAGCCTTGACTCCTGGCAAGAGAGACAAGTCCCTGAGAATCTGTCCGGTATCTTTGGTTTCCGGAAGTCCTTTTCGAGCTGCCAACAACGCTTCTGCGTGCTGCACGTAGAAGGTCTCCAATTGGTGCGTCATGTCAATCGTCAGCGCCATACTCCATGCAACTTCTTCACAAGCAACTCTTGCGATAGGCTGCAAGGTCAGCCAGGGCCAGGCATACGTGTGAATGCGAACCGCTACCAGAATAAGGAGAACGAGAACGACGACGAAAGCAATAAATGCGGGGCGTTTCAGAAGACCCTTGACTCCCATGATCCACCTCCTTAGGAAACATCACGTGAGGATTCGGAAAGGAATGACTTCGAAAAAGGATGCTTAAGTATAATATAAGAAAAAAAAAACGAAATGTCAATAGGGAAAGAAGTTGGCAAGTTGGCAAGTTAGCAGTCACCCCCTTCTCCCCCCCTACTGCGTAGGGGGGGGCGTCAAGCCTTCCCTCTGGCAGGTTACGGCGGGCTTGAAACCTGGCAGAAACAAGCAGCTGTCAGGTGAGGGCACCTGACAGCACATCGAATCTGCGTGAGCAAGTTACCCCCCCTCTCCCCCCCTACTGCGTAGTGGGGGAGATAAGCCTTCACACCATAAGGTTACACTTTTCTTGAAACCTGGCGGGAACAAACGTCTCATGGGCATCCTGCCCATGACCATCCACGGGCTGTCCGAATGGATGCCTACGGCAGAAGCCCGTGGGACGCTTTGTCCCCCGCACAAAGCAGGGAGAAAAGAAGGGGGGTCGGGAATAGATTTCCCCCCGGTTCCCGGGGGGAAACACAAAGGAGGGAATGATCAACTCTGACCAAACGAAATGTGACCTCGCGAACGTCATTCCTGCCAGGTTACGCCGGGCTTGAAACCTGGCAGGAACACAAGCCACTGTCAGGTGAGGGCACCTGACAGCACAGTTGCAAAGTTGCAAAAGGCGGACAAGGTTGGAAGGTTACCCCCCCATTATCCCCCCCTACTACGTAGTGGGGGAAGGAGTTTCTACTTATCCAGGACCTCCCTGACTTTCTGAGCCAATTCGAAGAGGTGGAAGGGCTTACGCAAGAATGGGATCGATGGATCGAGCCCTCCGTCTTTCAATGCAGTATCCGGCGAATAGCCGGACATATACAGCACTTTCACATTGGGCAGTAGTTTGCGGATTCTGCTCACCGCTTCCGCGCCGCTGACTCCGGGCATAATCAGGTCGGTGATAATCAAATCCACTGGCGGATCGAGCTTCTGGCACATGACGAACGCTTCTCCTCCATCCTGGGCGTCAAACACACGATAGCCGAGTTTCTTCAATGTTCTGACCGTCAAGGCACGAACGGCAGCTTCGTCCTCCACGATCAGAATATTCTCGCTGCCGGTGGGCATTTCTGAGGGGCGCGCGATTTCAGTGAACGCTTCGGTTTCCCCGACGACCCTGGGAAGGAATATTCGGAACGTTGATCCCGCTCCGACTTTGCTGTCCACGGTGATGTAACCGCCGCTTTGACTGACAATTCCAAACACCATCGAAAGTCCCAATCCCGTCCCCCTGCCCGGTTCTTTGGTGGTAAAGAAAGGCTCAAAGATGCGGGCTTTCACTATTTCCGGCATTCCGATGCCGGTATCCACCACCTTCATCATCACGTAGTCGCCTTCGGTCATGCCGGGTTGCACCTGCGCATAATCACCATTCACTCTCACATTCTTCGTCTCAATGGTCAGTTTTCCGCCCTTCGGCATGGCATCGTTGGCATTGACCATCAGATTTGCCAATACCTGCTCGAATTGCCCCGGGTCCACCTTCACATTCCAGAGATCACATCCTGTCACAGTTGCAAATTCGATGTTCTCACCGATGATCCGGCGTAGCATTTTCTCCATCTTGATAATGATGATATTCAAATCCAGGATCTTGGGCTGCAATCGCTGCTTGCGGCTGAATGCCAGGAGTTGTCCGGTCAAATCTGCCGCCCGTTTCGCCGCATTCTGTATCTCGGTCAGGTCGTTACTCAGCGGGTCATTGGCATCGAGACTCATTTGAGCCACGTCGGCATGACCCATGATCGCCATCAGAAGATTGTTGAAATCATGCGCCACACCACCAGCCAACCTGCCTACCGCCTCCATCTTCTGGGCATGCCGCAACTGTTCTTCCAGCTGCCTTTGTTCCGAGATGTCGCGCATGCATCCCTGGATTGCGGGTTTGCCCTGATACGAAATCAGAGATCCAAGGACTTCCACTTCGAATTCGGTGCCATCTTTTCGACGGGCGACAAAATCGTAATGGGACACGCTTTTTCCGCCGCTTTCCCGCGCCTGCACTTCTCTATTGACCATGTCCCAAGTATCGGGACTTGTCATATCTCTAATATGCCGACCTATTACTGCTTGAGGACTTTCATACCCGAACATCTCGGCAAACTTCCGGTTACAGAATCTCACTACATAGTTTTGAATGACATACATTCCTTCCAACGAATTTTCGATGATGCTTCTGTATTTCCTTTCGCTTTCGCGCAACGCCTCCTCCGAACGCTTCTTTTCGATAGCCTTAGCCACTTGCGCCGAGACGTATTCCAGCATTTTCAATTCTTTGGTTCCATATGCGGTCGGTTCCGTATAATGCTGAACAGCCATCACTCCGATCGTTTCCTGTTCGATTTTCAACGGAATACCGAGCCAGACCGCCGGCTTTTCCCCCACGAATTCCGCTTCCCCTTTCTCGATTAGCTCTCGTCTGATACTTTCAGTGCACAACAGCGGTTGACCTATTCGGATCACATATTCCGTCATACCAGTTCCAAATGGTCTGGTTTCCGATACAGTGTCCCGCTCATCAGCAAAATAAGGAAACGCCAATTCGCTCTTCTTCCGATCGCACAACGAAATGTAAAAATTGTCCGCGGGCATGACGCTTTGAATGATCTCGTGCACGGCACGATACAGGTCATCCAAACTCCTGGTATCGTCCACCGCCTGAGAAATGCGATAGACGGCGTTCTGCAGCTGCGCCGCCTGCTTGCGCTCAGTAATGTCATCGAACACCGCGACGAAGGACCCCTCTTGCGGGCTATATACCGAAATCGACAACCACATGTTGAGCGGCTTGAAATAGAACTCGAGTTTCTCCGGCACGCCCGTCAAGGCGACTCGACCGTATGTTTCGAAGAGTTCCGGATGCGATACTCTGATACCAGGAATGATTTCTGTGACTGGTTTGTCGATGACATTCTTCAATCCGGTCAGCCGCTCGAAGGCATGGTTAACATCGAGATAGACAAAATCTGACGGGCAACGCTTGTCATCGAAAATCATCCTGCAATACGCAAATCCCTCCAACATATTGGCGAAGAGTGAGCGATATCTGTTTTCGCACTCCTGCAGCGCTTCTTGTGCCTGTCTCCTCTCCGTAACGTTGGTGATAACACCCCTCACTCCAACCAGTTCTCCATCGGAAACGACAGGCTTGCCCGAGATTCGCACCCAGCACACCTCCCCGGACTTCGCCACCAGACGGAATTCGGTGGGTTCGAGCCTATTGCTCTGCAGTTCCCAAAACCGCTGCGCCACCAACTTCGAGTCTTCCGGAAATAGATATTCGCTCAGATGGTGCCCTATCATTTCCGAGGGGTGGAATCCCAACGGAACCGAAACCGAAGGGCTTACATATGTCAATAAGCCCTGCGCATCTGCCGCATATATCACATCGGAAATATCCGCCAGCAGGTCTCGGAAATTATCCTCACCTCTTCCTGATGCGTTATTTGCCGGATCTCGAGAAAAGTTGCGCGCAAGCCGCTTCCGTACTGCACTTCCAACTGCCATAGTACATCCTCAGTGGCTCCACAAACCTCAGGGAAAAAGACTCGCTTCCCCGGCGCACCTCTGAGAACTAATCCAAGTGCCCACGGTTCAAAACGAATCTCAGTTGGAAGAAATTCGTGCAAAAAACATGCTAATAGTGAAGCAGCGTCGCCGTCGAGCCATAATGGTCGGTGTCGGAAAGTTGTTGGAAGTGGTTTCCGGCGTGCTCTGCTGCAGGATTTCGCATATCGAATGATTCTGGCATCTGTTGCGGCAGGAAGGGGTAGTTGAGGTCGAAAACGGTGGCATGCAGCACGATTGTGCCGGTATCGAACTATGGGTAGGCAAAAATTTCAGCCGGATAAGCCGTCGAGAATCAGGGCGGTGCAGAGCACAAGGAGGTAGAAGATGGAAAGCAAGAATAGTCGGTAAGGGGCAGCCGGCGATGCACTCCGACGCGCAAGAATAGTGCCGAAAAGGTAAATCGAACCCGCCGGGATCGCCAGGAGAAGGTAGCGTAAATGCTGTCCAGCGAAGCCCCAGGTCAAGCTGGTGAGCACGGTGAGGATCGAGAAAACGACGATATGACGCCACGTGGTTGTGTTTCCTGCAGCCACCGGCAGGATCGGATACGGAACGCGTTGGAAATCATCTCTGTAATGTAGCGCCAGTGCCCAAAAATGCGGGGGCGTCCAGAAAAGAATCATGACCCCAATCAAAAAAGGCGCCGGACTGAATTGCGACCCTGTCACCGCCCAACCGATGACGGGCGCCATCGAACCAGCCAGCCCTCCGATCACGACATTCCAGCGGGTGCTGCGTTTAAGATACAACGTATAGACAAAACTATAGAAGATAACGGTGGCGGCAGCCAGTGTGGCACAGAGAGGATTGAATAGAAGCCAGAGCATTACCGTGGAGACAAACCACAGCGTACAGCCGAATACCCACGCTTCAGTCAAGGTCAAGCGACCGGAAGGCAGCGGTCGGCTGCGAGTGCGAGACATGACGGCATCATCGTGACGTTCCAGGATCTGATTAAACGTCTTAGCCGCTCCTCCCGACATCGCGAGGAGCGCCAGCGCCACAAGCATCCTTCCCGGTGTGCGAAGCAGGCTGCCTTCCAGAACCATGGCAGTCGCGGCAGTCGCCAGTATCAAGAACTGGATCACCGGCTTGGTCAATGCGACATAAGCCAGGATTCGAGCCAAGAGCTTCATGAGCAGGATGTCGGGACTCCCGACCGCAATCACAGATGTTCGATTATTTTCCATGGCAAGATAGCCACGGGCAGGATGCCCGTGGGACGTTACAAATGATATAACATGAGATACACCATAACGCCGCTGAAGGAAACGTACATCCATACCCACCAGAGCCATCGTGTGATGCGGGTGTGCTTCTGGAATCGTTCGTGCAAGGCATGCCATACCGCCAGAATCACAAACGGCACCATCCCGGCAGCCAAGATGATATGAGGGATGAGCACCGCGAAATATATGGGACGCGTCCAGTCGTGTCGTTGATAAGGAACGGTTCCCGCGCGGCTATGATAGATCAGATAACTGGTCAGGAATAGAGCAGAGGAAACCAACGCCGCCAGCATGAATCGCTTGTGCCAGACCGGATTGCCGCGCTTGATCTGAATGCGACCGACGGTTAGCAAGACAGCGCTGACTGCATTCAACACCGCGTCCAAGGTAGCCAGATCAGACGTTATCACGATGCCTCATGGTACAACCGCCTGATCTGCGCCTTCAATGCACCAAAGCAGTTGTCATCATCGCTGCAGTAGTATCCTCTGATCTGTCCCCGACGATCCACGAGGACGAATCGGGTGCTATGCCCCATGGGCAACTCATCGGCTGGCAGCATGAATCCCTGCTCGGAAAGGCGCACGACATCGTCCATAGGCGCATGCAAAAACACCCATCGGTCGTCTGTCACGCCCTGGTCGCTGGCGTACTGATGCAAAACTTGCGGGGTGTCATAACCCGGGTCAACTGTCATAGATACCAGCTTGACGTCGCCTATACCACGATAGGATTGGTAGAGGTCGCGGAATTTCTCCGCCATGATCGGACAGGGTCCCTGGCAACGGGTGAAGATGAAATCGACGACGCAGACGTTGCCTAACATATCTTTCAACCCGAAGTTGCCGCCCCTGCATTCGGCAAAAGCAAAGTCAGGCACCCTGCCATAGACAGGAAGAGCCTCGCGAGAAGACTCCGCCTGTTCGACCACGATCGCCGCAATGACCATCAGAGCCAACGCAGAAGTCACGGCTATGAAAAGCCCCCTTGGGAAATTGCGCTGGACGCTCATGATGCAATCCTCTCCTTCTGCATCGCAGCCGTGCGCATCATCAGAATCAATCCAACCACGAAGCTGGAGACCCACAGATGCAGAATCTCCATCAAGGCTGGCACGCCGGTAAGCAAGAATCCGAATCCGAGCACTATATCCAGAAACATGAGGAGCAGAATCGCCCACGCTCCTTCGCGCATCAGTGAGGACGGATTCGTGCTGCGCAAGATGACGGCGATTCCCACAAAAACGCCGGCGGCAATAACCATTATTCCCAGAATTGTGTGCAGGTATAGGACAGAACCTGTGTTACTCAGCCATACTCTGTCGTCCGCCAGAGGCATAATCCTGCTTATGATTTCGATAGTCCCGCGAACCTGAGTACCGACCAGCACCTGCGCCAGAGATAAGCCCCAAGCAAGGGAAAGCCAATATCTGATCCTTGCAGGATAGATACTGCCCTTTTCCGCATCCGGATACAAAACATAATGGATCTGCTGCGTCACGAAAATCATCAGGCTGACAAGTACCAATGAGAGCAAGGCGTGGACGGATACGATCGTCGGATCCAATTCCGACGTCACGACTTCTCCACCCTGCCATCCGAGGAACGCCACTATCAGACCTGCGACGATCGACGGCACCAGAATCCGCACCCGCCTTGCGAAATTGATGATAACAAGCACCGCCGTTATCGCGATCAGGATGCCCAGCGCCAGCCCGCAGAGCCGGTTGGCGTACTCGATCCAGGCTAAAGTGAAATTGAACTGGCTGGGATCGATGCTCGGAGCAAGTTGTGATGAGCTGAGCGGCGGTATCCAACGACCGAAACACTTGGGCCAATCCGGACATCCCAATCCGGCGCCGGATACCCTGACCAGACCGCCGGTGAAGATAACCAGATAGGTGGCAATGGTCGAAATCCAGGCAAAGCGGTAGGTGATCCTCATATCAGTATCCCTGGTTACTCATGTTCCGATGGAAGGGCACGAGTCGTATCGTGATCTCTGGTGGTGTCCGGCGCAGCTTTCTCATAGATGACGGCTTCCGGTTGAATCGGCTGGGCGACCTCTTGATAGATGTCGCCGCGCCGCATGGTGTCGAACATGGTCAAGATGACGAAAATACCGAGGAAGGCAATGGCAGTGCCGAAAATGACCAGGTAGAACTTGTTGTCGAACCACAAGTGCATGAAGAAAAACGCCACAAGTAATGCCTTGATGGTGGCGATGCACATCGCCACCACCAGATTGTATGGACCTAACGGAATCTGAGAGATTGTCACCGTCGCAGCGGTGAGAATCAGCAGAGCGATACCGATGCCGAGGTACAGCCTCAAGGGTAGAATGTGAGTCCCCTTTTTCGAATTCGCACTCATGTCAGCACCATAGCAGCCTTGTCTACCGTAGGGGCTTAGCATGCTGTAGGGGCTTAGCATGCTAAGCCCCTACATGTGATTAACCGACCAGGTACAACAATGGGAACAGAAAAATCCAAACCATATCGACCAGGTGCCAATACATGCCAGTCAGTTCCACCGGAGTATAATATTGAGCGGAGAAATGCTTCCTGGAGGCTCGATAGATCATCCAGGAAATGGCTGTCATCCCAGCGATGACATGCAGGGCATGCAACCCGGTCATGGAGAAATACACGCTGAAAAACAGGTGCGGATTGGTGCCTTTGATGCCAGCGTATGTATAGAACTTTCCCGGAAGTTGACCCAGGTGGAACTTGTGACTGTACTCGAAGAACTTGACAACCAGGAACACGGCTGCCAGGCTTAGCGTGGCAAACAGAAAACCGATGCCTGCCTTGACCCGGTCCAGTTGAATACTCCGGATTGCCAATGCCATGGTCACGGAACTGCATATCAGGACCACCGTGTTCAAGGCTCCCAGATGAAGATCGAGCGACTTGTGCGCGTTGTAGAAAATATCAGGATTCCAAGCCCGGTAAATGGCGTAGGCACAGAACAAACCGCCAAAGAACAGAATTTCCGTCAGCAAGAAAATCCACATCCCAAGCTTGGCGGAATCTCGCTGTTGCGAAGGGTCGGAATAATGTTCCAACAAGTCCCGGCGGTATGTCGCTGGATGTGCCGTCATGTGCTCTGGTTCGTCACCTTGTCAAAATCGTAGGGTCCGTGGGTGACTTCCGGCGTGGTCTCAAAATTGTGAGTGCCTGGCGGGGAGGTGGTGTTGGTCCATTCCAGGGTCGCCGCACCCCACGGATTAGCTCCTGCAATGCGTCCCTTGAAAAAAGACGAAAATAGGACAATCGCTACGATCACGAAACCGATCCCCATAAGGAAAGCGCCCAGGGACGAGATGTCATGCAGAGACTGAAATTGCGGTTGATACATGAAATACCGACGGGGCATGCCTCTCATACCCAGCAGGAATTGGGGGAAAAAAGTGACATTGAAACCGATGAAGATAATCACGGCAGCTACGCTGCTCCAGAACATGTTGTACATCCGCCCGAACATCTTGGGCCACCAATAGTGGATTCCGCCCAACAGCGCCATCACGGCGCCCCCGACCATGACATAGTGAAAGTGCGCCACGACGAAATAGGTGTCGTGCAGGTGAACATCCGTCGCCAGAGCGCCCAGGAAAATGCCGGTTAATCCCCCAAGAGCGAACAGCAGGAGGAACGACAATGCGTATAGCATCGGCGTCTCAAAAGTGATGGACCCCTTATACATGGTCGCCAGCCAGTTGAAAATCTTGACGCCGGAGGGAATCGCCACCAAGAATGTTAACAAGGAGAAAATCATGGAAGCGAATTCGGATTGCCCGCTGACGAACATGTGATGTCCCCAGACCAGGAAACCCAAGAACGCAATCGCCAGGCTTGAGAAGGCGATGAACTTGTATCCGAAGATCTTGCGATGGGAAAACACGGAAATCAACTCGCTGATGATACCCATTCCGGGAAGGATCATGATATAGACAGCGGGATGCGAATAGAACCAGAAAAAATGCTGAAACAAGATCGGATCGCCGCCCATCAACGGATCGAAAATCCCGATGTCGAAGAGCCGTTCCAGGATCAAGAGCAGCAATGTAATCGCCAGGACCGGCGTCGCCAAAACTTGAATAACTGCGGTGGCATACAAAGCCCAGACCATCAGTGGCATCCGGAACCATGTCATGCCGGGGGCACGGAGCTTGTGCACCGTCACGATGAAATTGAGTCCGGTAAAGATGGACGAAAATCCCAGGATAAATATCCCCAGTGTCATCGGGATCACAGAAGTGGTTGATTGTGTGGAATACGGCGTATAGAACGTCCAGCCTGTATCGACGCCGCCCAGGTAGATCGAAACCACCGCGAAAATCGATCCGAAGAAGTAGATGTACCAACTCGCAAGATTCAAGCGCGGGAAAGCGACGTCTTTTGCGCCGATCATCAGGGGCAGAACGAAATTGCCCAATACCGCAGGAGTGGCAGGAATCAGGAACAGGAAAATCATCACCGCGCCGTGAAGTGTGAAGAGCTTGTTATACGTGTCCGCGGTCATTAGATCGGCGCCCGGACCAATCAGTTCCAGCCGAATGAGCAAAGCGAATATCCCGCCCGCAAGAAACGAAACCAACACGCTGATCAAATACAGAATGGCGACCCGCTTGTGATCGGTGGTCAGGAGCCAGGATTTGATTCCCTTAGGCTCCCGGAGATAGTTGTGCACAGGTATGGTCAATTCCATGGCTATGCGATAGGTTAGTTGTTCCGAGCCGGCGCAGATGCCGCCTAACGCCAGGTTACTTCTCCGTGTCGCTGCGAGTCTTGAGGTATGCGATCAAGGCGTCGATATCCTTATCCTTCAGCAGTCCCTGATAGGTCGGCATGATGGGCTGGTATCCGACGACGACCTTTGACCGTGGATTCAACATCGATTCGCGGAGGTAATTCTCATCCGCCAGCACGCTCGAGCCATCGGTCAATCTGACTTCGTTCCCGAACAGATTGAACAGGCTGGGACCATTTCCTGGAGTGCCGTCCACGCTGTGGCAAGTATAGCAGGCTTTGGACACAAAGAGCTTGGCTCCATAATCAGCGGGAGCCACGCCTTCGCCCGCGGTGGCGGTGGATACCAGCCAGTCGTCGTATTCCCGCTCGGCGACGACCCGGACTTTGCCCGTCATTTCCGAATGCTTGGTGCCGCAATACTCGGCGCAGAACAAATCGTACTCGCCCGATTGCGTGGATTTGAACCAGGCAATGGTGTACCGATTGGGCAGCACGTCACGCTTCAATCGAAAAGAAGGCACGAAGAAGGAATGGATCACATCCTTGGACGACATCAGCAATTTGACCGGCACTCCGACCGGCACTACCAGCTCGTTGACCGAAGTCACGCCATTGGGATAATCGAAGGACCAGAACCACTTCTGAGCCGTGACCTTGACCTCCATTGCATCTTTCGGGACCACGCTCATCACCAGATAGCCCTTGAATCCCCAGAAAAACACAATCATTACCAGGACAAATGGAATGAGAATCCAGGTGATTTCCAACGCCGTGTTATGCGTGGTCGCTTCGCCCGGCTGGGCGACACCATGCCGCCTCCGATATCGCAGTGAGAAAACAATGACGCCGGTGGTCACGACCAGCAAGAAAATTCCGGCGACGATAATCAGAAAGTTGAACAGGGGATCGACAGTCTGGGCGAACGTCGAACCCGGAGGCGGAAGAACAGCCTTAGTGGGATCCATTATCAAGACAAGTCAAATTCGTCAAGAAGTGGTCCTGGTCGCGCCTCGGCGTCGTTCGCGCAGCCACAGACCCGCAAGTACAATAGCCAATATCACCACCGTAATCGTGCCGCCCAACCTCATGATGTTGCCTGCGAACACCACATAGCCTTTGGAGTCGGGATCGTAATGGTAGCAGTACAGGATAATCCGATCGACCGTGTTGCGGACTTTTCCTTCCGAGGCTTCCAACAGGGCTAACCGCAAATCGCGAGGATTGTATTCGATGCCGTAGAGATAACGAGAAATCTTGCCGTTCTCCGTCAAGACGAACCCGGCAATAGGATGGGCGAATTCGCCACTCTCCTCGATCCGATAATACTCGAAACCAAGAGCCCGGGCGATAGCTCGGGCATGACCTTCCGGACTAACAAGAAACTCCCAAGCATCTTTGGATGCAGCTTTGGAAAGCATCCCGGAGAACCGATCTTTGGCGGCGGCAGCAATGTCAGGTGTTTCCAGCGAATCGACGCTGATTGACAGGATCTGAAAATCCCTGCCCGGAACCAGGTTGATCTGATTGACACTCTTGCTGACTCCCGTCAGAAGATAAGAGCACAACATCGGACAATTGGAATAGTACACCGTCAGCAACACCGGAACCCCATGCTCGAAGTAGGTTCCGAGGCTGACCACGTCGCCAGAGGTATTGACGAATGTCAGATCGAGGGGAACCCTATCACCCAAATGCTCGATCACATCGACTCCCCTCAATTCTTCGGTCGAATCGAGCACTACTTGTGCCGAAAGCACAAGAGGGCTGATCGCGATTGCTGATACTGCTATCAGGATTCTAATGCACACTGCATGATCCTCGAGGTACGGGGTTATTTCCGCTTGGCATGATATGCTTCGTCTGCCAGCAGCTTCATCGCTCGGTCAATCGGAATACGGTAGATTCCAGCCTTGGCGTCGATGACTCCGTAAGAATTCAACGTCTCGTCCTCCCGACTGCGCTGCTCTCGAAGGGCTTTTGCTTCGGGTCGGAGAACCGTTTCGTAATATAAGGAGAGCTTGGTCAATGCGAAAATCTGGTTAATTACCACGATTGCCAGCACCAGTAATAGCAGACTGGCAAAGCCGACCAGCCCGACTTTCCAGGCGCTGACATCCTGCTTCTCATAACCGGATCTGCTGTGATTGGAGACCACTGCCATTGCTTAGTACACATTAATGAACTGCTTCGATGCGGCAAGATTAGGATCGCCGACCGGTACCACAGGATGGGCGGCGAACTGCCTCCACGCAAACCAGACGAAGATTCCGCCAATTGCAAGCATCGGGGGTATATCAATCCAACTCACGGAACTTGATTCCGTTTCCAGAGTAGGCATCACGATCCAGTACAAATCCAGCCAGCGCATGAGTAGTAGCCACAGGCTGAAAAATGCAAGGACTGCCAAATTCCGCTTGGCGGGTCGGCTCATCAACGCCAGAAACGGGATCCCGAAATGTCCAACAACCACAATCAACGATAGAGGTTTCCAAATGCCTGTCCATCGGTGCTTGAACCATTCCGTTTCCTCGGGGATATTGGCGTACCAGATCAAGAAATATTGGGAGAAGGACATGTAAGCCCACAGGATCATGAAAGCAAACATCAGCTTGCCAAGATCGTGGTAATGCTCAACGGTGATCTCCTGGCGAAGCACTTCTTGAGTCCTGAGATACAATGCCAACACAGTCAACACAACAACCGCAGCCAGCATGGCGCCCGCGCCATAGTACACTCCGAAGACTGTCGAATACCAGTGCGGGTCCAAAGACATCAACCAATCGATGGTGGCAAAGGTGGCGGTGAAAGTCAGCAAGATCATGCCGACTGCACTGATTCTGCGAAATCGTCTGATCAGGTCGAGAGTATGTCCCGCGTCCTGTTGCAGCGAGGCTCGCCACAATGACCGGGTCAGCAAGAACCAGATTGCGAAATAGAGTGACGCTCGAGCGAGGAAGAAGATAAGAGTCAAGTACGCCTTGTTCCCCTGCAGAATCGAATCCGCGGCAAGCGGCTCCGGTCGCAGCCAAGGAAAGAGCGACCGCGACCCGAACAGGATCGGAACGAAGAATACAGCCATCAATGGCAGCGGAGTCATCAGACTTTCTGCTATCCGACGGATCACGACACTCCACACAGCCCCTGTCAGATGATGCAGCATGACGAAGAACAACGCGCCCAAGCCAATCGCCAGCCAGAAAGCAAACGCCACCAAATAGGCATGAAAGAATCTCTCCGCATCAACTGCATAAGCCAGCGCACAGAGCACCATCCCGAGCAAACCAGCTAACAGAGCTATTGTTCCGGTTTTGCCAGGCTTATCGAGACGATATGTCGTCGGGTCAGTATGCATAAGGTCAGTACATAGAGCTTAGAATACGAGGGCATGACATGGTAGCTACTACTTCAACTGATCCCTCATTTCGATAGGGACATCATCTAACGATGCGTGCTCGCTGCGTTGCAAGGCACGCACATAACTGACGATTTTCCAACGGTCTTCCACCGGAATCTGCTGCCCATAACCGGGCATATTCCGGATGCCATTGGTAATGACGTCGAAAATATAGCCGTCGGGATAGCTCCGGATCCTATCGTCATGATAACTGGTAGGTGGAGGGTAGCCTCGCTCCAGCATAATGCCTTTGCCATCGCCCAAGCGGCTGTGGCACACCGAGCAATAGATGTTGAATCGTTCCCGTCCGCGCTGTAATCCGGTCAGGGTAATCTCTACCGGCGATCTCGTGACGAAATCTTCCGTTTGTGGATCGACACCCTGATGGAAAATCATGTCCTCACGCAGCCAACCTTGCGCTACTGTCCCGGGCACCAATAGCCGCATCGATGCGCTGTCCGGGAAGAAGTCATTTTCCGACTGCGGTTTGAACTTGGGTTGGTCGTCCATATCCGCAATGATGTGGATTGGCGGCTTTTTCGACGGCATTCCTCGGACACATCCGCCGAACAAAAGCATGACGGCACTAAGGATCGCCGCCACCGCCACGAGGAACACGGCGCAGATTATTGAATTCTGTCTGGTCATTCGGTCAGAACTTCGATATGGTTTCCGCCCAGAGACGCAAGCAGAGATTGCGTTCTCTCAAGGTCAAAATTGGGATCGGACGCCTGGATACTGACGAAGAACCCATCGTCCGAAAACTGCCTGAAGCGATCCGAGTCAAACACGGGGTGTTGGAATCGCAGGCGAATCAATCCGATCATCCCCATCAATGTCCCAACAGCTGCAAACAGCACCGCCAGAGCGAAGGTAATTGGGACAAACGCTTGATAGCTAAAGAAGGGCTTGCCGGAAATCACCAGGGGATAATCGACGGCACTTGCCCAGCCCATGAGCGAGATTGCCGACAGTCCGCCGATCAACGCCATAGCCGCAGCAATATAGCCCAGCCTGGATCGAGGCTCTTTGGTAGCTTCCTCGATGCCGTGTATCGGGAAAGGACTGTGGCATTCGAATCGCCGGTAACCCGCGTTGTGCAATCCAGCGGCGGCTCGAAGCAAACCCGGTGCGTCCTCGAACTGCGCAAGCACTCCCCACGTCTTCTTGTTATCGGTCATTTTCTCGCCTCGTCGGAATCCAACGCTCCGTGGGCAGAGACTTTTGCCTGCGGCAAGGCTCCTTTGACCTCGGACATTGCGACCATCGGCAGAAAACGCAAGAACAATAAGAACAATGTCAAGAACAGACCGATACTCCCCACAAACGTTCCGATGTCGAAAATGGTCGGCTTGAAATACCCCCAGCTTGAGGGCAGGAAATCCCGAGACAGAGACGCGACAATGATGACGAACCGCTCGAGCCACATGCCTACGTTGACCAGAATCGAGATAACGAACAGATAGGGCAATGTCATGCGCAGCTTCCGGAACCACAGGAACTGAGGCACGACCACGTTGCACAGTATCATGATCCAGAACGCCCAGGCGTAATCTCCAAGCGCACGAAATCTGAACGCGTACACTTCGTACGTATTGCCGCTGTACCAGGCGATGAAGAACTCCATGACGTAGGCGTAACCCACCA
>Ga0214473_10000607_pt1 | contig 50153 bp, 35 predicted proteins | sample RVTome_7_FD_203509 | JGI IMG/M metagenome (GOLD analysis project Ga0214473, IMG submission 203509) | Soil microbial communities from uranium-contaminated site in the Upper Colorado River Basin, Wyoming, United States - RVT98D197 | ecosystem: Environmental > Terrestrial > Soil > Contaminated >...
CAAGTTTCTCGCTCTATTCGAAGCTCTCAAACACTTGGCCCAGGCAGGTTTCCGCTACTATGCACCCCATTTTCTACCCACACGATTTCCTGAAGACCCGTAAATGTAAAGACAAAACACGTTTCTTGTCCTCTCCCGCGCTTCTTTTCAGCGTGGGAGAGGGGAGGGTGAGGGTGCATGGTGTTTGCCGCGCGCAGCCAAATGTGCGCCCTCACCCCCACCCTCTCCCGCGCTGAACAAATGCGCGGGCGAGGGAGCATATTGGCTCCGCCTTTGGCGGCGTATCGAAGGGTCGCGCACATCCTCATGTGCAACGTCTACAGTCTTACCTGCAAAGCCAGATTCACGAGACGACCGGGTTCGGGCACCTCGGCCCCGGTGAACGGATTCTCACGTGTCAGGTGCTGGCGATAATTGCGATCCAGAATGTTCATGACGTTCAGAGTGAGCTCGTAACGGCGATACACACGCACGCCGCCCAGGAAGTCGACAGTGGCAAAAGCGGGGCTGGTGTTCTCGCCAAAGTCGTTGTCAACGCGGTTCTGGCGGTTGGCCAGCCGAACCCGTGGCATGCACCAACTCCACCAGCCGCCCTCGCCAGTTTCCACCCACCGGTGTTCCCAGCGTAAGCCCAGGCTGCCCTCCAGGGGAGGGATCTCGGGCAGAGGCCGGTCTGTGCGCTCGTTCTGGCCGTAGACATATGCCAGCGAACCGAAGACACTCAGACCGGCGGAAACAGCATAGGTTGCTCCCCAATCAGTGCCGGTCAGAACGGCGGCGGCATTGTTAAACCCTCGCACCAGGTCAGGCTGGCCGTCCATATTGACGTCCGTCCGTGCCAGCAAGACCGGCACAATGTAATTGTCGAGGCGATTATAGAAGAACGAGCCGTTCAGGCTGAGTCCGCGCCAGTGGCCCGTCACGCCGATGTCCGCCTCCAGGCTTGATTCGGGTTCGAGACTCGGGTTGCCGACGAGGTATCCGCCGCGGCCGGGACCGAAGACGAAGAACCGCTCCGTCGGGCTGGCGGTGCGCACCCCGCGCCCCAAGCCGGCAAAAAGGTCGACCGTGTCCGTCGGCGAGTAGATCAGTCGGCCATTGACGCTGGTGTTGACTTCCAACGCGCTGGTGTCGTCGGCTCCGCGCCCGTAGTGGCGAACGAAGGCTGCCCGTGCAGCGGCATCGGGATGCGCGCCGGCGTCCAGAAGATCGACGCGAGCGCCTACAACCGCGTGCAACGGGCCGCCGGGTGCGTACGTCAGCTCTGCAAACATTCCGCCATCAAAGAGGTGCGTGTCGGGCCACACGGTGGAGGTCATCACCATTCCGGCCATCGGCCCACTGAGTTGTTCCATGTGGCGGGAGCCGGCATGTTCGATGCGGTAGGTATCTCCGCCGAAGGAGAGCTTGAAGGCTCCCCGCCCGGAGGTTGTGGCCTGGATACGGCCACCGTAGGTGTCGGCGCTGAGCGGGGCCCACATGCGCATCGTGTGAGCTCCCGGCTTGTTGGCATTGTCCATGAGGTGGTCGATGTGGCTGTAGTAACTCGACAGCGTAAAGTCTTCGAAGCCGCTGATGGGCTCGTGGCGAGTGTAGCTGGCGGAGCCCAGGTACGAGTCCTCCTCGGCCGTATCCATGCTGGCGGAGGCAAAGCGCGCATCTCGAAGCCAGCTCGCGTTGGTGCTGAGCCGGAGCCTGTGGTCCGGCGTCGGTTGCCACAGGAGAACTCCGCTGGCGGCGCGATCCTCAAAACCAGAGGGCACACGTTCGCCGCCGCCCGAGGTGTAATCTCCAAATTCACGCCAGCTGCCGCCTACACGAACAGCGGCCCGCGGGCCCGAGGCTGAGGCGGAGCCGCGTGCTGTCCAGCCGTCATGATTGCTGGTGTATCCCCCGAGAGCCGATGCCTGTGTGCTGAATGACGGGGTCAACAGTGGATCTCGTGTTTCGATAGCAATGGTTCCGCCGATTCCGGCCGGGCCGCGAGTTACGGCGTAGGGGCCCTTGACGACTTCAACCGCACCGACCTCTGCTACGTCGAGCAGGCTGGTTTCAGGGTCCATGCGAGACGGGCAGGCGCCGTGGATCGGTGCGCCATCAACGGTCACCCCGACACGCTCCGCCCGCGTGCCACGGAGCACCGGGTCGGCGTGCGCAGCGCCGAGCTTGTGGGCGCTCACCCCAGGTACGGTGGAGTGGAGCAGTTCGCCGATATCCCTGGCCAGCGCTTCGTCGGCATCACGGGCGCTGACGGTCATGCCTGCGGTTCCAGGAGCAGTGGTCGGACGGAGTCCCCATACAGTCAGCTCTTGCTGCTCGACAGGAGCGCTGGGCAGTTCATCTGCGACAATCGGGCGGGGAATGGTAACGGTCGCTGCGAGGAGAAATGGGACAAAAGAACGGCTGTATTGTTTTCCGTGGTGCATTGGCATCTCCTTGGTTGCGGTGCGGCCAAAGCGAGCCTGTGCCCGGGGCCGCATGAAAGAAGCCGCACGGACGCTGTCGTGGCTTTGTACGGATGCGCAGCAGCGCGCCAGCGCAGTGCGTCAAACGGAGAAATCGTCTACGGAATGAGCTATGCGGGAAAACGAGGTGGTGGATCGGGCGGGGAAATTGGAAGGCCCGAGAATGGAAGTGTCACGGCACCGGGGGAGCGTTCGCTGCGTATGGCGTGAGCCAGGTCCGCCGGCCTGGAAAGAACGCACTCAGTCGAGGGCGGGACCGCACCGGTATTGGCGCCGTGGTTGCAGCTGCAGCCGGAGGCCAGCAGAGCAGGTGCTTGCGTGCCGCTGTGGGCGCAGCCGTGGCACGTGATCCTCCGCTGCGCTGATCCGGAGTGGCCCTTCTTGCATTGGCAGCGGTGGGCATCGCAGTTGTGACGCACCGGCGAGAGCGACTGGATGAAGCCCAGGACCGCATGGTCGTGGCTGGCGAGCCCCATCAGCAAGGCCAGTGCGAAGGCGACATAGCTCGGCTGGTGTCGAAAGAGGGAAGTCGCTGGCCGCGTACGGAACATGGAAGCCCCGTCCCCGGCACAGTGGCCGGAGACGCGTAGGGTTCAAATTGTTGTGGCTACAGCCTCTTCGCGCATGCTGGGCTCCGGCCGTCCCTCAATCGGCGTGTAGGAGCGGGGGGCTTCGCCGGTGTAGATCTGGCGCGGACGCGTGATGCGCTGTTCGGAATCACGGACCAACTCGGCCCACTGTGCCATCCAACCCGAGGTGCGCGGGATGGCGAACAGCACCGGGAACATGGTCAGAGGGAAGCCCATGGCCTGGTAGATGATGCCGGAGTAGAAGTCGACGTTGGGATAGAGCTTGCGCGACACGAAGTAGTCGTCTTGCAGGGCGATGCGTTCGAGCTCGATGGCTATGTCGATGAGCGGGTTCTTGCCCGTTACCTCGAAGACCTCGTAGGCTACCTTCTTGATGATCTTGGCGCGCGGATCGTAGTTCTTGTACACCCGGTGTCCGAAGCCCATCAGGCGTCCTTCGCCGGCTTTGAACTTCTTGATGTACTCGGGGATCCGGCTGACGGAGCCGATTTCCTGCAGCATGCGAATGACGGCCTCATTGGCGCCGCCGTGCAGCGGACCGTAGAGTGCGGCCACCGCGGCGGCTACGGCTGAATACGGGTCGACCTGGGAGCTCGCTACTGCTCGCAAGGCGTTGGTGGAGCAGTTTTGTTCGTGGTCGGCGTGCAGGATGAACAGGACGTCGAGCGCCTGCTCGAGCACCGGATCGGGCTGATATTTCAACTCGGTCATCTTGAAGAGCATGGAGAGGAAGTTGCCCGAGTAGCTGAGGTCATTGTCCGGGTACACGTAGGGAAGGCCGCGGTTGTGGCGGTAGGCAAAGGCGGCCAGCGTTGGCAGCTTACCGATCAGCCGTCGCGTCTGCAGGCGGCGCGACTCCAGGTTCATGATGTCCTTGCCGTCAGGGTAGTACGTCGACAGCGCTCCGACAGTGCTCACCAGAATGCCCATCGGATGGGCGTCGTAGCGGAAGCCATCGACGAACTTCTTGATGTTCTCATGCACCATGGTGTGGATGGTGATGTTGTGGCGCCACATGTCGAAGTGCTTCTGGTCGGGCAGTTCCCCTTTGACGATGAGGTAGGCCGTCTCGAGGTAGTTGCTCTTCTCGGCGAGCTCTTCGATGGGATAGCCCCGGTAGCGAAGAATTCCCTTGTCGCCGTCGATGTAGGTGATCTTGCTCTTGCAGGTCGCGGTGTTGGTCAGGGCCGGATCATAGCCCACCAGCCCGCCGATCTGACGAAGATCAGCGGTGCGGATCGCATTGTCCTGGATGGGGATCTCGTACTGTTTCCCGGTCCGATTATCGGTGATCGTCAAGCTGTCCTTTGCCATAACTGTCGTCCTCGCCTTCGCGCACGTTCCCCAATCTATGGCAGAAATTTATATGCTTGTCACAATATGGATTCGGGGTGCGCCTCTGTGCTATGGAGGTGACGCTCTCATACCCTGTAACGCCCCTTGCAGCGCGTCCATCTCGCTTCCAAAACCTTTCCAGTCGCCGCTGCGCAGTGCTTCGAGGGCGCGGCGGTAGTGCTCCAGGGCGGCGCCGTGGGCCGGTGCCTGACCGGGCTGGGTGGCAACTGGTGCAGCCGGTGGCGCCATTGGCGACGCGGCCACCGCCTGGGCCGCGCCGGCAAACAGAGACGCCAGCAAAGGCTCCACGGCGTGACTCATCACGACGCGATCTCCAGTGGACGCGATCAGGCGCTTCAATTCCGGCAACTCGCGCTTTTCAGCGCGCAGATAGAGGGGCTCGAAATAGAGCAGGGCGTCGTCGATCGGGATGACCAGGAGGTTGCCGCGGATTACCCGGGAACCGGTCTGATTCCAGAGCGAAAGCTGCTGTGAGATGGTGGTGTCCTGGTCTATGCGCGCCTCGATTTGCGCCGGACCGTAGATCAGCTTCTCCTTGGGAAAGGCGAACTCGATAACCGACCCATAGTGCGGCGTGTCGCAGCGCGCGGCCAGCCAGGCGATCATGTTGTCGCGATTGCTGGGCACCATCGGGAGCATCAAGATGAATTCTTCGCGCGGCTCTCCAGGCAGCCGCATGATGGTGTAGTACGGCCGCATTGTGGCCGTCTCGCCGCTGAAGCTCTCCTGCGGAAAACTCCAGAGATCCTCTTTGTTGTAGAACACCTCCGGGTCGGTCATGTGGTAGGTGGCGTACATGCCGGCCTGGAGGAAAAAGAGGTCCTCCGGATAACGCACGTGTTGGCGCAGCCCCACCGGCATGGCGTCGAGCGGGCGGAAAAGGGACGGGAAGATGCGCTGGTACGTACGGATGATCGGATCGTCGGGGTCGGCGATGTAGAAGGTGACGCTGCCATCGTACGCATCCACGGCGACCTTCACCGCGTTGCGAATGTAATTGATGCGGGAGCCCGCAGCGCGTTGCGAGTAGGGCAGGGCATCACTGGCCGTGTAGGCGTCCTGCAGCCAAATGAGCCGGCCGTCACTGATGACCAGGTAGGGGTCGCGATCGAGTCGCAGGAACGGGGCGATACCGCTGATGCGCGGCTGCACCAAGCGGCGCATCAGCATGCGGCTGTTGCTGGTGACGTTGCCGCTGATCAGCAACTTGACGTCGCCGAAATGCCAGGCAAACAGCGCCCGGCGCCACCAGTTTTGCAGTGAGACGCCGTCACGGCCCTGGTAAGTCGTGTAGACATTCTCCTGGCCCTTGGCGTAGTCGAACTCATTGGTGCCGCCGCCCACTACCAGGTAGTTTCGGGATTTCTCACCGAAGTAGATCTCCGGGCGCTCAATGCGCATGCCGACGGGCGACGCGGGAGGAATGTCGCGGACGTAGAACACCGGCAGGCCCTCTTCGTCGAACCGATTCACCGGGCTCATGGCTACGCCAATGCCGTGCGTGAACTTGAAATGTTGGTTGATCCAGGTTTGCGCATCCGGCGGTAACCGTTCCTGGTTGAGCTCGCGCCCCGACAGCATCACCTGCTGATAGCTGCCGTTTATGACGTACCGGTCGATGTCGACATCGTTGAAATCGTAATAAAGCCGGATCTCCTGCAATTGCCGGTAGGTGTCGAGCAGCGGCCGCGGGTCCCACCAGCGGATGTTCTGAATGGTGGTCTGGTTTTCAGCCAGCACCTCCGGCGTCAGCTTCCCTTCGGCAGGGAACGGTCTGCTGCTGACGCGGTCCAGCCCGAAGCCATAGCGAGTGAAGGTGATGTTGTTGCTGATGTAAGGAGTCTCCAGGCGCAGTTCGTCCGGCTTCACGCGGTAGCTCCGGAACAGGCTCGCCAGCGCGCCCTCGAAAAAAGACCCTGCCAGCAGCAGTACCACGGCCGCCACCGGCAGCCGAAAGCCGAGCGCAACCAGGTTGGCCGCACACAACCCGGCGCCGACCAGCGACAGCAGCATCAAGCCGTTGAGGAACGGCAGGCGTAGGTGGACATCGGTGTAGGCTGCGCCGAAGACGACCCCGTTGCTGGCTAGCAGCAAAGCGTAACGCTGGAGGAAGTAGTCGGCCGCCTTAAGGATGAAAAACAAGGCGAGCAGAATGGACAGGTGCCGGATGGCAGCCGGTCGCACTTGAGGAGTTGGGCCCTGCAGGTCTATGCCTCCGCGTGCCCAGTGCACGGCACCGGCCGTCACGATGGCCAGCACTATCAGCAGCAGGCCCAAGTCCCGCACTAGAGCGTAGACCGGTAAGGAGAAGACGTAGAAAGCGAGATCGTTGCCGAAGAGGGGGTCCACACGCCCGAACGGCACCGCGTACACCCATTTGAGCAACGCCTCCCAATTGGCAGCCTGTGCCGCTCCGATGAGCAGGCCGAGAACACCGGCGACTGCCAAGACAATGGCCCGCCAAGGCAGAACAGCCTGGGAGTACTCCAGAAACTCAGGCCAGTTCTCGATGCGGATCTCGTCGCCGCGCGCGAGCCGCAGCCGTCGCACCGAGGGTACGGCCGCAGTGGCCGCTACCAGCCCGCTGACGGCGAGCACGGCTGACGACACCGCGCTGGCGACACCGAAGCCGATCAACTTGGCGCGCCAGGTGGTCCAGAATACCGCCCCAAAACCAAGCGAATCAAACCACAGCCAGTCGACCAGGAAATCGCTGAGAGTGGCAAATCCAATGACGACCGCCAGAAAGAGCGCGGCGATGATCAAGGTAGGGACGGTTCGTCTCATCGTGAAGGCGTGGGAGCATGAGAGTGTGGGAGCGTGGGAGCGTGGGAGTGTGGGGAGTGTGGGAGCGTGGGAGCGTGGGAGTGTGGGGAGTGTGGGAGTGTGGGGAGTGTGGGAGTGTGAGAGCGTGGGAGTGTGGGAGTGCAGCAGCGGAAATGCGGAAAGCCTCTCGACATGGCTTCGCTCCCACGCTTTCACGCTCCCACGTCAATGGCGCGAACGTGTTCCTGTACGACTTCGCGCGGACACATGTACATGAACACGCGGCACACCACGATCATCAAAACCAGGTCGTCGATTTGACCGACCAGGGGGATCACGTCCAGGAATATATCGATTGGTGAAATCAGGTAGAGCAAGCTCACCACCAGCAACGCCTTCGGCCAGATCGACACACGGCGGTCGCGGAACAAGCGCCAGTACAGCCGCGCGAAGTTCGGCAGGTGACGGAGCAGTCGGAACAACCGCATGCCGGTTTGCAAGGCCGGCCACGTCGAGTCGACACGCAAACTCATGCCCAACCCTATAGCCGTTCAGCGCGTTGGCGCCAAACGCCCAAACCTTCTCTTGATGCGGAGGACTTGATAGCATACGCGCGATGGCCGAGGCTGCGCTGGTTGAGACGCGTTACACGGTTGAGCGCTATTTCGAGCTGGTCGAGAAGGGCGTACTGCACCCTGACGATCGGGTGGAGTTGCTCGAGGGGGTGATTGTTGCGATGTCGCCGCAGAATCCGCGGCACGCCTCGGCCACGAGGCGGACCTATAACGCTCTGCGCAATGTCGTCGGGGATCGTGCCGTTGTCAGCGTCCAGTTGCCGCTGGTGCTTGGCGCATTCTCGGCGCCGGAACCAGACGTGGCGGTGGTGCCGGGACGAGCGTCAGACTACGACACCGCGCATCCAACGCACGCGCTGCTCGTGGTGGAGGTCGCCGACAGCTCGCTGTTGCAGGATCGCCTTACCGAGGCCGCCATCTATGCTGCTGCGGATATCGCCGAGTACTGGCTGATCAACCTGCGCGACGATTGCATCGAGGTGTTCAGAAAGCCTGCTTCGACCACGCCTTGTTACGCCGAACAGCGCAAGCTGCGCCGCGGCGAGCAAGTCGACCTGGTGGAATTTCCCGGCGCAACGCTGCAGGTGAGCGATCTGCTGCCCAGCAATAGCTGAGATCGCGCTTGGTGGAACACGGCATCCCGCTTTGCTATAGCTGGATTTCGGCGGCAGTGTTGGTTTCCCCGTTCTTCAAATGCGTTACTACGAGCCGGATTCGCTGGTAGGGCACCCGTCCGGTCAGGTGATCGAATATCGGCTTCAGGTAGGCGCTGCCCACTTCTTCGACCGCTTCGGCCACGGCTGCGTACGTCTGCCGGTCGACCCACGGATCGAGGTTCTGCGGGTGCGCCGTGGCGATGAAATCGGCGAGGTAGCCCCAGGTGGTGCTCTCGGCGCGGTCGAGAGCGGCCATGACCTGCTCGACACTGCACCCTCGGCCGAACATCTCGAACGCCGCTTGTTGGGCCTGGTTCGGGCGTGGAACGGCGCTGCGGGGACGAGCACCGCTTGCGGCGTCGAGTTGTAGTCCGTGCTCCCGGCAATAACCGGCGATGTGTTCCAGAAACTCGGCGCCGAGGTCGGCGAGCTTGCGCTGGCCGATGCCGCGCACGCTGATGAAAGCGGCGGGCGAGCCCGGCCGCGTGCGTGCCAGCTCGCGCAGGGTGGCGTCGCTGAACAACACATAGGGCGGCACGCCGCGCGCGTCGGCCAGCGTCCGCCGCAGTGCGCGCAGGTGTTCGAACAACCCCGCGTCGACGCCTTCCCAGGATTCCGTGTCGACCCGCGTCTTGCTCACCTCCGCCTTCGGTTGCAGCAGACGTACTGGGCGCTGCCCGCGCAGCACCGCCCAGGAGGCTTCGTTCAGCCGCAGCACGGGCATTTGGTCAGAGGTGCGCTGGAGCAGCCCGGCATCGATGAGCTGGTAGAGCATGTTGGTCAGGGTCTTGCGGCCGGTCCCCTTCATCAGCCCGTAGGTGCGGAGAGCCTCGTGCCGCCAGCGCCGCACGCGCTCGGTGTTGGCGCCGAGCAACACGTCAACGATGTGTTCGGCGCCGAAACGCTCGCCCGCGCGCGCCACGCAGGAGAGAATCTTCTGCGCCGCCACCGTGGCGTCATCTACCCCTTCGACCTCGTTAAGGCACACGTCGCATGCGCCGCAACTCGGCTGGGTGTAAGCCTGCCCGAAATACTCCGACAGCGACCGGTGCCGGCACACGACCGCGGTGCAGTACTGGCGCATGTGCGCCAGCAGGCGAGTGGCGGCGGCGATCACTTCCTCCGGTGCGCTGGCCTCGGCCGCGCTCTTGGCGATCAACGACTCCCAACGGATGACATCGGCGGCGGAGTAGAGGAGGACACACTCGGCTTCGAGCCCGTCACGTCCCGCCCGCCCGGTTTCCTGCTGGTAGTGCTCGATCGATTTTGGCATGGCGGCATGCAGCACGCAGCGCACGTCGCTACGGTCGATTCCCATGCCGAAGGCGACCGTGGCTGCCACCACGTCGAGCTGCTCGTTGGCAAAGGCTTCCTGGGTCTGGCGGCGGTCGTCGGGTTGCATGCCGGCGTGGTAGTGGGCCGCACGGACTCCGTGCCGCTGCAGCGTTGCCGCCATGGCCTCGGCGTCTTTGCGGCTGATGCAGTACACGATCGAGGCTTGACCGGCATGGCGGTGGATGACGCTGACCGCCTGCGCCGCGGTGTCAACCCGCGGCACGATGCGATAGACCAGGTTTGGCCGGTCGAAGACGCCGACCAGCACGGCGGGTTCGCTGAGGCGTAGCTGCTCGGCAATATCAAGCCGTACCCGCTCGGTGGCGGTCGCCGTGTAGGCGTGTACACTGGCCCGCGGAAAGCGCTCCTTCAATTCTGCCAATTTGCGATACTCGGGCCTAAAATCGTGTCCCCAGTGGCTGATGCAGTGCGCCTCATCGATTGCAAAGGCACGCACCTGCAGCCGATCGATCAGTTGCATGAACCTTGGCGTCAGCAGCCGTTCCGGGGCGACGAACACGAGCCGGAATTTGCCCGCGGCGATATCCCGCTCCGTCTCACGCAGTGCCGCGGCCTCGATGCCGCTGTATAGCGCCGCGGCCGGGTAGCCACAGGCGCGCAGCCCGTCGACCTGATCTTTCATCAGCGAAATGAGCGGCGAGACTACGATGTCGGTCCGCTGCGCCAACTCGGGCGGCACCTGGTAGCATAAGGACTTCCCGCCCCCGGTCGGCATGACCACCAGTGAATCCCGCTGCTCGAGCCCAGCGCGGATGGCCTGCTCCTGCATCGGCCGCAGTTGGTCGAAGCCCCAGTAGCGCTGCACCACCCGCAGGATGTCCGCAAGTTCCCATGATTGCTGTAAACATCCATTCTTCATGTCTATCTCGTCAAGCTCTGTACGCGAATGATTTACGCTGCATATCAGACGCGGAGGAGGGAGGGAAGCCCATTTGAATTGCCGCCCCAGCGGTGCCACACTTCCCTCGCCGTGCACAGCGATAGCTCGCCTCTGCTTCAACGTGTTCGCCGCACCCTGAAGCGCTACGAAATGTTGGTGCCGGGCGACCGAGTCCTGACTGCGGTCTCCGGCGGCCCTGACTCGGTCGCGCTGCTGGCGGCGCTGGTGAAGTTGTCCCCGCGTTTGAGGATCTCCGTGGGTGCAGCGCACCTGAACCACGGCCTGCGCGCCGAGGAGTCGCAGCGTGATCAACGCTGTGCCGAGGGGGTGGCGGCGAGACTCGGTGTGCCGTGCCTGCTCGGCAAGACCGAGGGTCTGCACCGCGGGCGGAATCTGGAGGAGCGAGCCCGCCGAGCGCGCTATGAGTTCCTGACGCGTGCGGCGGCGGAACACGGATACACGAAGATCGCCACCGGGCACACGTGTGACGACCAGGCGGAGACGGTGCTGATGCGGCTGCTGCGAGGAACCGGATCTGACGGCCTGGGAGCGATCCGCCCGGTACGTGACGGCCACATCATCCGTCCGCTGCTCGAGTGCTCTCGCGGTGAGGTGATGGAGTTCCTGAGAGCGCAGCGGCTGCCGTTCCAGCAAGACAGCAGCAATACCAACCGGCGCTTCCTCCGTAATCGTGTGCGGCACGAGATCGTTCCGCTGCTGCAGTCGATCAGCCCCGCCGTGCAGCGGCGCCTGGCTGGATTTGCCCGGGTGGTGAGCGAGGAGCTGGAATGGCTGCATCAGGAAGATGCACGGCGTTTGGCGGCGGCCAGCAGTGACGGTGACACCCTGGCTGTCGGCGCTATCACTGCCGCGGAGAGGCCTGTGGCTTTGCGTCTGGTGCGAGCTTGGCTGCGCGCGGTGCGCGGAGATCTGGTAGGGTTGTCGGCCGCACAATTCGAGGCAATCGTTGATCTGGCGTGCGGCGCGCACCCAAACGGACTGGTCCGCCTGCCGCGTGGGCAGTGGGTGGGGCGCGAGTACGGTGTGCTACGCTACATTTCAGAAGGCTTGAGGGCTTGGGGGCCTGAGGGCTTGGAGAGCGACCCACAAGCCCCCAAGCCCACACGCACTCAAGCCCTTTTGTCCGAGCCGCAGCGGTTTTTGCTGCCGGGATCCGTGTTGGACCTTCGGTCCGGGTGGCGCATCGGGGCGATGATCGAAACCGCAACGCCGGACTGGCGGCGGCCCGCCAGCCTGTTCGAATTGGTTGCGGACGCGGACGCGGTTGCAGGTCCTCTGTTGGTGCGTACGCCAAAGCCCGGCGACCGCATCCAGCCCCTGGGGATGCGCGGCCACCGCAAGCTGCAGGATGTCTTCACAGATGGCAAACTCCCTGTCCGGGCGCGACGTTCTCGCCCGGTAATCGAGTTGGAGGGGGAGGTGTTCTGGGTTCCGGGTATGGTGCGGGGAAACCAGGCGCTGGTCACTCAAAAGACGTGCTCTCTGCTTCGTCTGCTGGCCGAAGCCCCGGCCGTTGCTGGTACATAGTGCCTATGTTACGGTAGCCGTAGTCTTTTCTGACCGGATGCGTTCTTATATGTCGGGGGAATGGTGAATCAATTTTCGCGAAACGTTGCGCTCTGGCTTGTCCTCGGCTTGATGTTTCTCCTGCTGTTCAACTTGTTCAACAAGCAACAGACCAAGGAGCCCGAGGTCATCTTCAGTGATTTCATGGTTGCGGCCGAGAAAGGCGATGTGACTGAGGTCACCATCCAGGGCCGCAACATCCACGGGAAGTACCACAACGGCGAGCGCTTCAAGACGTACGCGCCCGAAGATCCCGATTTAGTGAAGGTTCTGCGCGAGAAGGGAGTCAAGATCGCGGCCAAGCCCGAGGAGGGAGATCCCTGGTACGTGATCCTCTTCGTGCAATGGTTCCCGATGCTGCTGCTGATCGGCGTGTGGATCTTTTTCATGCGCCAGATGCAGGTTGGCGGCGGCAAAGCCATGTCCTTCGGCAAGAGCCGGGCGAAGCTGCTGAGCGAGAATACCCATAAAGTAACCTTCAACGATGTCTCCGGAATCGACGAAGCCAAGGAAGAGCTCGAGGAGATCATCGCCTTTCTGAAGGACCCGAAGAAGTTCACCAAGCTGGGCGGCCGTATTCCCAAAGGCGTGCTGCTGGTGGGCTCGCCGGGGACGGGCAAGACGCTGCTTGCGCGCGCCATCGCGGGCGAAGCCAGTGTGCCGTTCTTCTCCATCAGTGGCTCCGATTTCGTCGAGATGTTCGTCGGCGTCGGCGCCTCGCGGGTTCGTGACCTGTTCGTCCAGGGCAAGAAGAACGCGCCGTGCATTATCTTCATTGACGAAATCGATGCGGTTGGACGGCATCGCGGCGCCGGGCTGGGCGGCGGCCACGACGAGCGCGAGCAGACCCTGAACCAGTTGCTGGTCGAGATGGATGGCTTTGAGACCAACGAGGGCGTGATCTTGATCGCCGCGACCAACCGCCCCGACGTCCTCGACCCCGCCCTGCTGCGGGCCGGGCGCTTCGACCGCCGGGTGGTGGTCTCGCGGCCCGACGTCAAAGGCCGCGAGGGCATCCTGCGCGTGCATACTCGGCGCGTGCCGCTGGCTGAGGATGTAGACCTGCCGCTGCTGGCCCGGGGGACGCCGGGATTTGCCGGCGCTGACCTGGAAAATCTCGTCAATGAAGCGGCCCTGCTGGCGGCACGCCGCAACAAGGATCGCGTCGGTCACTCCGACTTCGAGATTGCCAAAGACAAAGTGATGATGGGGGCTGAGCGCAAGAGCCTCATCATGAGTCAGGAAGAGCGCCGCAATACCGCCTACCATGAAGCCGGTCACGCCCTGGTCGCCAAGCTACTCCCCGACGCCGACCCGGTGCACAAGGTCAGCATCATCCCGCGCGGCATGGCCCTGGGAGTCACGCAGCAGGTGCCGCTCGACGATCGCCACTCGTATACCAAGGACTACATCCTCAACAGCCTGACCATCCGCTTCGGGGGCCGTGCCGCGGAGGAGCTCATTCTCGGCCACATCACCACGGGGGCCGCCGACGACATCGAGAAGGCGACGGACTGGGCTCGCAAGATGGTGTGCGAGTGGGGCATGAGCGACAAGCTCGGACCGATGACCTTTGGAAAGAAGGAAGAACAGATCTTCCTCGGCCGGGATTTCACCCAATTGCAGGATTACTCCGAGCACACCGCGGTCGAAATCGACGCCGAGGTGCGCCGCATCATCCAGGAGAGCTATCAGCAGGCCAAGGACCTTCTGGTCACCAACGTCGAGGTGCTGCACAAGATCGCTGAAGCGTTGCTGGACAAGGAAGTGCTGGACGGGGCGGAAATCGAGGAGATCATCCGCATGTGGGGCCGTGGCAACGGTGCCACCCCTCTTACCGTGGCGAGCGGTTCGGACGTTCGCGTCTGAGTTGGGCAGTTCGACGACTGCCCCCTTCTTCTGGTACCCTCCACACCCTGTTGGTTTCAACGCGACGCCGGAGCCCGCAGCCGAGCGCCCGGGCGCGAATACGGAAGGACTTTACGAGTAGATCAGCGCGAGCGCACCGGGCCATCGCATGTTCGAGTTGCTTTCCAACTTCCGCCTCCGGGACGCCATCGACATCGGGATCATTGCCGTCTTCATCTACCGCATCATCGACTTGATCCGCGGCACGCGCGCCGTGCAGATGCTGCTGGGGCTGGTGGTGGTCTTCATTGCCTTCCTGTCATCGAAATATTTCGATCTCTACGCGCTCAATTGGGTGCTGGACAATTTCCTCGGCTCCATCCTGCTGGTCATTGTGGTCATTTTTCAGGACGACATCCGCCGTGCCCTGACACAGGTGGGGACGCGGCCGTTTTTCGGCCTCGAACCGGGCCTGCAGGGGCAGGACCTGGAAGAGATCATCCGCGCCTCCGTATTGCTGGCCGGCAAACACATCGGCGCCTTGATCGTCTTGCAGCGCGAAGTCGGATTGAATGCCTATCTCGAGTTCGGTACGCAGTTGGACGCGCGCGTCAGCAAAGAGCTCATCACCAGCATCTTCCTACCCAACTCGCCCATCCACGACGGAGCGTTGATCATCAACAAGGGGCGCATAACAGCCGCTGGCTGTTTTCTGCCCCTGACGGCCAACCCGCATGTGAGCAAAACCCTGGGCACCCGCCATCGTGCGGCCATCGGACTGACCGAAGAGACCGATGCGGTGGTCATCGTCATCTCAGAGGAGGAAGGTGCCATTTCGATGGTACGTGAGGGCCGGATCACGCGCGGCGTGGACGCCGCCCTCTTGCGAAGCTCGCTGCAGAGGTTGATGCGCCAATGAAGAACTGGTTTGAGCGCGAACAGCTGCTGGCGGCATGGACCGTGGTGCGCGGGGCCGCGCTCAACTGGGGCAGCCTGCGGCAGCTGTTCACCTACAACCTGGCGCTCAAGATCCTCTCTGCCATAATCGCCTTCAGCATCTGGTTCTTCGTGAATTTCGGAGAACGCGATGCCGAGGACACGATGCGGGCGCCGCTGGAGTTGCGCAATATACCCGCGCACCTGATGATTACCAGCCCGCGGCTCGACTTCATCGACCTGCGCATCAGCGGTCCCCGTGCGCTGCTCGGGCGCATCGACCGCGATCGCCTGGCCATTGCGCTCGACCTCAGCGGGGTGCGGCCAGGGGCGGCTGTCTTTCGAATCGACGCGGACATGCTGAACCTGCCGCGCGGTGTCAAGGTGATACGCATTACGCCGGCGCAGCTGACCATGGAGCTGGAACGCGTGGCACATAAGTCTGTTCCGGTCCGTTTGCGTCTCAATGGCAAGATCCCGAGCGGTTTCCAGGTGACGGACACCAAGGTGGCGCCCGAGACGGTCCAGGTGAGCGGTCCGGCGTCGGACGTGGAAGACGTGCAGTCGGCGAATACCGAGCCCCTGGATATACGGGACGTCGGTGCCGGCGTCATCGAGCGCGAGCTGGCCTTGGAACCGCCAAGCGAGTACCTCACCTTCAGTGCCGGCCGCGTCGCCGTGCAGGTGCGCATCGATGAGGTAGCCGTAAACCGTGAGTTCAAACGCCTACGGGTCAGCGTACGTAACGCCGCCCTGGCGTATGCCGTGCGCCCGGACTACGTCAGGGTGGTCCTGCGCGGCCCCAAGGGGGTGCTAGAAGGGCTCGAGATAGGCGATGGCGCCTTATACGTCGACGCTGATGGACAACCAGTGGGCGATTACCAGGTGAAACCCACCCTCGAACTGCCGGCAGGCGTCCAGGTGGTCTCCATGGAACCTCCCAAGGTGCAACTCATTCTGCGCAAAGGAAAGGCCCCCAGACGTGAACCGCGCTGACCCGCTGCCTCGCCCGGTTTCCCGCCGATTGTTCGGTACCGACGGTGTGAGAGGCGTTGCCAATGTCGAGCCGGTTACCGCCGAGACCGCGTTACGGCTCGGACGTGCGGCTGCGGAAGTTTGCCTGAGACAGGCCGCCGGAAGGCCCCGGATCGTCGTCGGCAAGGACACCCGTTGGTCCGGCGACATGTTGGAAAGCGCCCTGGCCGCGGGGCTCTGCTCACGTGGCGCCGATGTGCTTCTCACCGGGCCTCTCCCCACGCCGGCGATCGCCTTCTTGACGCGCGAGCTCCAGGCCGCTGCCGGTGCGGTCATCTCCGCCTCACACAATCCCTTTGCCGACAACGGCATCAAATTCTTCGGCCCGGATGGATTCAAGCTGCCTGATGAAGTCGAAGCCGAGATCGAGGAGCACGTACTCGAACCCGACGACTCGGCAGTCCCCGCCACCGGCAGCCAGCTGGGCAGAATCCTGCCCCTCGCCGATGGCGTCGAACGCTACGCGCAGTTTGTGCGCCGTACACTCATCGCGCCGCTTACTCTCTCGGGGCTGAAGCTGGTCGTCGACTGCGCTCACGGAGCGGCCTACCAGGTCGGCCCGCGCTTGTTTCGCGAACTCGGTGCCGAGGTGTTAGTCCTTGGCGCAGATCCGGATGGAATCAACATCAACCAGGGCTGCGGCGCTGTACACCCCGAAGCTCTTCAGGCCAAGGTCATCGCCGAGCGGGCATATCTCGGTGTGGCTTTCGACGGCGATGCGGACCGTGTGATGTTCGTCGACGAGACCGGATCGGTGGTAGATGGTGACGAGGCGCTGGCTATCATGGCTGCCGACATGCTCTCGCGTGGTACGCTCAGGTACGGCACCGTCGTTGGCACCGTCATGAGCAATCTCGGGCTGGAACTGGCCTTGCGTGATAGAGGGGTTCGTCTGGCCCGGACCAGGGTTGGCGATCGCTACGTGGTAGAGGAAATGCGGCATTACGACTACAACCTTGGGGGCGAGCAATCCGGCCATCTGGTTTTCATGGATCAGACCACCACCGGAGACGGCTTGATCGCCGCCTTGCAGCTGTTGCAGGTTCTCGTAAGGCAGCAGAGCCGGTTGAGCCAGTTGAAGCAAGTGATGACGAAGTTGCCCCAGGTGCTGCTGAACGTGCCCGTGGCTCGCCGGGCTGAGTTGGAGAGCCTGCCCGGGGTCAGCCGGACCGTGAACCGCATCACCGGCGCACTCGGCGACCGCGGGCGCGTCGTCGTGCGGTACTCCGGTACCGAGCCCCTGGTGCGCGTAATGGTTGAAGGAGAGCAGGCGGACCAGGTGGGGGCGTATGCCGAGGAGATCGCGGCCGCTATCCGACTGGAGCTGACAGCATGATCAAGCTGGGGGTCAACCTGGATCACGTGGCTACACTGCGGCAGGTGCGACGTACGGTCTATCCGGACATTCTGGCGGCGGCGCGCGCGGCCGAACGCGGCGGTGCCGATGGCATCACCGTCCATTTGCGCGAGGATCGCCGGCACATTCAGGATGCTGATGTCGATGCGCTCCGCTCGCAGGTCGCCACCAAGCTCAATCTGGAGATGGCTGCGACTGAAGAGATGGTGCGCAAAGCCTGCAGCGTCCGGCCGCGCGATGTCTGCCTGGTGCCGGAAAAACGTCAGGAGCTGACCACCGAAGGCGGACTCGATGTCGCCGGACAGATCGATGCGTTGCGATCCGTGGTGGCCCGGCTGCGCGAGGCTGGCATCCAGGTCAGCCTGTTTATCGATCCGGAGGCACGCCAGATCGACGCGGCGCGGCTGCTGCAGGCCGAAGCCGTCGAGCTGCATACGGGTGCTTACGCCGAGACGGCCAGTCGCGAGCCCGAGCTGGACCGCATCGTTCGTGCGGCGCAGCTGGCCCACGCGGCTGGTCTGATCGTCAACGCCGGTCATGGCCTGACCCTGGACAATGTTGCGCCGATCGCCGCCATACCTGCCGTCCACGAGCTCAACATCGGGCACAGCATTGTGGCCGATGCCGTATTCGTCGGGCTCGAGCAGGCTGTGCGGCGGATGAAAGGTCGCATGCTGGCAGCCCGCGGGAGCTGACCGGCTGATGGCATCAAGTTGAGGACTCGAATTCAATCTGTGCTTCTGCTGGCCGCAACCCCTGAGCTCTGGAGCAACCCATGATTGTAGTGACGGCGGCGGAGTCGCGCCGCCTGGACGAACTGACCATCCAACGATACGGCACCCCCGGCCATGTCCTGATGGAACGTGCCGGCGCCGGCGCCACCTCCGCCCTTCTTACGCAGTTTCCACACGTGCGGCGAAAGCGTGTTCTCGTGTGCGCCGGCAAGGGCAACAACGGTGGCGACGGCTTCGTCATCGCCCGGTTGCTGCGACGTAAAGGGGTACGAGCAGAGGTCGTCCTGTTCGGGAAGAAGAGTGATGTCAAAGGCGACGCGGCTCGCGCCCTGGCCGCGCTGGTGCGTGCCCGTGGTCCGATCAGCGAGGCCACAACCGCCGGCGACCTGGCCAAGCTCCCGGCCAGGATGGAAGATTCGGCGCTGCTCGTCGATGCCGTCTTCGGAACCGGACTGAACGCGCCCGTGGAGGGACGTTACGCCGACGTGCTCCATATGATGAATGCCTCCGGAGTGCCGATCTTCGCCGTCGACATCCCGTCGGGTCTCAACGCGGACCGCGGCACGCCTCTCGGCGTCGCGGTTCAGGCCGAGGCCACGGCGACCTTCGGTTTTGCCAAAGTCGGCCAACTGATCTATCCCGGTCTCTCTTACGTTGGAGCACTTGCAGTGGTGGACATCGGCATCGCACCGGAAGCGGTTGCCGAGGTGCAGCCGCAGACCCGCTTGCTCGAGGCGGCTGACGTCGCGGCTCTGGTGCCGGTGCGCGCGCCGGAAGCGCACAAAGGCACCTGCGGTCACGTGCTGGTGATCGCCGGTTCCAGAGGCCATAGCGGCGCAGCTTTGATGACGGCGTATGCCGCCGCCAGAGCCGGCGCTGGCCTGACCACGCTCGCTGGGCCGGCCTCGCTGAACACGATCTTTGCGCTCGGGCGGCCTGAGGTAATGACGCTTCCACTGCCGGACACGGAGGGCTTCGTTGAATTCGACGAGGAGCAGATCCGCTCCGTGCTCGCGGGCAAGAGCGCAGTCGTCGTCGGTCCGGGCATGGGTACGCACGAAGGCGCGCAGAAGCTGGTGCGGTTCTTACTGGAGGAGATCGATCTGCCGGTGGTCCTGGATGCCGACGCCCTGACCTGTGTCTCGCGCGAGCCGGATGTCCTCAAGCAAGCGAAGGCGGCCGCTTTGCTGACCCCTCATCCGGGGGAAATGGCGCGGTTGCTCGGCGCTGACACGGCGTCGGTGCAGGCTGATCGCCTGGGGACGGCCGCGGCTTTCGCGCCGGCGCACCGCTGTACGCTGGTCTTGAAGGGAGCCCGCAGCCTGATTGCCGCCGCGGATGGTCTTGTCTGGATCAATCCCACAGGCAATCCGGGTATGGGATCGGGTGGCATGGGCGACGCCCTCTGCGGCATTCTGGGCGGTCTGCTGGCTCAGGGCCTGACCCCGCCGGAGGCGGCCTGCCTGGGCGTGTACCTGCACGGCGAGGTCGCCGACCACATCGCAGCGGAGCAGGGCCAGATCGGTCTGCTGGCCTCGGACGTGATTGAAGGCGTGCCGCGCGGACTGAACAGGCTCAGACAGGTGATCGATGGTCACCTGGAAAGTTCCCTCTCCCCGCGGGGAGAGGCCAGGGTGAGGGGATGAAATGACTGTTTCACCCACCATTGGCCCTGGAGGCTCGCTTCCTATTCACAGCCGTAGCGAGGAGGAAACTCGCCAGTTTGGTCGTCGCCTGGGCGAGCGGGTGCGTGGCGGCGACCTCGTCGGGCTGTACGGAGAATTGGGTTCCGGCAAGACCTGCCTGGTGCACGGCATCGCGGACGGGCTCGGGGTCGCGCCGCACAAAGTGCGTAGCCCGACGTTTACGCTGATCAACGAATACAGCGGCGGCCGTCTGCCGCTGTACCACATGGATCTTTATCGCCTGACCCCTTCGGCGGTGGACAGAATGGCTCTGCGCGACTACCTATACGGCGACGGCGTGTGCGTGGTGGAGTGGTTCGACCGCTTGGGGGAACAGGCGCCGCATCTGGCAATCGAGTTTACATTTGTGGGAGAGAATGAGCGCCTGCTCGTGGCGGCAGCGCGTGGCGTGCAGTATGATGCGCTGCTAAACGCGCTTAGTGAAGGATGACCGTGTGGCGTTGATCGTTCAAAAATACGGCGGAACATCGGTGGGAGACCCGGTTCGGATCAAGGGTGTTGCCCAGCGCGTGGCTGCAAGTTACCGGCAAGGCAATCACGTCATTGTGGTGGTTTCGGCAATGGCCGGCGAAACCAACCGGCTCCTGGATCTGGCCGGCAAAGTCTCGGAGCACCCTGATGCCCGGGAGGCGGACGTGCTTCTGGCTACCGGCGAGCAGGTCTCCGTCGCCCTTCTGGCCATGGCGCTGCAAAACCTTGGCGTACGGGCGCAGTCGTTTCTCGGCCATCAGATCCGCATTTCCACCAACAGTGTCTTTGGCCGGGCGCGCATCAAGAGCATCGATGCCGAGCACATGCTCGAGGTGGTGAAGGACGGGGCCGTGGCGGTGGTCGCCGGTTTCCAGGGCGTCGACGAAGGCGACAACATCACCACCCTGGGCCGCGGTGGCAGCGACACGAGCGCGGTGGCCGTAGCTGCCGCCGTCAGGGCCGACGCCTGCGAGATCTTCACTGACGTCGCCGGCGTCTACACCACCGACCCCCGCATCTGTCCCAGCGCTCGCAAGCTGGCGCGCATTTCCTACGACGAAATGCTGGAGCTGGCGAGCCTGGGAGCGAAGGTGCTGCAGATTCGCTCGGTGGAGTTCGCCAAGCGCTATGGCGTGCCGGTGCACGTGCGCACGAGCTTCTCAGATGAGCCGGGAACCTGGGTGGTTCAGGAGGATTCGAGTATGGAAGATGTGCTGGTAACGGGCGTTGCCCACGACCTCAATGAAGCGAAGATCACTCTCCTCCATGTTCCCGACCGGCCCGGCCTAGCTGCGAAAATCTTGTCGCCCATCGCCAACGCCCATATCGTCGTGGACATGATCATTCAAAATGCCAGCGCCGATGGCTACACCGATCTCACCTTCACAGTGCCTCGTGCGGATTATCAGAAGGCGCTGGGCATGGTAAGAGAAGTTGCCGCTGAAATCGGAGCCAGTGGAGTGACCTCAGACACTTCCATCGCCAAAGTATCGGTCGTGGGGCTGGGAATGCGCAGCCACGCCGGGGTTGCGGCTCGCATGTTCCAGGTTCTGGCCCACGAAGGCATCAACATTCAGATGATATCAACCTCGGAAATCAAAGTGTCAGCCGTGATCGATGCCAAGTATACGGAACTGGCGGTCCGCTCTCTGCACCAGGCGTTGATCGAAGAGGGCGTTGAGGAGGGATCGGCGTGAGCGCAGCCCGGCACATAGAGATCTACGACACCACTTTGCGCGACGGCTGCCAGGCGGAAGACATCGCCTTCACCGTCGAGGACAAGCTGCGCATTGCCGAGCGCCTCGACGAGATCGGCATTCGCTATATCGAGGGTGGTTGGCCCGGGTCCAATCCGCGCGACGAGGCGTTCTTCAAGGAAGCCAAGCGCCTGCACCTGAAGCAGGCCCAGATCGCCGCCTTCGGCTCCACTCGACGCGTGGGTGTGCGCGCCAGCGAGGATCAGAACCTCAAGATGCTGCTGCAGGCCGAGACCCCCGTGGTCACGATCTTCGGCAAGACCTGGAAGCTCCACGTCCGTGACGACCTGCGCATCTCGGAGATGCAGAATTTCGAGGTCATTCACGACAGCATCAGTTTCCTCAAGCGCCACACCGACACCGTCATCTTCGACGCGGAGCACTTCTTCGACGGCTTCCGCGACGATCCGAAATTCGCGGTCGAATGTTGCCGCGTTGCGGCCGAGGCCGGCGCCGATTTGATCTGTATGTGCGACACCAACGGCGGCCGTCTGTCCGGCGACATCGCCGCCGCCATCGAGGCGGTGCGCAAGGCGCTGAGCACGCCTCTAGGGGTGCACTGCCACAACGATTCGGAACTCGCCGTCGCCAATAGCTTGATGGCCGTCGAGCACGGGGTCGTGCAGGTGCAGGGCACCATCAACGGCATCGGCGAGCGCTGCGGCAACGTCAACCTCTGTTCGGTCATCGCCAACCTGCAGCTGAAGATGAGCTGCAAGGTGGTCAGCCCGAGCCAGCTGCGCCGTTTGCGCGAGCTGTCGCACTTCGTCTGGGAACTGGCCAACCAAGAACCCAACAAGCGCCAACCCTTCGTCGGCCTGAGCGCCTTCGCGCACAAGGGCGGCATCCACGTGGCCGCGGTGCAGAAGAACGCTTCGACCTACGAGCACATCGATCCCGCCCTGGTCGGCAACCGCCAGCGCGTGCTGGTCTCCGATCTCTCCGGCCGCAGCAACATTCTCTATAAGGCCAAGGAATTCGGGGTTGACGTCGAGGCCGTCAAGCCGGCAGCGCGCCAGGTGCTGGCCGAGGTGAAAGAGCTCGAAAACCGCGGCTTCCAGTTCGAGGGTGCGGAGGCCTCTTTCGAACTGTTGATGCAAAAGAGCTTGAACGGCAAGACGCGCAGCTTTCGGCTGATCGGTTTCCGCGTCATCGATGCGAAGAACGAAGAAGACAAGGCGCCCTTTTCGGAGGCCACCATTCGCATCGAAGGCCCGGACGGCGGCATCGAGCATACCGTGGCTGACGGCAATGGACCCGTCAACGCCCTTGACCGCGCCCTGCGAAAAGCACTGCGCAAGTTCTATCCGCAGATCGACGAGGTAGAGCTGCTCGACTACAAGGTGCGCGTCCTCGGTGGCGGCGAAGGGACCAGCGCCACGGTGCGCGTGTTGATTGAATCCGGTGACGGCACCGACCGCTGGGGAACCGTGGGCGTGTCACCCAACGTCATCGAGGCCAGCTGGCAGGCGCTGGTCGACAGCATCGAGTACAAGCTGTACAAAGATCGAAAACGCGGACGCGGCAAGCGCTCCGCGGCGCATGAGAGTACGTCGTAGGCAGGTGTAATTAGCCGCGATCGGCCGCGGATTCGAACCTCCCCCTGACTCCCGAGGGGAGGTCAGCTCAGGCACGACATTGATGATCTACTTCGACCACAACGCCACGACCCCGCTCCGAGCCGAGGTGCTGGAAGCGATGCTGCCCTTCCTGCGCGACGAGTACGGCAACGCTTCCAGTGTGCACGCACTCGGCTCCCGCGCCCGACAGGCCGTCGAGGAGGCGCGCAAGCGTGTGGCGGCACTGATCGGGGCCCAGCCGGCCGAGGTGGTATTCACCAGCGGCGGAACGGAAAGTAACAACCTGGCCATCCTTGGCCTAGCCTCGGAACTGGGCCGCAGCGCCATCATGTCCACCCCGATCGAGCATGCGTCCGTGCGCGAGCCGGTCGCTGCCTTGCGCGGGCATGGCTACACGGTGCAGTTGCTGCCGGTCGATCCGGTGGGGCGTGTGAATACCCCGGATGTGGACGACGCACTGGCAGAGTCTGGCGTGTCGCTGGTCAGCGTCGGCTGGGCCAACAACGAGATCGGCACCATCCAGCCGATCGAAGAGATCGGCGCCGTTTGCCGCGCCCGCAAGGTCCTGTTTCACGTCGATGCCGTGCAGGCGGCGGGCAAGATTCCCCTGCGCGTCAACAACGTGGACCTGTTGTCGCTTTCGGCACATAAGCTCGGCGGGCCAAAAGGCATCGGTGCACTCTACATCCGGCGCGGTGTTACGGTGCGCCCGCTGGTGTTGGGCGGGGAGCAGGAACGCGGCTTGCGCGCTGGCACGGAGAATGTCGCAGCCATCGTGGGCATGGGAGAGGCGTGCCGCCTGGCCGCGGCTGAGCTGACTCAGTTCGGGGCCGCATCCCGGCTCTTGCGTGACGGGCTGTGGTCGAGTTTGCAAGATGAGATCGCGGGCCTACAGCGGAACGGTCCGGCTGACGGGGATTGCCTGCCGAACACCTTGAACATCAGTGTTGAAGGCGTTGGCGGCGAGGCCTTGGTTGCGGCGCTGGACCTCGAAGGAGTGGCGGTATCAAGTGGCTCGGCATGCGCCGCAGGTGCCGGTGAGCCCTCACATGTCCTGATGGCGCTCGGGCGCAGCCCCAGGGCCGCACGTGACGGCGTGCGGTTCAGCCTCGGCCGCAGCACGAGCGCCGACGACGTCGAACAGGTGGTGCGCATCACGGCGGCGGCGGTGGAACGGATCCGTGCGGCGAAGGGGAAGGGACAGCGCCAATGATCGAACCGCGACGTGGAGACCGCGTTGTGGTTGCCATGAGCGGCGGCGTCGACAGTTCGGTGGCCGCGGCTTTGCTGGTCGAGGCAGGCCACGACGTTATCGGCATCTCCATGCGTTTGTGGAGTGGCGCCACGGGCAGCGGTTGCTGCTCGCTTGATGATTTCCTCGATGCCCGGCAGGTCGCCTCCCGTCTGGGCATTCCGTTTTACGTGATGGATTTCAGGGACGACTTCACCCGTGCCGTAGTCGATCCGTTTGTCGCGGATTATCTCAACGGGCGCACGCCCAATCCCTGCATCCGCTGCAATCAGTTCGTCAAGTTTGATCGCCTGTGGGAGCGCGCGCGTGAGCTGGGGGCACAATGGCTGGCTACCGGACACTACGCCCGCGCCCCGCGCGACCCGAGTAGCGGCGCGGTTCAGCTCTGGTCGGCGGCGGATGCGGAGAAGGATCAGTCATATTTTCTATTTGCAATCAGGCGCGAAACCCTGGAGCACACGCTGTTTCCGGTCGGCGGCTTGAGCAAAGGCGAGGTGCGGGCGCGGGCGCGGGACATCGGTTTGAGTGTGGCTGACAAGGCCGAAAGCCAGGAAATCTGCTTCACTCCCAGAGGCGGATACGCCGGCTTTGTGGCGCAGTCGGCAGCCGCGGATCAGGGCGCTGGTTCGCTTCCCGGAGTGATCGTCGATGAGACCGGACAGACGCTGGCGCGCCACGACGGTGTTCATCAATTCACCATCGGCCAGCGCCGCGGCCTGCGCCTCAGCGCGGGACGAGCCCTCTACGTTACCGCGATAGATGCCCGCAGCGGAACTGTGCGGGTGGGGCCGCGGGAGGCCACATTGGCCGCAGGGCTGGTGGCACGAGACGTGAATTGGCTGGCCGAAGGACCGGTCTCTAGTGGGCAACGCTTGAGCGTGAAGATCCGGTCGCGTTTCGCGCCGAGTCCGGTGACCGTTACGGCGGCTAGCGCCGAAGAGTTCGCCCTGCGTGCCGACGAAGGTTTGCCCGCTGTGACGCCGGGCCAGGCCGCGGTGCTGTACGATGGCGAACGCGTCGTCGGTGGCGGATGGATCGAGCGGTCGCTGGCCGCGTGAGCGCAGGTATGCGAGTGGCGGTGACGACCTTGGGGTGCAAGGTCAATCAGTACGATGCGGCTACCATTGAAACGCGTCTGCGCCAGGAAGGCTGCACTATCGTTCCCTTCGACGAGGGCGCCGATGTCTACATCGTCAATACCTGCACGGTGACCGATCGTGCCGATGCGGAAAGCCGACAGCTGGCGCGGCGGGCGCGGCGTTTCAATGCCGCTGCGCGCGTGATCATGACCGGCTGCTTTGCCCAAATCAGTCCACGGGCCGCTACTATACCTGAAGTGGACCATGTGGTCGGTCTGAATCGCCTGCCGGATCTCATCCGTGCCGTCCACGGAGAAGTCACTGGCGAGCGCATCCTGGTGAACGATCTTCGCACCGCGCGCCGCGTGGCGACCCTTGGGGCCGAGAGTTTTACCGGGCAGACCCGAGCTTTCCTCAAGATCCAGGAAGGCTGCGACCTCTTCTGTACCTTTTGTATAGTGCCCTTCGCCCGGGGCCGCAGCCGCAGCGTACCGCCACGCCAGGTGCTCGAGCAGTTGCAGATGCTCGCCGGGCGTGGGTTCCAGGAGGTGGTGCTCACAGGAGTGCACCTCGGCGGCTATGGGGCCGATCTGGACCCGCCCATCGAGCTGACGAAGCTCTTGCAGATGATCGTTGAGCTATCAGCAGTTCCACGCTTGCGGCTTAGTTCGATCGACCCGCCGGAGATAACCACTCAACTGCTCGACTTGATGGCCAATACCGATGTGCTCTGCCCGCACTTGCACATCCCCATCCAGGCGGGCCAGGACGATGTCCTGCGGCGCATGCGGCGCAAGTACGATACGCACCTAGTGCGAGAGATGTGCGCGGCAATTCGATCGCGGCTTCCCGAGGCCGCGATCGGTACCGACATAATTGCCGGCTTTCCGGGCGAAACCGCGGCGCAGTTCGAGCACAGCCTCCACCTCCTCGAGGTGCTGCCGTTTACTTATTTCCACGTCTTTCCCTATTCGCGGCGCAGCGGCACCACTGCGGTCAAACTCGGCGGGCATCTGCCGCCGGCCGAAATCAAGCAGCGTGCGCAGCGGCTGCGCCGGCTCGGGCAACAGAAGCGGGCGCAGTTCGCGCTGGGTTTTGTCGGCCGCGAGGCCCGGGTGTTGGTCGAGGAAAAGCCGGCGAACGGCAGCGGCTGGCTGACAGGCTATACGCGTAACTACCAGCGCGTGGAGTTTCCGGGACCGCTGGGACTGATGAACCGGGAAGTGGACGTGCGCATCGTCAGCCTGCGGGACGATAAGCTGATCGGCGATATGCGGAAGGCTGATGCCGCATGACCGATGGTTCGCTCGGAGAGCTTGAGGATCGCCTCGGATATCATTTCCAGGATCCAGCCAACCTGAATGCGGCCCTGACCCATTCGTCCGCTGCGGAGATCGCCGGGCCCCGCCCCAGCGAGCGGCTCGAATTCCTGGGCGACGCCGTGCTCGGCCTGGTGTTCAGCGACCTGCTCATCGCCCGCTACCCGGAGTGCGATGAGGGCCGCCTCTCGCGCTACCGCGCCGCGCTGGTAAGAACCAGCAGCTTTGCAGCCAAGGCCAGGGAGCTGCGGCTTAACGAATGCCTGACGCTAGGCAGGGGAGAGGAGCGCACCGGAGGACGAGAAAAGTCCTCGATCCTGGCGGCGGTCTACGAAGCCGTCATGGGGGCCATATTCGCGGAGAGCGGTTACGAGCAGGTCAAGTTGGCTGTGTCGCGGCATTTCGGCGAGGCCATCGACCGCGTCGGGCAGTTGGCCACCATCGATTCCAAAACCGAGCTGCAAGAGTGCTTGCAGCGCACGCACCGCACCACGCCGGCGTACCGCGTGGTCAGGGAAGAGGGACCCGACCACGCGCGCTGGTTCGTTGTAGAGGTGCTGCTCGGAGAAGTGGTCCTGGCGAGCGGCGAGGGCGTAAGCAAGCGCCGCGCCGAACAAGCCGCGGCGCTTCTGGCGCTGGAGGCCCTGGCGAGCAGCCAAGTTGATGATTGATGTAGAAGTGGCAGGTGCCTACCTCCGGACCGGCAAGATCGATCGGCGGGAGTACGAAGCGCGGCGGAGGCAGATCGAGAAAGGCTCGGTGATCTACTGACGTTTCAGTGCCCCGCTTCAATCAGGTGCGCAACACTGAAGAACTCCTCTGTGAGTCCGGCGTTGCTGCCCTGATTGAAGTACCAGCCCTGCTCGCCGGGATACTTGGCGCTCGGCAGGGCGGCTCTGGTTGCGTGCGAGGCCTGGACGTCGACCATTACGGAGCTGGGGCGAAAAGGCATCTCGTCCGGGTACTCGACGCCGTACGTTGGCGTTGCCCGTTTTCTGAAGCTCCACTGGTTGATCCATACCTTCCACAACTGGCCGGAGCGATCGGCGATGTCACTGTAGGCGATCAGGAAGGTTTCCTTGTCGATGAAGAGCAGGCGTTTGCCGTAGGCATACTGCGGCAGCTTGGGAACACCCTCGACCACGTACACCTTGCGCTTTTCCCAGACGTCGCAGAAGGCGAAGTCGCCCGCTCCGCTGCAGAACTTTACCGGGTGGGCCTCGGCGTGAAACGAGGCCAGTACCTCCTTTTCGCCGAGGTACTTCCAGTCGAACCAGGGGATTTGACCGGCGTAGCCGCCGTGACTATCGGTATCGGTATCCTGTCCAAAGAGGGCATCCGAGCGCTGGGCGCTTGACAGGCGCCGCACCCGTCGCAGCGACGGCATGTATAGCCAGGTGTCGTCCTGCCGATCCGGACTCAGATACCGAATGCTGGTTTCGCCGACGCCCTTCAGGTCGAACGGTTCCAGGATGGGGTGGAGTGAACGCTTGGAGCGTACGCCGTCGGGGTTGGGGAGCTCTGGTTTCGGGTCGACCTCGAGCCGGGCCGTGTACTTGAGCGTGCGCTGGTGGTCCAGCAGGAAGTGCCGCTCCACCTGCATCTGGCCTTTGGCGTTCACGGCGCCTGTGTCGGCGTCGAAATTGCGCAAATCGTCGTCGTCCGTGAGGTAGGGCTTGTACTCGTAGTTCCACATCACCTTCTGGGCGATCTGCGGATCATTCGGGTCGATGTCGGGAAAGGGCAGGCCTGCGACGTGGCCCGAGATGGAACGGCCGTCGGGTGAAAGCTTGGCTTGCCCGCCAAATCTCTCGGTGGCCTCCCGGTAAACCTTGTTCCACTCGACCTTCTTGTAGGGCACGATCTGCATGACCATGCCGTGCTGGATGCACCATTCGATGCCCGGGGAGACGAGCTCCTTGACCTGCTCGACGTTGTCCTTGGTCACAGTGTCGCCGGGCTGTACATCCGCTGTTGCCAAGCCACTTGCGGCCGCGCTTGCGAGCAGCGCAAGGGCGACCCACACCGCACTCTGTCGCATCAATCCTCCTGAACAGGGCGGTTGTGCCTTATCCAGGCCTTGGGGCAAAGTCAATGCGAGAGGACAGACGTCTGACATCTGTTCTCTGTCAGTCTGTTGTCTTACTTGACCCGCGACAAGTATTCGCCGTTCTCGGTGTCGACGCGGATGGTGTCGCCGATGGCGACGAAACCTGGCACGTGGACGATGGCGCCCGTTTCGACAGTGGCGGGCTTCAGGACGTTGGTCACGGTGGCACCTTTCAAGGCCGGGTCGGTCTGCGTGACCTTCAGCTCGACCGTGTTGGGCAGAGACACGCCCATCGGTTTACCCTCGTAGAATTCTACCTGCACGCGTGAATTTGGCGTGATGTACTTGACGGTGTCGCCGAGATCATCTGCGTTCAGGCTGGTTTGTTCGTAATTTTCTGTATTCATGAAATGGTACTGGCCATCAGACTCGTATAGGAATTCCATCTCATGCTGCTCGAAAGTCACTCGTTCGACCTTGTCTTCGGAGCGGAACCGGTTTTCCATCTGCGTTCCGGAGCGGAGATTGCGCAGCTTTGTCTGCACCATGCCGCGCCAGTTCCCGGGCGTGATGTGCACGACGTTCATCACCCGGAAGAGGTCGTTCTGGTGCTTCACAATCATGCCAGCGCGAAGCTGGGTCGCAGGGATCAGCATTGCCTTGTCGCTCCTTGATGGAAGAGGAAAGTACGCGGGTTTCTAACATTCGCTGGTTCGACCCGCAACCGGGCCGAACGCTGCCTCAGGCGGGTTTGGGGGCCATGAACACCAGCAACGTCAGTCGGGCTGGTCCGGGATTACGCACGCCGTGGGAGGCGCCGGCTGGTGCCAGCACGGCTTCCCCGGTGCCCACTTCGCGCGCCTCCTTACCGACGCGGAATTTGCCGATCCCGTCCAGGACGAAATATACCTTGTCCGACCCCGCGTGCGCGTGCGCGGTCTGTTCTTGGCCGGGGTTGAGCCCGTACACGTCGCAAAACATCCGCGCGGTGTCGAAAAGGTTTACCTTCTTCATCTTCTCGGGTGAAAAAGCCGCGGCGGCTAAGGCGTTCTTGAAGAGGTCCATACCCGGCTCCATATCGAGCCGAGGACTCGAAGGCAAATACGTCTGGCATCCCCGCGGGGTGGTCGGCCCAAGCCAACATCCACCCTGAGGCTTGCTTCAGCATCGGCAAGATTGATAATAGACTTTCTGACTCCACGAATTTAAGTGAAGAACATGCGACCAAGCGATACAGACTTCCGTGCCGCCTTGGCGGGGCACAACCAGCGGATCGAGCGCTATAGCCAGGGCCGGATGAGCGACGACGAGTTCCGCCCGGTGCGATTGAGCTACGGCTTGTATTATCAGCTGGACCACACCAGTCACATGCAGCGGATCAAACTCCCCGCTGGCGTGGTCACGCCGGCGCAGGCGGAGGTCCTGGCCGATATTGCGGACGAGTTCGGGCGCGGCGTGCTCCACGTCACCACGCGCCAGGACGTGCAGATGCACTGGGTGGACCTTGCTCGTGTAATCGAAATTTACGAGCGCTTGCACGCCGCGGGCATCACCACGCGCGGGGCTTGTGCTGACAGTGTCCGTAACGTTACGGGCTGCGTCCACGGCGGAATCCGGTTGGGCGAGCCCTTCGACGTGACGCCGTACGTCATGGCGGTGCACGAGTATTTTCTGTTCCATCCGCTCAACCTGACCCTGCCGCGGAAGTTCAAGATCGCCTTTACCAGCTGCGCCGACGATTGCGTCCAGGCGCCGGTCAACGACATCGCCTTTTTCCCGCACCGGCGCGACGGCCAGCTGGGTTTCGCCGTCCATGCCGGCGGTGGTCTCGGCTCGCAGCCGTTTCTGGCGCGCCCGATCCGCGAGTTTGTCCCGGCCGAAGACACTCTCATCATGGCTGAGGCCATCGTGCGCCTGCATCACCGAGGGGGGGAGCGCAAGAACCGCAAGAAAGCTCGCATGAAGTACCTGTTCCAGCGGCTCGGGGCGGAACGGTTTGTGGCCGAGGTTGAGCGCTTGTATGCTGAGATCGAGCAGCAGCAGGGGGCCGCCCTGCGGGCTGAGTTGGCGGAGATCGCCGGCAGCTACCAGCCCAGGCAGCCCAGCCTCGCTCCGTCGGTCCTGCCGTCGACCCAAGACGCCGAGCTGGCGCATTGGGCGCGGACTAACGTCTTCGCGCAGAAGCAGGATGGGTATTATGGGGCCATGGTGCAGTTGCCGTTGGGAGACGTCACTGCCGCCCAGTTTCGCACCATCGGCCGCCTGGCAAGCAACCTGGGCTCGGGCGAGGTGCGTACTACCAACGATCAGAATCTGTTCGTGCCCTGGATTCCCGGCGTGCGTGTGGAAGAATTCTACCGCGGACTACGCGAGATCGGGCTCGCCGCGGCGGACGCGCTGCACATTACCGACATCACCTCGTGCCCGGGTGCCGACTACTGCAGCTTGGCGGTCAGCCGTTCCATGGGCATGGCCTCCGCCTTGCGCAGCCACCTGCTGGCGGGCAACGGGCGAGTGGAGGATCTGGGTGTCTTTCGCATCAAGATCAGCGGTTGCCCGAACGCCTGTGGGCAGCACCACATTGGCGACATCGGAATGACGGGGTTGTCACTCAAGGGCGATGATGGGCAGAACCACCCACACTACTCTATGCTGGTGGGCGGGCGTGTTGGCGAACAGGATGCGGCCGTCGGGCAGCGCATAACCGGGCGTTTCCCCGAGCCGGAGGTACCCAAAGTCGTCGCCGCTTTGGCCGACTATTATCGTCGCGAGCGCGCTGCGGGTGAACGCTTCGGCGACTTCGTCGCCCGCGTGGGGGCGGACCGCTTGACCGAAGTGGCTCGCGCTGCCGCGGGCGTTGTGCGTTAGCCGGCTTTGGTACATATAGGCAAACAGCTCACGCCTCCACCCTGGCCCTCCTCCGTTCGCAGAAGTGCTCACAGAGGAGGGAACCGGAGGGCATACCGGGACCAGGTCCCCCTCCTCTGTTGCCATTTCCGGCAACGGAGGAGGGTAGGGGTGGAGGCTTCACCAGTCTGGCTGAGCTTCCGAGCCATATGCTATATGCGAGTCTGACATGGGCGACGACAACTCGGCAGCCACGGCGGAAGACAACCAAGACAAGTATTACCGCGGCATCGTCTGCTCACTGCAGCGCGGTTCGCAGCGCGGCACCATCCGCTCCGTCAGCGGCCGGGAGATCCAGTTCGTTTTCGCCCACGTCGCCATGCAGGGCTCCCACCGCCGCTTCGACGATCTGTATGAGGGGCTGCACGTGGGTTTCGATCTTAGCTGGACGTCGAAAGGTTTGCGCGTCAGCGTTATTCGGATTCCGGAATAGGACGCGCAGCCCGCCATCAGCGCCGCTGCCATTCTCCTGCGCTTCACGGGGACGCAGCGCTCACTGCCCTCCCTCGTGCGTCACGGAGAACTCTGGTACGCTTATCAGCGTGTTGAACCCGACGCCGAGCGAGCAGTTGGTCGACCGCAAGGGCCGTCCCTATTTCCTCTGGGACTGCGATATGTCCCTCGATGCCTTCGAGCGGGCGCTGGAGGACCCGGACGCGGAGGTACGAACCTACTTCATCGGCAAGCTCATGCGACAGGCGAAGCCGGACGATGTGTTTCGCTTCGTCTCTGTTGCCACAATTCGCCAGCTGTGGCCGCGGATCGAGCGCTACCTGGGACAGAGTCGCGAGTTCTGGTCGTGGCTGTTGCAGATGTGGGACAAGCAAGGACGTGTCTGGCGCTAAGCTCAGCCCGCTGCAGAGGCGGATTCTGCACGTCCTCGCCAACTGTGAGCCACCGTGGGTCCTCACCGGTGGCGCCGCGCTGGCGGTGGACAGCCGCCAGGAGATCCTGGTGAACAAACTCTGCGCCCTGCTCAGCCGCTGCGAGCTACGCGACCTGGAAGATGTCAAGGCTTTGCTCGACGCCGGGGCGGATCTGGAGCGGGCCTTGACGGATGCGCCCCGTAAGGACCAAGGTTTTTCATCGCTCACGCTCGCGTGGGTGCTCAGGCAATTGCAGCCACGGACCCTGGCGCAGGCCATGAGTTGGAGCGCCCAGGAGACCGAAGCACTTGAGCGGTTTCACGCATGGCTCGTCGACCGGCTGGTAGCGGCCGGTGCGCCGGAGTAAGGGGTCAGGTCCACACGCCGCATTATCCGAATTGGCACAACGTCCCCGCTGACCCTTTCGTCTTTGCGCACGTGGCGGCGTCAGCGACTTGAGGGGTTCAGGCCGGTCGTCCCCAGCTGCAGTAACATGGGTGTCTCAGAACCATTCCCTATTATGATTGTATGCACGTTTATGCGCTGAATACGTGTAACACCTATCCCATGACGGCTCCCCTCACTTGTTGTCCGACTCGGGAGGAAACGTACCAAAAGTACCATCGTCCCTCTGAGCCCCTCTGAGCCCTTCCCTCGCATTGATCATGACAGTTCCGTTCGGTGGGCATTTCCGCCCGAAGTCACCGTGGTGATCGTCTGCACCATGCGGCTGCTGTGCGCCCCAATCGTGCCCGGAATGGTTGAGCCTGTCGGCTAAGGGCGTTATATGCTCACAGCTCGTCAACTTGGAACGGGGCATGCCGGTGCAAACGACAGGACAAGCGATGCGGGACGGCGATAGGTGGCTTTCGGGAAGCGACGGAACTGAGGTCCACCGTGGTCGGGACCTCGGTCCCGTGAGCACCCGCAACACCTCGAAAGGAGCGCTCATTCCGGAAGCCCAAACCGTTTTCCGGGCACTGGCAGCTGGGGCTACACTTGCGGACGCGCGCGCGCAGTGCCTCGCCGGGCAGCTCCTCAGGCAGTATGCCTTTGAAACCCGGCGCTTCATCTGGAACGCGCTCCATTGGCGATACTTTGTCTGGAGTCCCCCACGTTGGATGCTTGCTGACCTCGAAGAAGCCGCGCGGGGAGACGCCGCCAATCCGCGTTTTGTTCGGCTCCTCTACATTCACTACGTTCGGCGTGACCGACTTACGTTTGAGTTCGTCACGGAGAGACTGTGGCGGCTTTGGAAGACCAGGAAAATGGAGGTCGGTCGCGATAACGTTCTGGACTTCCTGGCGGAGCATGAGCAGCGGAGCCGTCAGATCCAGAAGTGGCGCGAAAGTACTCGAAAGAAGCTGGCAGGGAACACCCTGTCGGCGCTCCGCGATTTTGGACTATTGGTCGGTTCTCAACGCAAAACCCTCCAGCGGCCCGTTGTTCCCTTAGAAGTCAGCCTTCACCTTTGTCGGCTCCTGTACGCCGAGGGGCTGCGTGCCCACGCGCTGATAGATGCGGCCGACTGGCGCCTCTTCCTCTGGGATCAGCACGACACCGCACTCGCGCTCGGTCAGCTGGCGCAGCGTGGCGACATTCGTTTCGAACGATCGGGGAGGACCGTCGTGTTGGAGGTCCCTGCACATCCACTAGGGCCTGCGGCCGGCGTCCTTTCGGCGGGACCGCTCCCCGTTGGGTCGCTACGTGCTGCCAAGCCCGACAGGCTGCTACGGGAGTAGCGATGAGCGGCGGCGGCGATTGGCAATGGAAACTCCGGGAGGCGGCGGAAAGCATTCGCACACGTTATGAGCACATCGGCAGGAAGACAGGGGCACCGTTCTTAGCGGTGGTTTATCCGCCAGAGGCGGAGCGCTCCGTTCTCAGGGAGTGGCACACGCTGGCTACCACGCTGGAACCCGATTTTGCCATCCGGACCATCGACGTACTGGAGCTGACGGCGCGCGTGGTCCGCGAATTGGGCGTGAACGCAGTTGTGGACTCGATGAAGGATCCGATGCCAGGGTCAGACCCAACGACCGAGCTCGGATCGATGTGGAATGCTGCGGTGGTCGCGAGCGTTCGCCAGGCCTTTACACAGCCCACTTCCGGCCGCCCACTTGTGGTCCTCGAACGGTTGGCTGCGCTATACCCGGCTTCTGGGCCGCGGGCCGTCATGCAGACGCTGTGGGACACGGAGCATGCGGCCCTAAAGGGGCCGGTAATGCTGCTCATACCAGGTGTCCTGATCGAGGCGCGGGTGTATTCGTTCGTGGGGCAAGTGGAGGAGTTCATGTACCGGGGAGACATACTTTGATGTTGCCGAGCGGAGGAGACGGGCGATGAAGCTTGCGGAGATTTTTGAGACCCGAATCGAGGAGAAGATCGATCCGGTCATCAAGGTTGGTGAAGTCCAGGACGAAGCCAAGCTTGCCTCCGAAATCGGTGCCTACGTCGTTACGCCAACCATCGAGAAGTATGTGGACGAATTTATCGAGCATTTTACGGATACCCTCCGCCTTCAGACCACCGAAGTCGGTTCGTGGATTTCCGGTTACTTCGGATCGGGTAAGTCACACCTGGCGAAAATTCTAGCGCTTCTGGCGGAAAACCGGACCCTACAAGGGCACCCGGCGACAAAGCGGTTCGAGGCACGCGTCCCGCCAGCTGCGCCGCGGCGCAATTCAATCCTCAGAAACCTCGGCCGGATCGATCAGTGCACGACCCGAATCCTTGCCTTCAACCTGAACACTTTGGTCGATAGCAAGACGACACCGCTTCCACGTCTGTTGCTCTCGCAGTACTACCAATCTCGTGGTTACAGCTCGAATCTGCTGTATGCCCGCGTAATCGAACAAGAGATCGACCGCCGCGGCAAGCTCGACGCGCTTCACGAAGAAGTGGGATCGCTCGCCGGTCGTCCGTGGGCAGACATCCAGAGGAATCCTGGATTTTACGCGAAACACCTCTACCAGGCGGCGTGTAAGTTGGCTCCGGATGCCTTCACCAGCCCGGAAGACGCGGCGCAGGCCCTGAAGAACGCGGAGAAGGGCGACCTCTACAACGCGCAGTTCCTCGTGCAGACCATGCTGGACGAGTTGGCACTGCGGGAGAAAGAAACCAAGAAGCCGGCTCGCATCCTGCTGGTGCTGGACGAGTCCGGGCAATGGATCGAGGACGATGCCGGCCGTCTTGCCCAGCTCCAAGCGCTGGTCGAGGAAGCCGCCATTAAGGGACAGGGGAAGATATGGATCTTCGTCACGACGCACGAGGACATGGGTGCCGTGTACCAGAATGCCCGAGCGCTCCAAGCAGACATGAAGAAGATCGAGGGGCGCTTCCGGTTCAAGTGGTCGCTGACCACCGAGAACATTGAGCTGGTGCTGGAGGATCGCATCTTCAAGAAGAAGATCGCGGGCAGGGATGCTGTAGCAACGGCGTACGACGCGTCACCCGGGGTGCTGCGGGGCCTCGGCGAACTCGCGAACACCAGTCAGAAACTTCCCGACTGCGAGCGCGACCGGTTCATTACATTCTACCCGTTTTTCCCATACCAGGTGCACCTCATCCCAGAGATCGTGAAGACTCTGCGGTCGAAAGGCGGGCGCGGTGAACAGCTCTCAGGGTCCACGCGCACGCTATTGGCCATCACCCAAGACATCTTGCGCGCCGGCCGCCGTCCCTACCTGAAGCTCGAAGTGGGCGAATTGGTCCCGTTCGATGAGATCTACGGCAACCTCGCTGGCGAAGGGGAGGTCAGTCCCGACGTGCGGCGGGAACTGTCCCGCATCGAGCAGGTGGTTCCGGGCGCCACAGCCCTTTCACGCCGGATCGCCGAGGTGCTGTATCTCATTCGGGAGATCGCCTACGTCCCTCGCACAATCGATAACCTGGCGCGCCTGCTGGTCGAGTCCACGAGTGACGACCTGCCAGGCATTATGGCCCGCGTCCGACCAGAGTTGGAAAAACTGATTGCCTCCAAGATGTTGGCGCAGATCGGGGAGGAGTACGAGTTTCTCACCGGCGAGCGGCGCACGTTCGAAGATGCCGTTGCTACTGTTGCGACGCAACTGAGGCAGCAAGACCGTGAGGCTGGGCTCGCGAAGTATTTCGTCTTCGACCCCGAGAAGAAGACCAACCATCTGCGCGCCATCCTCGGATTCGACACGGTTCCCTTCAAGGGTGCGGAGTTCGAGGTGCGGCTGAGCATGGATGGAACTCCGGCGCTGCGAAACGGGGATATCGAGGCGCGCATCTTCTCGCCGCTGGCAGCGCTCGGAGGGACAAAGGTGCCTGATTTGGAGGATCAAAGCCTGCGCGCTGATGAACAGTACACCATCTTCGTGCTGTGCGACCGCATACCTGGCTTCGATCACGACCTCGGCCGGTTCCTGGCTATGCGTGAAGTCGTCAGTTCCTGGAAGAGCGACCCACACAAGTCGGACGAGGCCCGCAAACTCGCAGAGGAACGGGAAACCAACGACCTCGACAAGTTGGAACGCAAGGTGCGCGACGGTATCAAGGCGGGCATCCGGCAAGCACACGTCATCTTTCGGGGCTCCGGCCGGGCACTATCTTCACGGTCGGGTCAAACACCCGGCGAGGTGCTCCGCTCCGAGCTCGCGACCTTCTGGCCAACGCTCTATCCAAAGTTCGAGAAGGTACCGGTCCGCATTGCCCAGGAGCAGAAAGCAATTCTCGACGTATTGGGTGGCGAGAAAAACCTTGCGCCTGACGTCAGATCGCTACGGCTCTTCGACAAAGCCGGAGCCGTCGATCCGCACTCGCCCCTGCTTGATGGCACTCGGATTTTCCTGGCCAGCCGCCAGAACAAGAAAGAGCGAACACTCGGGAAGGATTTACTGGAAGAGTTCAGCGCTCCTCCGTACGGTTGGGACCCGAACGCGGTCCGGGTGGGAGTCGCCGCATGCGTGCGGGCCGCCATCATCAAGGTCCTTGTTGGGAAGATGCCGCACACCAACCCGGCGGATCCGGCGCTACAGAAGGTCTTGCGTGACAGCCGTGAGTTCGACCGCGTCGAGCTCGTCTTAGAAGATGCGGAGGTGGATCAACCGACGCTCGAAGCGGTCAGGGCACTCCTGATGAAGCTCACAGGCACGCGCAAGATCGACGAGACACCAGCAGCACTCCACGAGGTGATGGAGGCATTCGGGCGACAAAAACTCGCGCGGGCGGAGAAGGTCGTGGATTGGGCCGACCCGGCTGGATTCCCGCTGCCAGCTACGTTTACCGAGGGCAGAGAAGCCCTGGAGAACGTTCTCGCTCTAACCAATCCAGTTCATCGTGTGAAAGAAATCGAAGCGCGTGGCGACGACCTCAATCGAGGTGTCGAGGCTATCGATGAGCTCGTCACCTTCCGCGAGAAATGGGGGACGGCGTTTACCGAGGTCAGGAACTTCGCCACACAACTGCGGGCGATCGAGCACATGCTGCCGTCTGGTGGTGCGAGTCAGCGGTTTCTCGGTGAGTACGAGACCGCGCAGGTGGGCGCCCGGTTCGCGGAATCTGAAATCTGGAAGACGATCCAAGGCGGGAAGGCCGGAGCGGCACTGGAGGTCCAGAACCAGGTGGCTTCGTGGTGCGACGAGGCGCGCAAGGTGGTGCAGGATGCGCTCGCGCGCCTACCCGGTGATCTCAAGCAACAGGGGCTCGATGAGGCTCTGGCCAAGGACATGGCTGCGCCTCTCGAAGCGTTTGTTCCCACGCTTGATAACGAGAAGGAACCGGCGCGGGTAGCGGCACTGCCGGCGCGAGCGCGACGTCTCGTGGGCGAGCTGGGCGAAGCGATCCGCAAAGAGACGGAGCGGCATGCCCCGAAACCGCCGCCAGGAAAGGAAGAGCCTCCCAAGCCTGTCCGTGAGGTTCGGCGACTTCGACTTGCCGACGTGGCGACTGTTCGGCGCGTCCGCAGCGAAGCAGAGTGGGAGGCGTTGGCGAAAAAGCTCGATGAGCGTGTTCGGACGCTGTTGCGCGACTTCGACGTGGAACTTGACTGATGGATCTGAAGGGCACGCTGAAAGCGATCACGCTCGATATTCGACATGAGCTTGAAGGGAGGTACGACGCCCAGGGCAAGTGGCAAGCGGGCGACTTAGAGCGGCGCCTGGGCGAAATCGGCGTCTGGCGCGACCGGCCAGCGAAACCAGCAGACGAGCTCACCTACCGTTCACCAGAGGATCGCGAAGCCCGTTGCGTGGTGGACGCGTTTCTCGATACCCGAATTGAGGCAGGCCTGGACCGCGTACACGCGGTTCAAGAGTTCGTGATGGATACCGCCTATACCTGGGCTAACCGCTTGCTTGCCGTGCGGTGCATGGAGGCCCGAAACCTGATCGACGAAGTGATCCTTCAGAAGGATGCATATGGCGGGCGTTCACTCCAGCACCATCGCCTAGCGAAGAACGCCCCCGATCGTTGCGCGGGAGAAGACGAGGGCCTCTTCGCAGTGCTCTTCGATGAGTTCGAGCGCCGAGCGAAGGAGCTTCCACTGCTCTTCAAACCGGACGCGCCTGAGGTGGCGTTACGCCCATCGGTTGCTGCGCTGAAACGCTGCATTGGTCTTTTGTCCGGTACGATCAGCGCCAAAGGGCAGGAGCCTGCCAGTGACGAAGTGTTCACAGCGCCGGACGCGCTCGGCTGGGCCTATCAGTACTGGAACAAGGAGGAGAAGGAACGGGTCTTCGAGAAGGTGCGCACCAAGAAGGGCGCGAAGATCGAGGGCGCCGAGATCATCCCGGCGACCTGCATCTACACTGAGCCCTACATGGTGAAGTTCCTTGTCCAGAACTCGCTGGGGGCGATGTGGATGCAGATGCATCCGGAGTCGAGGCTGGCTGAGACGTGGGAGTATTACGTCCGGGACGCCGTTCGCGTGCCCGTGCCCCAAAAGGCAGTCTGCGACATTACGTTCCTCGACCCAGCCAGCGGTAGCGGGCACTTTCTTACTGAGGCGTTCAATCTCTTCTACGCGATGTACGAGGAGGAAGGGCAAATCACAGACCCGAGTGAGATCTGTGCCGCCATCCTGGAGCACAACCTCCACGGCATCGACATCGACGAGCGCGCCGTCGAGATCGCAGCGGTCGCGCTGGTGATGAAGGCCAAGGAGAAGGCGCCAGACTTTATACCTCGTCAGGTGAATCTCGTCGCCACCAACATCCGGCTGCCCGCTGGCAAGGAACACCTCGATGCGTTCCTGCGCAAGCACCCGGAAGACGCGCCGCTCAAGCCGGCGCTCCTAGCGATCTTCGAGGGCCTCGCCCATGCCGACGAGCTTGGCTCGCTCCTGCAGATCGAGGAACCCGTCGACCGTGAGCTCCGCCATCTCCGCGACGAGCAGCTCTCGCGAGAACGCAAGGCTGAGGCCGGAACCCTCTTTGGTCCACGCAAGGACGAGGACTGGATGGCGTGGCAGCACGACGCCATTGAACGCCTGCGCCAGCACTTCAGCGCCGAGGCACAGGGTACTGACCTCGCGAGCGCTTTCTTCGGAGAGGCTGCGAGCAAGGGGCTCTCCCTCGTGGACCTGCTCGCACGTCGCTATGACGTGGTCGCGGCGAACCCACCGTACATGGGCTCAAAAAACATGGGCCCCGTGACTAAGCAGCATGTCGATCGCCATTTCCGCAAGGGCAAACGCGACATCTACGCCGCTTTCATCCTGCGCTGCGTGAGTCTCTTGTCTGCGAACGGCCGGGTAGGAATGGTAACGCAACGTGGCTGGCTGACGCAGAAACACTTTACCGCGATGCGTCGCGAGCTCGTGGAAACCGATACGATTCGCATAGTTGCAAACCTGGGCCCTAAGGCATTCGCGGAGGTCACCGGTGAGAACGTGACCGTTGCCCTTTTCCTGCTTGGGTCCCCCGCGCCCTCCGAGCAGGAGAAGATCCTGGCAACCGACTTGACGGCCCTTCAATCCAGCGAGGAGAAGGCTCGGGCTCTTGTTCGCCATCATTGGGATGTCTTGCCGCTCATGGCCATTTCCAAGCTGGAAAAGTGTCAGATCCTTGTGGGCCTGCCGGTCCGGTTCGTCGAGCTTCTCGCCCAAGATGACAAGCTTCGACAGCAGATGGAGGCGGAGGCCGGCCTTTGGACTGGTGATGATGCCCGCTTCACGCGGTGGTTTTGGGAGGCGCCGCCTCGGGAGTTCTGGAGGCCTCTCGGCAAAGGCGGTGCTTACAGGCGTTGGGCCGGTTTGCTCCAACATGCCGTCAGGTGGGAGAACGACGGCGTGCCTATAAAGGACCTGGTCTGCAAGAAGTTTCCATACCTCAAGGGCAAGTACGAATGGGTTATCAAGAACGAGGCTTCGTATTTCCATGCCGGGGTAACGTACAGCTTCAGCGCTGCCGCGAGTCTTGGGGTTCGAGTGTGGCCCGAAGGCGCGATCTTCAGTGAGCTCGCCCCATTCATAAAAGTTGACGCCGCCCACGCTCCACTTGCGGCGGGCGTTCTCTCTTCACGACCTTACACGGCAATGCTGCGTGCTATCGCGGACAAGCTGCGCTTCCGGGCGGATTACGTAAATGAACTACCGGCTATTCCTCGTTCACTCCTGTCTTCAACACTGTTGCGCACCTGCGCGAATTATTGTCTCAGGATCGCGCAACACCGTGTGGAAGGCGACCTGCTCGAGCGTGATTTTTCTCGAACTCGCCTGGCGTTTGAGTCTCCGCACTGGCAGGAGCTTACCTTGGACGCGGCACGGCTGTCCGCCGAGGGCTTGTTCGAGATCAGGGTCCGCATGGCGCTTGGCTTGTCGGCGCACGAATCGGAGTTCTTGCGTGACGCGATCGGTGCGCATTCCGGCGAACTGTCGTTGATCGCCGGCTACGACTCGCTCGGACTCCTCCTGCCAGAGGGTTACGAGATGCCGTCGGCAGTTGTTGCCGAACTGCAAGATCTCGCTGTCGTGAGCCGAACACCTCGCGAGTTTTCGGATCTGAAGAACCGCCTGCGGGAGTACTACGAGGCCGGCCCTGGGGCGAAAACGACTGACAGTGACGAGCGCGAGCCGTCCCCAGGGGAGGGCGATGATGAGACTGAAGAGGACACGGAGCTACAAACACGCATTCCGATTCCGCCGGAGACATTCCTCGAAGAACTGGCGCAGAAGCTCGGGATTCATCCCATCTCCGTCTACTGGCTGCTTCGGGAGCTGCACGAGAGGGACACCGCTATCTGCAAGCCTGAGGTCGCTCGGGTCATTGCGGATTACCTAACCGTCACAGTGCTACGGCTCCTCGGCCATCGTTGGCCACGGGAATTCGAGAGGCCGACCGCCCCTTTGGCAGAAAGCGACGGCATCATCTCCATAGACGAAGGCGTCGGTGAACCGAACCTTCTTGCCAGAATACGTGAACTCCTCGCGGCGGACATCGGCAACGATCAGGGTATGTCTGTCGAGCGCAACTTCGAGCAGATCATTGGTAAGTCTGTCGGCAGGTGGCTTTCCGAGGACTTCTTCAAGCGCCACATCTCTCAGTTCAAGAAGCGCCCCATCGCATGGCAGATTCAATCCGGTCTGGCGGACCGTGGAGCGGGAGCACGGGGGAAGAAGAAAGTAGGCATGCGTCGGGGGCCAACGTTCTCATGCCTCATCTTCTATCACCGCCTGGATGTGGACCTTCTTCCGACTGTTCAAACGCATCACGCGAGACCTCTCCGCTTGCGGCTGCAGACGGAACTCAACGGACTGGAGAAGATTCGTGATCGCACAACCGAACAGGACGCACGCCGGCTGGAGCTGGAGCAGCAGATCGAGGAGCTGAAAGACTTCGATGCGCGGCTCGAAGACGTGATCGTGAACGGCTTCGCCTGTCCCGCGCTTGACGCCATCGGCGCAAAGGAGCTGCTCGACCAGTGGACTTCACGCGACGGCCACCTGCCCACACCGGACTCCCGGGATGCGTTCGTCGCCCAAGAGCGCCGATATGCCCCAGACCTCAACGACGGCGTGCGCGTCAACATCGCCCCGCTGCAACGTGCAGGTCTGCTCGCTGCTGACGTTTTGGCTGCCAAGGACGCGGAGAAGCCCATCGCCGACCGCGCCGAGTGGCGCGCCGACGAACGCCGCTGGTGTCGTGAAGGCAAGCTGCCCCGGCCCGGCTGGTGGCCGGAAGAGGCGGACACCAGCGCGTCGACCGGGCGGAACGAGGCGCGCGCCCGGAAGGGAGGCGCGTCGTGAGCCTGAGAGAAGGCGTGCTCTTCTCGGAGGTCGAGCTCAGGGCGTTGCTCGAACGCGAGGAGGGGCAGTTCCTCGAGTTCAAATCGCTCTGGGACCAGTCGAACGACCCGCCGCGGCCACTCGATCGCCGCAAGGCGCGCGACCTGTGCGCCGAGTACGTCGCAGCTTTCGCCAACGCGGACGGCGGCACGCTGCTGCTCGGCGTGGATGACGACGCTACGCCGACCGGCCACGCCTACCCGGAGGACGCCATCGCCGATCTCCTGGCCGTTCCGGAGCGGCGGCTGCGCCCGCCGGTACACTGCCGGGTCCAGCGGGCCGCACTTGACGGCAAGGAGATCCTGATCCTCCAGGTACCGATCGCCCCCGAAGCCGTCATGGTGGACGGGAACGGCTTCCCATACCGCGTCGGCGACCGTGTTCTCCGCGAGCCGCAGGAGGTGATCAACACGCGCAAGGAGGCCTACCGGCGCGTCGGCTACGAGCAACGCGTCCGCCCCGAGGCGACCCTCGACGACATCGACCTGGGCCTGGCCACGCGTTTCCTCGCGGGCACCGTCTTTCGCGAGCGTGGCGCACTGGAGTTGCTCGAGCGCTACGGGCTGGTCCTTACTCGCGCCGGATCGCCGGCGGTGACCAACGCGTGCTTGCTTCTCTTCGCGAAAGCGCCCGCGCTGCGCTGGCATCCGCGCGCCGGTCTCCGGTTCTTCCGCGTCGCCGGCAAGGAGCGGCGCCACGGCGCGCAACGGAACGTGACCCAGCTCGGACGCGTCGAGCCACCACTCGCCGTTGCGATCCCGGAGGCCTATCGGCTGGCGAAGGAGCAGATCCGCCGCTCCGAGACGCTGCACGACCTGTTCTTCCGCGAAGTGCCCGAGTACCCGGAGTTCGCCTGGCAGGAGGCGATCGTCAACGCCTTCGCTCACCGCTCCTACGAGGACCAGTCGCGCGAGATCGAGGTCTGGTTCTACGATGACCGGATGGAGGTGAAGAGCCCCGGCGAGCCGGTCCCGCCGGTCACGTTGGAGGCGCTCCGGACGCGCCAACCGATCCATGCCAGCCGCAACCCCGTGCTCGTCCGCGTCCTCGCCGACGCCGGTCTCATGCGCGACGAGGGAGAGGGCATCCGGCGCATGTTCGAGGAGATGGAGGATTCGTTCCTCCATGCGCCCGACCTCCAGGTGGCGGCGGGAGAGTTCTCGGTGACACTCCGGAACGAGCCCATCTTCGTCGGCCCGGGCGCGGAGTGGCACGGCATTGTGCAAGCGCTGCCGCTCTCGGTCGCGCAGAAGCGCATCCTGCTCGCCCACCCCGGTGGCTTCACTAACGCCGACTACCAGCGGCTGAACAGCGTCGATCGGGATCAGGCCTATCGGGAGATCCAAGAGATGGTCTCGTTCGGCGTCATTTTGCCGGCGGAGGCGCCCGGGCGCGGGGCCATCTATCACGTCGCTCCGGACCTTCACGAGGCACGGGCATTCCTCGAGACCCGGCTGCCTCGGCTCCGGCAATTCTTCGTCCGGCACCCGCTGCTCAAGAACGCGGACTATCGTGAGATGTTCCAGGTAACGCGCGAAGCCGCGAAGCGGGACCTCCGCCGGCTGGTGGAGCAGGGCTACCTCGAGCTGAAGGGCACTCGGCGCGCCGCCGGGTACGCTCCGGCTCTCGAGATGGCGCGCCGGCCCGCAGGATGACCCGGTTATTGGTTGACGAAATGAATCGGCGTATCACCTCAACATCTTTGACGAATCGTGGATATGGAAGGCATATGGATCGGCGGCGGGTTGCCCAAGCGGGCCGCGAGCCGGACCGCCAGGCTGGTTGCCCATGACGGCTGCCGATAGCCTGCGCGCGTGGCTTCGCGGTGAGGTCATGGCGGTCCTTCGCCGCAAGGTCGCCCCGCCGCCGCTCGTGCTCTGGTGCGACTTCGAGGGCGTTTGGCGAGATCTCCTGCGCGCCGCCGCAGACGGAGACGCGTTTGAGCTCTGGAGCGGTGACGAGCACGAATTGGTACTTCGCGAACACCTCATCACTGCGGCGCCTAACCCCCGAGTCGTGTGGCTCCCGGTTGCCCAAGATGAAATCACGTACCTGAAGGTCTTCGAGCTTCAGGCCGAGCATGTTTGGACGGAGTCGCTTGTGTCAGCCCTGGCTCGATACGGCGTCGAAATCGCCCGCGATCACGAAGCCGAGCTGCGGCATCTTCTCCCGGCGCACGCAAAGGAGTGGATTGACCAGCCGCGCGCTGCGTGGCGTGAACTGACTCCGGGAAGCGCCAAGTCTGCACTCGTCGATGACGACCAGATTTTGACCGCCCTGGCAAAGCTTGGCACTTCGATCGCACAACTTATCGGTAACGACCGAGTCGACGTATTCGTTCGACGGGTTGCGGAGGACTTCGGCTTGCCGTCGCTGGCACCCGATGCGTGCATTGACCCGAGCCGGTGCGACGATTGGCGGGCAGCAGCTACGGCGCGTCTGATCGCGACGGACGCCGCACTGCGTGTACCGGGCGACCCGCCACAAGAGGGTGATCGCATCATTCCGCCCGGGCGGGCGCGGGATCAAGCGATGAAGCTGCTCGATCGCTGGCAGAAGAATGTTGAGCTGCTTGCGACGTTCGAGGATCTCGCTCAGCGTGGCGATGCGAGAACGTCGTTAGGCCCCTGGGCCAGAAGCTTGGAGGGGGCGCCTGCACTGGCGTCGCGGGCAGCGGAAGAAGCCCTCTTCCAGAAGGAGGTCGAACAACTCACACAACTCGATGAGTTCGAGCCGCTCGCAGACCGCGTCGCTGAGCGTGAAGCGCTTTATGGTGTCCACGTACGCGGATTCTGGGGGAGTCGTGCGGAACACAGGCTTCCCTGGTCCAGCCTTGTTTCACTTGCTCGCGCGGCGACGCTCCTCCGGCAACAGGCGGGAGTCGAAAAGGCGTGGAAGACCGCTCAGGAGGCAGTATCGTGGTTCACCACCGTAGGCTGGGAGATTGACCGTCAAGGTGAGGCGCTTTTTCGCGATGATTCCGCTCTGCCGAGCAGCCTGCACGGCGTTCGTATCCGCCTGCGTCGCGCCTACCTTCGACACCTCGATCGCTGTAACAGCGCCTTCTCGGAGCTTTTGTATCACCACGGAATAGACGGTCTCGGTCTTTCTTTCGCAGGGGAGATACTTGCCAAGAACCGTCCTGCGAAAGAACCACTGGCAGTCATGGTTCTCGACGCATGCCGCTACGATCTTGGCGCGCGCTTGGCGGAGATGCTCAATAGAGGCGAGCCTGGACGCCGCGCCGAAGTGCTGACCGCGCGGGCGCCCGTGCCTGCGATAACCGACCTGGGTATGCCTTTTGCCCTTGCGGACGACCCTGGTGACCTGACCGTTGAACTGACGAAGGATGCCGCGCCACGGTGGCGTGTTACCGCGGTCGGTGGCACCCAAGATCTCACCGAAGCGAGCGGTCGCCGCGACTGGCTCCGCCGTCAATTCAAGCTCAAGCCGCAAGCGATTAGCGACGTGAAATCAGTTCTTGATGCCGGCCCCCCAAGCGCCAAGGAGGCCGGGCGGCTCTTGTTTGTCTTTGGAGATGAGTTTGATGTTCAAGGGCACGACGGTGAACTCCAGTTCACGGGAGCCGAAGACTACGTAGGGCGCTACGCACGGGCCGTCATCCAGCTCCGAGACGCAGGATATAGCTCGGTGGCGGTGGTTACCGACCACGGCTTCATCCACTGGGAGCCAGAAAGGGACGAGGTGGACAATGCCCCGACTGGCGAGGTCTTGTGGAAGTCGCGGCGCGCGGTCGTTGGCCATGCGCTAAAGCATCCCACCGCCGTTGCGGTTTCGGTGCCGCGCAGCGATCTCGAGTGTCGCGTGCCTCGAAGCGTCAACGCGTTTCTGACCTACGGCCGCATCGGCTTCTTCCATGGGGGGGCAACGTTGCAAGAGCTTATCATTCCGGTCGTAGTCTTTCGTTGGCCCAAGAAAGCGGAGAAAATCGCGGCAGTGCTGACGCCGCTCACAGACATCTCCTCGCTGAAGCCACGTGTCGAAATCCGGCCCGGTGCGCATGGAAAACTCCCGGGCTTTGGCGCCGATGAGAAAATGACCGGTCGCGATGTGCTCGTGAAGGTTGTTGAGCCGAGGAGTGGTCGCCGTCTGTTTCGTTCCACCGAGAGTGTGAAGGTTCTACCCGATGGCGCCGCGGTGACGCTGACGCTCGTACGCGAGCCCGCAGAGACTTGCCCTCGTGGCACACTGCTTCAGGTGGAGGTCCGGGACGCAGACAATGACGAACTGCTGGATCGCTGCGAGGTGGAGTTGAACGTCGATCTCGAGGAATGGGATTGAAGATGAACGGTTCATCAGAAACTGCGGACAAGGCACCTCGGGTCGACGAGGTGCTGGTTGACGACCTCGATCGTAAGCTGCTCGATGCCTTTGCAGGCCGAGTGGTGCGCAAGGACCTCGTAAAGAAACTCAAGGTGGGGTTTAACGTCCCAGTCTACGTGTTGGAGTATCTCCTCGGGAAGTTCTGCTCGACCACCAAGCGCGATGAGATCGAAGCGGGCCTACGCCAGGTGAAGGACACGATCACCGAGCGGATCGTTCGTGCTGACCAGGGGGAACTCATCAAGGCAAGGCTTCAAAAGCATGGATCGATGAAAATCATCGATCTCTGCACGGTGAGCTTCGACGAAAAAGACCAGGGAGGGAAGTATTGGGCGCGGCTGGCCGCAAGCGGCTTGGATTTCGTCCATGTTGACCCCGAGCTCGTGCACCGACACGAGCGCCTGTTTACCGGGGGGATCTGGGCCAATATCGAGCTCTCGTACGACGAGACCATCGTCCATCGCGGTGTCACTCGTCCATTCGTGCTGCAGCGGCTTTCCCCGATCCAGATTGCCAGTGCGCAATTCAACGAGTTCGTTGACGGCCGGCGACACTTCAGCCGCGATGAGTGGGCCGACGTTCTTCTCCGAACGTTGGGATATGAGCCCACCCATCCGGACTTCTCACCACGTCGCAAGTGGCTCTTTCTTCTGCGGCTCGTGGTCTTGGTCGAGAAAAACTACAACCTGGTGGAGCTTGGGCCACGCGGAACGGGTAAGTCCTACGTTTACCGAGAACTCTCGCCGTACTCGATACTGCTCTCCGGCGGGCAGGTCAGCATCCCGAAGCTCTTTGCATCGAATGCGCCCCCATACGACACCGGACTTGTCACGCGGTGGGATGCCGTCGCTTTTGACGAGGTGGCAGGGTCCCACTTCAAGAAGACAGAAGACAAGCAGCTCTACAAAGACTACATGGAGCTGGGTTCGTTTTCCCGCGGCAGTGCCAAGGGCACGATTCAGGGTGAGGCCGGCTTTGTGTTCAACGGCAACCTCGACGGCGACGTGGAGACGATCGCACGGACATCACACTTGTTCTTACCGTTTCCTGACACCGTGCGGAACGATATGGCTTTTCATGATCGCTGGCATGCGTATCTCCCCGGCTGGGAGTTGCCGAAGATGCAGCCTGGCTACTTCACGAACCATATGGGCTTCATCGCCGACTACATCGCAGAAATCTTCCACAACGAATTGCGGTCGCGCAGTTACGGGGATGTGTACGACCGGTACTTCCATCTTGGTAGCCACGTGGAGGAGCGCGACCGGAAGGCGATCGCCAAGACGACCTCGGGTTTTATCAAGCTTTTGCACCCTGACGGCGAGTGTAACAAGGCTGAGGTCGAAGAGTACCTGCATTTCGCCATCGAGGTTCGCCGGCGCGTAAAAGAGCAGCTCCGCCGCATGGGCGGCGTCGAGTACGCGCGGGTGAATCTTTCGTACATCGATAAGGAGACCCGCCAGGAGTCATTTGTCACGTGTCAGGAGCTTGGTTCCACTCATGTCATTCCTGATGGCCCGCTACCCCCGGGCGACGTGTTCACGGTGGGATACGATGCCGCCGAAGGGCGCTATGCCCTGTTCCGAATCCAGTGTTCTGTCGGTCTTGGTGGCGGGCGCTTCGCAGTCGTAGGTGTGACTTCGAAAGGCATCAAGGAATCCGCTCGAATGGCGTACGATTACCTGCGGACGACCGGCAAGAAGATCGGCGTAGAACGGGACCTTGGGCAGTACGATGTCGGCATCCAGGTGATGAGCCTGACTCAAGGGAAAGATGCCGCCGACCTTGGAATGGCCTTCTACATCGCGCTTCTGTCGGCAATGCTCGGTCGATCGATCGGCGCACAGTTGGTGGTCCTCGGGCAGATGAGCATCCACGGTGTGTTATCGCGAGTGGACGGCCTGGGTGACAAGCTGCGAGTCGCGATGGAGGCGGGAGCCCGTCGAGTTCTGATACCTACCGAGAACAGCCGCGACTTCGCAACTCTGCCGGCTGAGGTGCTCGACAAACTGCGGATCGAGTTCTACAGCGAGCCGTCGCAAGCGGCATTCAAGGCGTTGGCTGAGTAACCTTAAACCTGGGTCCCGGCCGAGCCTCCTAGATTGCGATTCGCTCGTTCTCGTCGAGGGTAATCCGGTCGGAACGTGCGGCGCTGCCCAGGGTGCCGGCAGAGCCCACAGCGACCAACATGTGAGCGGGGCAAAGTCACTTGAATAGGCCAATCAGGTGTTCCTGCAGGGCGGGCTTCATGGTGGCAAAACGGCGAACAATGAGGCCGAGATCGGAGAGACGAAGAAACTTGGCGGTGTCGCGGAAGTCTCGCAGGGTTTCCTTCATGATCAGTAGATCGTAGATGTCGTCGTCCGTCCGCGTAAGATCGACGGCAATGTACGGGGTACCGTTGTGAATGAAAAAGTTGCGGTGGTTGTCGAGTTGGCGAAACCATCGGGTATCCTGCCCAGCAGCGGCAAGAATCTCCTGGAGCTTTTTGCCGACGGCTTTTTTGGCGATGGGTCGGCCGACGTGCTTATGGAGGAGTACGAAGAAGGAACGTATGAGGTCCGCCGCGGCGTTGACCTCGAAGAGCAAGGAGTCGATGTCGAGAAGTAGCTCGTACTTACGGGTATCGTCGCTGGGGAAAGCATAGCGACCAAGAACAGGGAAGGGCGCGTCTTCCCGTTTACGCAAGAGCTGCGTGCACTGCTCGAAGCTCAACGGGAGTACACACGGCAGATGGAGCACGAGCACGGTGTCATCTGCCGGTGGGTGTTCCATCGAAGCGGCAAGCCCATCGGGGTTTTTCGGAAAGCATGGGCGAGAGCCAATGCCGGTTAGATAAGCGGCAGACTGCCAAGATCGCACGCTTCGAGACGGCGCCTGGAAAGACGGCGCCTCCTCAGCGTGAGCGGAAAAATCATGGTATCAGGAAGAAT
>Ga0214473_10000608_pt1 | contig 50079 bp, 22 predicted proteins | sample RVTome_7_FD_203509 | JGI IMG/M metagenome (GOLD analysis project Ga0214473, IMG submission 203509) | Soil microbial communities from uranium-contaminated site in the Upper Colorado River Basin, Wyoming, United States - RVT98D197 | ecosystem: Environmental > Terrestrial > Soil > Contaminated >...
CAACACAACTTTTTGTTTGAGTTCTTTTTTTCCTGAAATTAGTTCAACTATATATAAACCGGAAGCGCAGGACTCGGCATTCCATAAGATCCTATGCACTCCCGGAGAAAGAGGGGGGAAGGTATATTCCTGGACTTTCTGACCCAGGATGTTGTAGATGCCAATTCTCACCTCCTTTTCTACGGGCAAGTTGAAAGAGATCACCAGAACGCTGTTGAAGGGATTAGGATATGGGGGGAGCAAAGCAAATTCGGTAGGAATTGGCTTGGGTTGGTGCAAGAGGACGGGTGAATAGGGATAGCTTTCTCCCCAGGGTCCGCCCCAGCAGCCGATGTCGTTGCGAGTGGAATCCACGTCATTGAAAAACGGATCCGGATCACCAGCGTCAATACATGGGGAACCTAAAGACAGGCGGAAATCGATGGTGTCTTGAACCATGGGGTTCAAGAAGATATTAGTCGTGTCAGGAGCACAGTATTCGTAGTCGATTTGATTATCGTAGAAGTCATTATAGCTGATATTTGCAAAGACTCCGGGCATCCCTGGACCATATAAAGCCTCTATCCCCACGCTGTCACCAAGAAATATGTTATTTTTTATGTAGGTGTCATTTGTGGTTCCGGAAAGTGTTATGCCTCTGGGTATTTTGAAGAAGGTGTTATTGGCAACCAAGACGCTGTCAGATGCACCCAAAATAAGCCCTTGACCATTGGAGAATATATTATTGGCCACAATTCCAGAAGCTCCATTGCTTATGACAATCCCTAATGAGAGATTCATAATCTTGTTGTGGATGAAATCCACTCGGCTTGAGAAATCAAAACTACAGCTCCTCCCATTCAGAAACGTGCAGTTTTCCACGCTTCCTTGAGAATTTGAAAAGAAATAGACGTGAACGACGGATTGTGCACTATCTGACGGGACGGAATAACATCCATTGACGTCGACGACAGCGTCGCTCACATATACGGCAGAAATTTCTGTGCGGAAAGAACAACTGTCCACTCCCGCCCACGAGTTATTTATCACTCGGACTCCGCGATGGGCATCAAAACTAACGTGCTTCACCACAACTGATGCCTCGGAATCGGCTTCAATGGCGTAATGTGGTGCGAGAAATCTGGCATATTCAATTCTGGACGTATCGGCGGAGTACCCTCTGAACCAAATACCGCCCCAGCCGATATTCGTGGAGTGCTCAAATTCAGGAAGGAATCGGATGGAATCCTGCGACGTCCCGACCGCATTCAGCGTTCCCCTGACTACCATATTCGGTTCCCAATAGAGTTCCTCCTGCCGGAACCGGAGATCCACCCCAGGTTCAATCCGTAAGCTGTCACCAGCTGGCACGATGATATTATCGGCTACCAGGTAGGGCGATTCCCCCGCAGTCAATACCCCGGTTACAACGCCCGATAACACGGTATATTGGCTAATCCTCACCGATGAAGCCTGAGAATCCCTTTGTGATAGCCCGTCCTCAACCCAAGCTCCGAATGTGAAGTCCTCTTGGTCCAGGGGTACTATTCCGGAAACAACCGCGCTGTCCGATACCCAGTCCAGGCTCTCAATCTGCAACCAGGGGGGCAGATCCCAGAATCCAAATTGCAGCGGTCCATAATCATCCGTCGCTCGTGCCCCGTATCGAAATTCGGTGCCTGCTTGCACCGTCGATTCCAGCGGTGAGCACAACGCCGGCGGATGATCAATTAGCTGATCGTAATAGTAAGCACCCATGTCTGCCCGGGTCCCGTCAGGGTCCAGCGGGGAGGTCGGATCTCCCGCGTCAATGCAGGGGGAATTGGCTTGCAGATTGTAATCGAAGGGATCCCCTCCCCGAAGCTCTGGATCCAACCAGATATTTCCGGTGTCCAATTCGCATTCATATGTGGGAGTGGTGACCTGAAAAAAGTCGTTATAGCTGATGTTATGGGTTGTGCTGGGTGATACATGGACGCCATAGCAATCAAATCCACTACCCATGAAGATATTGTCAATAATCTGAGCTGATCCGGCGTGAACATAAAGCCCAAAATCCTCAAATTCGATCGTATTGCCCTGAATCACATAATCTGCATCACCGACAATGCTAATACCTTCTATGGCACTAATTATCAAGTTCTTGGAGAAAGATAGATTTCCACCACCCATACATAAAATGTACCCATAGATCCTGTTTTCCCGAAAGACGCCTTGACAATCAAGAATTGCGGCCCGGTTATATGTTATGTTGCCCATTTCCCCTATTTGATTGCGCTCAGCAACCAAATTGCACGTGACAGCATAGAACTCACATTTGATTTGGTTGTTATGCCAGTAACCGTCTGTGCTCGAAAGCACACAACCCCACATTGCATTGTCAAAAACCTCCGTCCACGAGCATTCATCCAGACCCATTCCAAGGATTTGATTATTGAAGATGGGTTCCATTTGTTGCCGATACGCAACAATGCCTCCACCCCGGTTATGTTGAAACACACTGGGTCCGCCATATGACATATTGACCCCATTTTCACTAAGACTGCAAAACGCTACTGTGTCAGCCTCAGAATATAAAGATATCCCAATATTACCTTGAATTCGGGAGTGTTTGAGCACAGAATGACCGGAATGGGACTGGATATCTTCGCCAATGGAATCAATCACGCAGTATTCCAAACGAATTTCAGTTCCATGGGTTTCTTGGTTGTCGATGCCGCCGAAACCCGCTTGTGGTGAATAGAAATAGATGGAATCGCCTTCAGCGCCGATGGCACGCAGTCTACCATAGACACGAACGGGCGTCCGCCGAATTTCCTGATTCAGGAACCAGACTTGAACGCCGGGTTGGATGTTGAGGGTGGAATCCAATGGCACGATGAGGGTATCCGTGACCAGATACGGATTCCCTTCCCGTGTCCACGTCCCATAGACCTCCCCCGCCACCCAGGTGGTGTCGGCAAGCAATGGAGAACAAAGGCCAAGCTCCAAAAGCGTTATGGCGATAGTATACCGCAGGTCTTGTGTCAGGTGGGGACACCTGACACCACGAGGCTGGAACCGGTGATGAAGGAAGCGCATAGGATTATCCCCGCACGAAGAACTATGAATCACGCGCTTGACAAGTGCATGCTTGGAATGATCGGAAGGGGGATCGGAGAAGGGACCGCCCCTCAGTCTGTCGATTTTCCCGAGATGCAATATACTGACGAAAAAGCCAAAAAGCAAGGGGATTTCTTGAAGCCTTGTGGAAGTGGGAAGGTGGGAAGGTGTGAAAGGAAGAAGTTGCAAGTGGCAAGTTACAAGTGGCAAGAAAGGAAGAAAGAAGGAATTGCTAAATTGTCAAATTGTTAAATTGCTAGATTGCGGGATTGTCTCATTGTTCAATTGTTGGGGAAGAGATTGCTTCGCTGCCCCCGGGTCAGTGCCCGGGGCAAGGCTCGCAATGACAGGTGTCTGGATTGTCAAATTGTTGGATTGGGGGATTGTCTCATTGTTCGATTGTTGGGTTGTTAGATTGTCAGATTGCCAAATTGCTAAATTGTTGGATGCCATATTGATGGATGGCTGGACTGTCTCATTGTCCAATTGTTCAATTGTTCGATTGTTCGATTGCCGAATCGTTAAATTGCTAAATTGTCAAATTGTTGGATGCCATATTGATGGGTGGCTGGATTGTTTCATTGTCCGATTGTTCAATTGTTCGATTGTTGGATTGCCGGAGTGTTCGATTGCTCGATTGTCGGATGGTTGGATTGTTCGATGGTTGGGTGAGAGACAAGTTGATGGGCAAGGTGGGCGTGGTTTTTCTACAACAAATCGTATTTCTTCATCAGGCTGAGCAAGGTGTCGGCGGAAATGAGTAGTATTCTGGCTGCCTGAGCCTGATTATACTTGCATTTTTCGAGAGTCTTGGTCAGCACTATCCGCTCAACTTGCTCCAGAGGCAGCCCATCATCCGGAATTTCGATGTCCAGGTTGACAGGAGAAAGGGCGGCTGGTTTCATCAACAGGTCGGCGGGAAGCGTTTCCAACGCGATGGTGTCGCCGGATTCCAACAACACGGTACGTTCGACGATGTTGCGGAGCTCGCGAATGTTTCCGGGCCAATCATATTGCAGGAAGGCTTTCTCGGCTTCGGGACTGATCTTCGTAACACACTTTCCGAATTGCGCGCTATGACATTCGAGATAATATCTGACGAGCGGAATGATGTCATCACGGCGGTTTCGAAGAGGCGGGAGGCGAACGCGATCGCGCTTCAATCGGGCGAACAGGTCTTGCCGAAGGTCCCCAGCCTGCACCGCCCGTGCAAGCTCGACGCTTGAGGCAGCAATGGTTCTCACATCCGTATGCAGGTCGCGGGCTCCGCCCGGGCGTTTGAGAGACTTGGTTTCAAAGAATTGCATCAACCTGGCTTGAGATGCTGGATCCAATCGATTGACTTCATCCAGGTACACGGTGCCGCCATTTGCCAGTTCGAGCTGTCCTGTTTTCAGGATTCTTGTGTCTTCCGACGATTCACTTTCTTGCCCGAATAATTCCATTTGAAGCAGATGACGCGGCAATGCGGCGCAGTTTACAACCATGAACGGGGCATGCGCCCTCCGGCTTTCGTGGTGGATGACGTGAGCGATCAGGTCCTTTCCAGTACCACTTTCCCCCTGGAGCATAATCGGTGAGACCTCGGAAGCCGCCAGTCGTTTCACGGACTCCAGGATCGCCCGCATTTCAGGATTTTGCGCGATGATACTATCGAATCCGTATCGCTGTTTCACGTGGCGATTGGGACGGATCGGCTGTACGTCGAATTCTGACATGATTTGGATGCGAAAATTATCAGGGATGTCAATAGCAAACTCTATGTTTTTGTGCAATTTCTATACCAGAGTGAGCGTTGAGGGACCGTCTCTTATGTGCTTAAGAGAGTTGAGTTTAGCGGAGTGACAGCCGAGTTGATGAGGGGAAGCGCTGCGCAAGATTCCACAGATTGAGGGATTTCGCGCAGGTGTGGAGGTTTGCTATGGAAATTAGTGAAAGGGCAGGATACGTCCGCCCGAGGCGGACCCATCCGCCCCTACGCGTGGGATGGCATCTCCCGAAGGAGGCGGACAGGTCGCAGGAATGACAGAACATGCCAGGATGCCTAGGTAGTCGCCGACGGATTTGGCAAGGTAACTTCCTGGACGATTTTGACGCCGGCGCTGGCGCCGATGCGGGTGGCACCGGCAGCGATCATTTTCTCGGCGTCCTGGAGGCTCCGAATTCCACCGGCGGCTTTGACGCCCATTTTGGTCCCGGCGACGACTCTGCTCATCAAAGCGACGTCATTGGCGGTCGCGCCTCCTGACGCGAAGCCGGTGGAGGTCTTCACATAGTCGGCATAGGCACGTCTGGCAAGTTGACAGGCACGGACTTTCTCGTCATCGGTCAAGAGTGCTGTTTCTATGATCACTTTTGATATGGCGCCGCCTTCTTGGCAGGCTTCCACGACGTAGCGAATGTCATGGTACACCAGATCGTCATTGCCGCTTTTTAGAGCTCCGATATTGATGACCATATCGATTTCCCTGGCGCCTTCTCGGATGGCTTTGCGGGTTTCCAGGGATTTAATATCCGACCGATGCGTACCGAAGGGAAAGCCGACCACGGTACATACTTTGACCGACGTTCCCCGCAGCTCGTCCCGCGCGAGGGAAACGAAAGTGGGATTGATGCAGACGGTGGCGAATTCGAACTCACGGGCTTCGGCACATAGTTTCTTGATCTGATCCACGGTGGCATCGGGTTTCAGCAGGGTGTGATCGATGTATTTGGCAATGTCGCGAGGAACGCGACCTTCGCCAGGGACATACGATATTCTGTGAGCGCCATGCTGGATCATTTGCCTGACATGGTCAGGGGTTTTGTCGGCACAATGCCCGCAATGGGTGCAGATTTGATCGCCGCAAATGGCTGCGGAGAATGCGGAAATGTCTATTCCTTCGGCTGCCATGCGTTTCATCACGATGTCGGCTAAGCGGTCAATCTCCTTGGCAGGCAATTCCGACAGCCTGGCAGATGGCAGTGTCGAAGAGGCGGAACGATGCTTGATGGCGGTAACGGTTCTGCCGCGATCGAGCTCATCGATCATCTTGACCCGGCGCAGATGACGTTCCTCGGTGCATTCGCTGGTCAAGAAAGTGTCCACGATCTGGGCTGCCAGCGCGGAACCGATCAAACCGGCGCCTAAGGTCAATACATTGGCATTGTTGTGCTCGCGGGAATTCCGAGCAGTGGAAATATCGTGGCACAATGCGGCACGAACATTCGCTATCTTATTTGCGACCATGGCGGAGCCTATCCCGGCACCGTCCACGATGATCCCAAATTTCGAGGCGCCGGTTGATACAAAATCTGCCACGGCTTTGGCGAAAATCGGATAATCGACGGGATCTTTGCTATTAGTCCCAAGGTCCTTCACCGAATAGCCTTGCTTGACGAGCGCTGACTTCAACTCCTCCTTCAGAGCATAGCCGGCATGGTCGGAACCGATGGCAAGAGTTGGTTTCGCTTGCACTGCCATAGCGACCTCCCTATTGGATATTTCATATTGCCCTATAATATATGTGCGCGATGCAGAAAAGCAAGGAAAAACAGTGGCAAAGTTGATCGGCGGATGACACAGTCAGTTCGTTACGGTAGGGGACTTTGTAATTTCCGGGCAACCGTCATTATTCTGCCGAGATACTGGCGAATTGCCCGCGATACAGGAATCGTTTAATCTTGCCGGTGGACGTGCGCTGGAATTCCTCCATGTGGAGTCGCACCTTCTTGACGTGCTTGTATTTGGGAAGATCGCGGCATCGGTCTCGCACTTCATCATGGATCAGTTGATCCAATTCCTTGGGGGTCATGGTGACGCCTCTGGCTTCCGCACTCTGGTCGATAGCTTCGTAGTTCGGGACGACCAAAGCGCCCAGGCCTTCTCCCACCCCGCTTCTTGATGGAATACCGATGACCAAGGACTCCAGGATATACGAGCTCTTGTTCAACTCGGCTTCCACTTCTTCGGGATTGATGTTCTTGCCGGCGCCGGTGACGATTATCTCCTTGACTCGACCCGCAATTGTCAAATACCCTTCTTTGTCTAACCAGCCGGTGTCGCCGGTGGCGAACCAGCCATCTCGGAATGTCGACTTGGTGGCTGCTTCGTTCTTATAGTATCCCACCATCACGCAGTCGCCTTTCGCCATGATTTCGCCGATGCCTCCAGTGTCAGGATTGTCGATCCTGACACTGACCCCGGGGATGACTTTCCCGACGGAGGTGTGTTTGGTATGCCCGGGAGTATTGGTCGCCAGGACGGGCGAGGTTTCGGTCAAGCCGTAGCCTTGCATCAAGGGAAAGCCCAACTCATTGTAGGATTCGGCGATGGATGCCGGCAGTGCAGCGCCGCCGGAGATCATCAAGCGGATTTTTCCCATACCGGCTTTGATGCGCAACGCACGGAAGGCGGCAGTCCCCAGATTGGCACCGGTGGCTCGCTTCACGACCCTCACAGCTTGTCTCATCGTCTTCAGAAGTGCCCTCCTGTGCCAGGATTGATTATCGATTCCTCGATTGATCGCGTCCAGGAGCTTGTCGAACAGCAGAGGAACTCCTAACATGATGGTGATTCCCCCGACGGCGAGGTCATCGATGATGTCCCGGGATTTCAAAGACCTGGCATAATGGATCGTGCATCCGGCTATCAACGGACCCAACATCCCAACGGTGCACTCGAAGGTGTGATGTAGAGGCAGGACGGATAGGAAAACGTCCCCCGTCTGGAAGTCCAATACCTGATAGAATCCGGCGATATTGGAGGCAATATTCCGATGGGTCAACAATACTCCCTTGGCGAATCCTGTAGTGCCGGAGGTGTATATAATGGCGGCAGAGGCACTCAGGTCGGGACGAATTTTGTCGGGGATGTCGCCGGACATGCCTTGTTTCAACCATGGGGCAAAACCAAGGCTGTCTTCCTTCTCATCGAACGACACCAGTCTAACCTCGCCCGGGATTCTCTCGGCGATTTCCAGCAGGGAGTCTGCGAACTTGTGGGAAGTGAAGATCAACCTCACGCCGGCATCGACCAGTATATGGCGGATTTCGTGCGGTTTCTGCAAGGCATCCAGCGGCACAACTGTAGCGCCGGTCCGGAGGATCGCCAGATAAGCAACAACCCATTCCCAACGATTCTCGGACCAAATGCCCAGATGATCCTCAGGTCCGAGACCATTTGCCAGCAGGGCGCGTACCAGTGCCTCCACTCGAGACCACAGTTGACCGTAGGTTATTCGCTTCAACTGATCATCTTCGCGCCATTGAAGGGCGATACCATCCGGTTGCCGGCGAACGGTTTGTGCAATCAATCCCGGCAATGTATCGAGATTGAAGGGGGGTCGCACGGTGTGATCGGGCTCAGGAGAATAGGTCAGATACTCCGGCATACTGACTCCTAAGGTCTTTGCTGGTTGCGCTCGCTCCACGGAATTTCGCAACCAGTGCGTGTGGATCGATATGGGCGTTATCGATTGATTATAGTGCAGCGATAACGGTTAATCGAGGTTGCAGATTCCATATCTTGAGGAAGCACGATTTCGCCACATTGATCTTATCATGTTATTATCAATATGTTGCAAAATGACGTTGGGCTTCACCGCCGTTATCATGCCGATGGCATAGTTCTTGTCAATGGAGCATGCAGCGCTACCTGGCTCGAATGTTGAATTTTGAATGTTGAATTTTGAATTTAGATGTTGATGCCAAATCATGAGCCTCTGAACGTGATTGGTATTCCGCACAACAATCCTTCGAACCATTTCCTTGCCGCCTTGAGAGGTTTCCATGCCTATCCGAGTGCTAATGCTGTGCTGTCGGGAGAACGCCGGCAATATCTTAGGATGCTTGGTCGGTCAACCCGATGTTTCCGTCAACTATTGCCCTGGTATCGAAGAATTCCGTTCCAGGCTGGAGGACGAATGCTTTGACCTAATTGTCGTCGATCAGGTCAAACAATCGAAGCCCGGCACTGCGTTCGTTCGCGACATCCATCAACGTCAATCCGCTGCGATGATCGTGTTAATATGGTTACCTGGGGCATTAACGGTTCGGAAACGCCTCCGCGAAGCCCCGTGGTGTAGGACGTTGAGCCATCCGGCACCGCCTTGCGAAATCCAGAGGGAAATCGACCAGCTCCGGGTACGCATGGCATCCGGCGGTCAGGGAGAAAGAACGCAGATCGTCACGCCGGGATTCCCGCCTTTCCTGGTCGGGGAGCACTCCCGGATGTTGATGCTGAAGGACGCTCTGTTGAAGGCAGCATCGAGTGACCTACCGGTTCTGATGTTTTCCGAGCCAGGATGCGGCAAAGAGCTGGCAGCCAATGCGGTGCATTATCTGAGTCCGAGACGCGAATTCGCATTTGCCAGGGTTCTTTGCTCGACCTACTCTGAGGAAGCATTGGATCGACGATTGTTCGGCAGCCTCCGGGATTCGGGCGGCAGAGCGCCTGGAATCGAGCCAGGATACATGGATACTGCCGACCGAGGAACCTTGCTGCTGGACATGGTGGATGCTCTCGGTCCGGGCACTCAGGCGAGACTGCTCAGAGTACTGGAGGAAAAAACGTTCGAGCGGATCGGCGGCTCTGAGACGATGACTTGTGATGTCAGATTCGTGTTCTCGACCACCACTGATCTGCATGCGCGCGCTCACGATGGTCGATTTGGAGAGGATTTGTATTATCGGCTGAGCGCCTTAGTCATAGTGGTCCCGCCGCTGCGAGACCGTAAGACCGACATCGCCCTATTGGCGAGGCACTTTGTCAAGAAACATTGCATCCTGCAGCATTATCCCGAGCTGGCGGCGAAGGAATCATTCCTGGATGCCCTGCACCGAAACGATTGGCACGGGAATGTCCGGGAACTGGAAAACGTGATCGAAAGAGCAATCATTCTCGGCGGCGGAAAAGACCTGAGTCGGGAACACCTTCCCACCTATGTCAAACAGCCGGACGAGGCAACGCCGTTTCCTCCGGCACGGGTCCAAGAGTACCCGGTGGCATTCAAGATTGCTCGACGTCAGTTCGAAAGGGAATTCTTGACCATGGCGCTGGCGAAATACAAAGCGAACATTAGCCACACTGCCGGAGCCATTGGGATCACGCGGCGGAATCTCCAGATCAAGATTAAGCAACTCAGCATCGAGGTTGAACGCCTGAAGAGACGCGATAGCCCTGGGGAAGTCTCGGCATGATGTTTCCGGGTTCCAACGGCAGTCACACGCCCACGTGTGACTGTGAGCGCTGGCAGACGAGGGCGTCTGCCAGCGGAGCACCCTGGACCTCAGAGCGCAGTCCCGCCGGTGCTTCCTGCGACAATCATAACGGATTTCCTGTATTGATGGAGCAGGAATCGGACGCTCACCAGCAGCATGATAACAGACAGCGCAACTAACCAGAGCGGAAGATAATCGCCTTCGTCCAGTGCAGTCATGATTTGGCTATGTGATTCTTGCGTCAGGTGGAATACGACAGTGCTGATTCCATTGGCGACGAAGTGAGCCAGCATCCCAGCCCAGAGGCTGCCTGTCCAGACCACGGCGGCTCCAATCACTACTCCCAGACAGGCGGTGGGTATGTAGCGATATGGGCTCAGGTGGAAGAGTCCGAATAGGATGGCGGTGATAACCACTGCCCTCGTAGTGCCCCATTGCTTCCGGAATCCGGTCAGCACAAATCCCCGGAACAAGATCTCCTCACACACGGCTGGAAGCAACGCCATAATGCCCAACGAGTACGCCAGCCCTCGGGAATGGAACGTCTCGAAGATTCCTTTGAAAGCGTCCAGGAACGATTTGGGATAGGGGAATATCTCGTTTTGCACAGCGCTCATTTCCACGACGATGACCCAGGTGGAGGCTGCCGCCAGAATCGTCCAGATGATGCTGGCGGGTGATAGAGATCTCAGTCGGAACGTGGTACGGATGTCATACTTGAGCCGCCTGGCAATCAGAATGGGAGGACCTGCGATCAGAACGATTTCGGTCAAGAGAAGTCCCTTGGTCAGGTCGCGTGTCTGGGCGACTTGACCCAGGTAGAACAGCAGAAGCAGTCCGATCAGATACGCGAGCCATGCCATGCCCATTCCTGGAATTGTACCGCCAGCGGGCGTGTGTCGTCGCCGCAGCAAGGACGACCATTTGATCTGTTCGCCCTGAGCAAACAGTATGTCCTCCCGCTGGAATTGACTGACAGCCCATCGCACGCCTATCATTGCTGCCACGCCTATAGATGCGAACACCAACAACACCATCGGCAATTTGGCTTCCCCCAACAGGATTTCCTTGATCAGCAATACGACATTCGACACCGGGATGATAGCAATGGCAGGGGTCATCTCGATCCCGGGGATTACTACCACAAATCCTAAGGTCATTGCCAGCATTTGCACTGGAGTCAGCAGATTCTGTCCCTCTTTGAAGCTGCGGGTAAAGGAAGCGATCGCCATGGAGACGGAACTAAACAGGACAGCCAACGGCAGTAGCAGAAGGAAGATGAGGACCAGCGTCCACGGGGAAATTGAGAAGTCGAGAGTCATTCCCTGCGCGAATTGATGGATTCCAAACCAGACGGTCGCGCCCATGGAAACCAGATTCATGAAGCCGGTCAACGCCGAGATGGTGATCACCGTCAGAAATTTGCCCAGTACAATATCCATTCGACTGGCGGGCGACACCAGGAGCGTTTCCAGAGTCCCGCGCTCTTTCTCTCCGGCGGTCAGGTCAATCGCGGGATAGAAAGCGCCCATGAAGGCGATCATGGTCAGTATCAAAGCCAGCGCACCGCCGAAAATGTAAGCCCCCATCTTGGCGGGAGGCGCCACATTGATTTCCTCGATGGCGATGGGATGAATGATGGCTGGATCGATATTCCGTTCCTCGAGCCTCTTCCGGACGACGTCTTTCTCCACCGTGTCAACCAAAGCGGCTACTTTGCGGAACACGGCATTGGAATAATCGTCCGCCTTGTCGTAATACAGCGTCAGTCCTGCAGGCTTTCCGGTCCTCAAGGAATCCTCGAATCCCGTTGGGATTGCGACGATCATCTGGATATCGCCGTTTTTCAGAGACGACGTCGGATCAGGGCTCTGGACGATCTTAACGGCGGGAATCGTCTCAAGTTTTTCCGCAAGAGAGGGAGAATTGGCGGCTCCCTGTACTACAATGTCGGCGGGTTTCTCCTCCAATTTCCTTGCCTGGATCAATGCCACCTGAGATAATACGATCATCAGAACCGGATATAGCACAATCGGCAGGACAATCATGACCATCAAGGTCCGGCGGTCGCGCAACACATCCCGGATTTCTTTACGGAAGATAGTGAAGGTGCAGCGGAGTTTCATTCATAACCTAGGGAAATGTATTTGTCATCCTGAACGAAGCGAAGGATCTCAGCTCCATGCCATTCCAGCAGAAAGGGCAGGAACCGGAAACCGGCTCCGCCCCTACGCGAAACGCCGGTACCGAAGTCGTAGCATAGGGCTTTATGCCCGTCACAAACGCCCACAAGGGGCTATGCCCGTACTCGTCACAAACGCCCACAAGGGGCTATACTACGGTCAATTGTAGCCCAATGTCGGGTTTCGAGGGAATCCGACCTACAGGCGTAATATAGCAGGTTTTCGCAGGAAAAGCAAGTCCTATTCTCCGCGAATGGCGGAAAATAAGAAGCCACCCTTTCAGGGTGGCGCGCTACTCACTCGATGGGTGGCTCAGGTCGCAGGCAATCGGTGTTACTTCCCCGTCAGTTCTTCTTTCTATCCTGTCCGTATGGGATTCGAACCGTGAATCGCGTCCCTTGTCCCACTTCGCTTCTGACGTCGAATTCGACTCCGTAGGGAGACAGTAGTTCTTGGGTGGAGGACAGTCCCAATCCTATTCCGGTGGGTTCTCCCTGACGTCCGTTACCACGCATCAGCTTGGTCGTATAGAATGGCTCGAATATCTTGCCAAGATTCTCTTTCGCAATCCCACAACCGGTATCTTCAATGTCCGCAAGAATCCACTCGTCGTCGAAATAGGTTCTGACGGTCAGCTTCTTCGTGGGGGATTGGTACATTGCGTCGAGGCTATTTCGAATGATGTTCCCCAGTGACCGGGAGAAGTCGCTGTACACGGCTTGAATGGTCGGAAGCGGCTCCTGGAATTGATAGTCTTTCTGCACGTTGTGTTTGAAGAATAGGTCAGTTTCGAGAAATCTCAGCTCCTCTCTGAGCAGGCGATTGATGTCCAGGGTTACAGGGGTTTTCTCGGCTTCGGATCTGCCCTTGTACGTCAGGTTCTTCACGATATCCGAGATTTTCTTCGCTTGATCCATGATGGATTTCAGCTCTTCAGACTCCCCCGATTTCATCATCAGCAACTGAGAGGTTCCAAGAATAGCCATCACCGGCGAATTGATATTGTGAGCGATTCCGCTTGCCATCATACCGATGGCGGAAATTCTCTGCAGCTCAGCCGTCTCGAACACGGTCCGGTACATCGACTCGGATTCCCGGGTCCAGGGCTGTGAGTCAAGACGATCGAGAACATCTTGTAAGGATTCCCGTGTCACTCGTCGGTAGTGCAATTCGCCAGTACCTTATCGATCATCTGTTTCATATCGTTCATCTTGAACGGCTTGGGCAAGAAGCCATCGGCGTTGTTCTTGTCCGCCAACTCTTTGGCTTTGTCGATCCCGAATCCGGTGATGATAATGACTGGAAGATGCGGATTTTTCTTCTTCACCCGTTTCAACAATTCCATGCCGGACATTCCGGGCATATTGATGTCGGTAATGACCACGTCCACATTATGCTGCCCCAACACCTCAAGAGCCTTCTCTCCGCTGTCGGCAACCTGAGTCTCAAATCCCATCAATGTCAGCAACTTCGACAACGACTGCAGCATGTATTCCTCATCGTCCACCACCAGGATTCTAACACCGTCTCCATTCCCTGCGTCTTGCTCCCGCTCATGTCCTATATCAGAGCTGCCAGCCGCGGCGGGTCGATCCAGGTCCACCATAGTAATTTCGTCCAACGCGTATTGCTTTATCCGGGGATTGACGATCTTCGCCAGATTCGATACTACTTCCTTGATCTTGGTGACTTCGCTTTCGATGAAGCTCAGTGACTCTTTGACCGTTGCGTCATCTTCATCGATGGCACCTCGCAGGTATTCGGTGCTGGCTTGAATGACGTTCAGGGGTGTATTGATCTGATCGTTGACCGTGACTGCGGTCTGAGTAATGGCTTTCAGGCGCTCCTCCTGAAGCTCTTGCTCCCTGATCCTCCGGAGGAGTTGTCTTCGTTCCAGTCCACGGCGTACTCTAATAAGGATTTCCTCGTTCTCGCAAGGTTTGATCAGGTAGTCAAAGGCACCCTGGCGCAGAGCCTCGATGGCAGAGTTGATGGAGGCGAACCCCGTAATGACAACTACGACGGTCTCAGGATTGACCTCGTGGGTCTTCTTCAGAACTGCGATGCCATCGATGTCCTGAAGCACCAGGTCGGTCAATACCAGGTCGAAGGTATCCGAGCCCAGCAGTTCTACAGCTTCCTGACCACTGGAGGCGGTGGTGACCTCAAATCCACCATGTCTCAGCACGCCTTCAAGCCCCACCAGAACGATTCGATCATCGTCAACGACCAGTATCCGTTCCGCTGACTTCATAGGGAGATTCCTCGTATTTTGGACCTGCGCAAGGCAGGCAAGTTTGTCTGAGTACGTGATTCCGCCTTGGCGGGCACATTCGTGGGCAATGTAATTCGAAAGCACGCCCCCTGCGAATAGTCTTTCACGACTTCGATGTCGCCATCCAGACTTTCCAGAACGCCGCGCACGACCGACAATCCAAGTCCCATGCCCTTCGTATCCTTCTTGGTAGTGAAGAAGGGCTCGAAGATGTAGTCTCGATCTTCTTCCGAGATGCCGTGTCCGGTGTCGGAAAAGAGCAAGACGGTGCGATCATCGGTCTGGGACACTTCGATCAAGATTCTGCCTCCGTCGGACATGGCATCGATGGAGTTCAACATCAAATTCAGAAACACCTGGTGCAGGTCAGAATAGGATCCTCGCACCGGAAGAGTATGCTGATCCCACTTCTGCACCAATTCGATTCGGGCATCGCGAAAAGTCGGCTCGAGCAGGGTGTACACGCCGTAGATCAGAGGCTGCAAATCGACCGCGCCGATTTCCAGTGACCTGGGACGATGGACGTCGAGCAGACGATGGACGATGGCGGCGATTCTATTCAAACCCTCCAGAACCAGTGGGATCCGGAACGTTTCTTTGTAATCGTCCTTGACATGTCTGACGATCAGGTTGAAATTGCTCTTGATTCCCTGGAGCGGATTGTTGATTTCGTGTGCGACTGCCGCAGCCAACCTGCCGGTGGCTGCAAGCTTCTCCGATAGGATCAGCTTTCGCTCCAGGGCTTTTTTCTCCGTCAAGTCCTCACCAAATCCGATCCAGCCAGTCATTTTTCCGGAATGGTCAACTACCCGGCTCTCGGTCCACCGGAAATCGATGGTTTCCCCTGACTTGGTCGTAATTGGAAACTCCACAGGCAGTGACTTGTTGTGCGGAATTCCCACGTTGTCATCTTTAGCGGACAGTTCGATTTGGTCACGCCGAGCACATCGTTCGCTTCTGTTGTCCTGAGCGAAGCGTTCGCATTTGCCATCCTGAGCGAAGCGAAGGATCTCCTTGGGTTTAAAAATCACGGAGACGGGATGACCCAGGACCTCTTTCTTCCTGTATCCGGACACGCTTTCTGCCAGGCGATTGAAGATGTTGATCCGGTGACTGAGATCGAATCCCACCACGAAGAGATTCACGTTTTCGATGATCTCTTCTATGAAAGCCTTCTTTGCCCTGAGTTCCCGTTCGGACGCCTCCAGTTCCGCCTGGTATTTGCGATTCTGACAGGCAAGGTTGTACCTGTCCATCGCCAGGCGTACGGTTTGACCCAATTCGGTGAGCGCCGGCGGCTTCCTCAGATAATAGCAGACCTGCTCCCTGATGGCTTCAATGGCGTCTTCCAACTCCCCAGCGCCGGAGACGATAACGATCTGGGCGTCAGGATACTTCCTACGGAGCTGCCGAACGAACGACAGACCGTCGATGCCTGGCAGTCTGAGATCCACCAAGGCGACGTGGACGTGCCATCGCGAGATCATCCGCAAGGCATCTTCGGCACACGACGCCGTCTTGACTCGAAAGCCAATCTCAGACAAGTAACGGCTGAATAATTCCCTGATCGGCGGTTCGTCGTCCACTACAAGCAGATTCCCGTAATCCATCACGCCTCCGACTCAAGGTACAAAGTCAGGGAATAGCAGACTGAAGCCGTTAATAAGCAATATGTTATGACAGCAGATTCGCTGCATAATAAGTTAGCGATTTTCGGTGACTTTTCCAACATGCTTTTGGCGGGAACCGACTTTCCTGTCTCGATCAGAAATGACATTTCGTAAGGTTTCTATAGTTCCTATAGCGGATATGGAACAGGATGCCCCTCGTGGGATGGATGAGCTACTTCGGAATCTGGACGGATTCTCTCAGGGCATCATCGACGGTCTCGTAGATGTCGAACAGTCTGGTCAAATTCGCCATTTCGAACAGGATTCGGAGGTTGGAATTCAACCCGACAACCTTCAACTCACCGTCACGTCTGACCAGGATTTTGAAGAAGTGAATCAAGACACCCAGGAAAGAACTGTCGGCAAAATTTACCGGACTTAGATCAACTACGACGCGATTTTCGCCGCGATCCACCAGTTCCGAGAGTGCGTTGCGGAATTCCCAGGCATTTTGTAGAGTGGCTCTTTCCCCTTCCAATCTGACGATGACGACCTTGTCCATTTTTTCGACATGGATTTCCATTGATCCTCCAGGGGCAAAATGGTTCTCAATATACAAGTTTTGCGATAGTAGATTGCAAAAAATATGCCCTATCGTGTCACATCGGCAAATCGAGAACCGAGCTTCGAAAGTGCCGGTACCTTTGCATGTGAGGCAGAACGTCTAATATGTATCGTGACCGGTCAAACCCTGCGGCGGAGAGGGGACAAAAAAACGCATCCCCCGCTTACACGGGGGATGGGTTCTCGAATTCGGTAGGGGGTGTATTATCTGATAAGTACCAATTTCCTGTACCCGGTGAATTCGCCTGCAGTGAAGCGGCAGAAGTAGAGACCGGAGGCTAACTCGGATGCGTCGAATGATGTCGAATGCCGACCGGCATCCATTGTTCGATTGAGCACGGTCGCCACTTTCTGACCCAACACGTTATGCAACGTCATCACGACGAAGGTCTGTTCAGGCAAGTCAAAGCTCAGAGTGGTGGTGGGATTGAACGGATTGGGATGATTTTGGTGTAGAGCGTACACACGTGGAAGCAGTTCGTCAGATGCGGGCAACATCGCAACGATAGTGACTTCGACGGGGATCATGATTTGGGGAATAATTGTGTTATTATCGATGACGAGATCGGCGTGATAGGTGTCACCGAGCTCTCCTGAGTCTGGCATCATGAAGGAGACGGTGATTGCCTGGGACTCTCCGGATTCAATAGTTCCTTCATCCGGATTAACCCAAATCCAAGGGTCGTCGGTATCATCGAACGCGGCAGAATTGAATCCAGAATCTTGAACTTTAGAATTTGAATCCGTTCGATGACCACCACCGACTATTCGAATAGAAAATTCCAGCGAACCGTCGCCCAGATTGGCAATGTTGAAATCCACTTCATGAGGGGTACTTGCCGGTACGGCGACATCGATCGAAGTGACATCTACATCGATCAGAGGTTGAGGAAGGTAGAAATCTTGGGTCGTTAGGCTGTCCGCGGCGATCAGCACGGGTTCGGTCACGATGTTGTAGCCGAACGCCGCGGCATGGGCATTATGTTGACCGGTGTAGATTCCATCAATATGATAGAAGCCGGTGGCATCCGTGTAGCCTGTGTCGGCAAGGATGACCACCCTGGCACCCTCGATGGGTTCGTTGGGCGGTTGATTTTCGTACACATAGCCTTCCAGGGATCCAGTCGGAATCGGCACGGGAGGCATGAAACGGATTGCGGTGCTGCCGGTCGGGAGGAAAGCACCGGCTCCGTTATAGCAAACCTGGGGACCATGAGTACCATTATCGTTCTCAATTCCCACTGTGCAACTACTGTTAATGGTGATGTTGTTATAATAGACCGAGATTGACCCGTCATGACTATCTAACACCACCTGGAATGTCGCGTTGGAGATGTCGTACTGAATGATGAATCGACCATCGATTTGATCTTGATAGTAATAGACCGCGCCGCCTCCGGGCGGATAGAGATCATCCCAGAAGGACGCTATCAGATTGTTGGGCTCTGCCGTATTTGGAATCGAAGCATTAACGTATGTGGTGGATGTGGATGTAAATGATTGCCAACCATTAGAACAGATGCGAATGCTGTTAAAGCTGTTTCCAAAGAATGTAAAGTTGAATCCCAGATCGAAAGGACCTACGTTCTCGTCGTCGCCAGTGATACCGGCATTGGTCCCATAGCTGGAGATGTCGTTCCATTCGTACGGAATCTGTTCCCAAATCCAGATTTCGGGCGGTCCTACCCAAGCAATATTCGATACGGCAGAAAGTCCTTCCCCGCTGGCGTTGTAGGGAATAACCGTGTACCAATAATAATCGGGATCAGGGACATCCTCATCGTCGAATGAGGTATGCTCTCCGGGTAGATCGAAGACCTCAGAAAATCCTTCTTCGCTGTCGCGCAGTATGGTGTATCCGGTGATACCGGGATAGAATCCGCCATGGGCGCCGGAGGAGGGATTGATCCAGGTCAGGGTGGCTTCCAGAGCATGATTTGCTGCTGGAGTGAGCAACAGGTTATTTACGTCATGAGGGACATCTGGACCAATCCAGGCACTGGCATTGGCACGGGATCCCGCTCCCTCGCTGTTCACGCAATATACGGCATAACTGTATATCCCCGCCTGACTGATGGTATTGTCATCCCACTGCATCGATTGTCCTGGTGTGCTGGGTGCGAAGAAAAGTACCATCACATCGTTCCTCAACACCACCACCGAATCGATGGTCGTCAGCGGATGACCGCTCATGGTGGTAGTGGGATTCGTCCAGGACAAAGAAGCGATCAAAGTTGCACCATTGTCTTCCACTATGAGGTTGCTCGGTGCAGCCGGCGATCCGGGTGGTGCTCCACCCGGCATGCCCGATCCACGATACGTCGTCCCCACTTGACCGCCATTATAACCCCCGGCACTCAAGGCACCACCCGTCCGAAAACCCGAGCCCAACCAATTGCCACTGTTGTTTCCCGCCGCCGAAGGCAGAGGTGTTTCCTGGAACCAGGTATCCGTGGTTGGATCATATAATTGCACTGCACTGGTCGCGGGCCAACTAGCGTATCCGCCTCCGCCACCGATCGAAATCACGTACTGGTCATTCCCGGTCGTCGAGAATAGGGCAAACCACGGCACCACCGGCACCGGCGCCAGGGTCTGCCAGGCATTGGTAACAGGGTCATAGGCATAATGCAGATTGCCCGTCCCGATTATGCCGCCGATTATGTGGAACTTCCCATCACAGAAGGCTCCGCCCGCGTACCGCATCGGTCCGGGCATGTTCGGGATCGCCGTCCATGCGTTTCCTGCAATGTCATACCGATACGCAATTGGTAACGTCGCATCCCCCCCACTCGCATATAAGTATTCTCCACCGTCCCACACCAAGCATACCCCGGTCAAGGACTGCGGGAAGGGTGCCATGGTAGCCCATGTCCCGATTGGTCCTCCTTCGGTGGGAGTGAATCGATAGAAATCATTGTGATAGAGCCCGTCGTAACGACCGACAACGTAGAGCACATCGTTGGCAACCGCACCATCCCAGTTGTCATACCCCGAGGGACATGGGGTTGATGGCACCCAGGTGTTTGTGTTCGCGTCGAATGCCTGCGCAGAGTTGGTCGCCTCTGAACCAAAATGGTACACGTAGTGACCAATCATCCCGCTTGCCGCACGGCAAAACGGTGAGCCCGATGGTTGCGTCACCCAGACAACTTGGTCCGACCCCCAGTTAGAGATCACCGGATCGACATAACCCGCGCTCACGTCTGCTGGATCCGGGGTATATTTCACGTATTGTGCCAGGACGACAGTCCCTGTCATGAGCAGAAGCAGGCACAGGAGCACAGTTGTAGTCAATGTCTTTTTCATACCTCGCTCCTATTGGGTCAGCCAGGAATGTCCAACTTCCGACGGGATCAGACAAGAGTGTCTGACCCAGTGGTGCCGTCACGGAAAAAACGCATCCCCCGTTTGCACGGGGGATGCGTTGGTTAAGTTACGTTCCGGTGACTTACCGAATCAGAACCATCTTCTTCAAATCGCGGAAGTCGTTGGCAGAAATCCGATAGAAGTACACGCCGGAAGCCATCTTAGAGGCATCGAAGGTTGCCGTGTAATGACCGGCGTCCATGGTTCTGTCAATGACGATCGTGACCCTTTGACCCAGGATGTTGAATATTTCGAGGACTACGTGAGACCGCTCACGCAGGTCGAAGCGAATCCGGGTCGTCGGGTTGAAGGGATTAGGATAGTTCTGGAACAGAGCATAGTCCAGAGGCAGGATTTCGCCCGGATCTCCTGCGCTAGGGACGATGTTGACGGTGACCGGAACTGTGATGGTTGGTGTGATAGTGTTGTTCGTGATGATGAGGTCAGCGGTATAGACGTCACCCACCTCTGCGGTATCGGGCATCAGGAAATCCACCGTAATCAACTGGGATTCCTGAGGTTCCACAGTACCGCTTTCCGGCGTGACCCATATCCAGGGTTCCTGGGGTTCGCCCACCTGACCGATCCAGACTTGATTCTGGTATTGGACAGGCGTACTCTGGGGCGTTCCGCCGATGACGAAGATGTAGCCGGGGGCTACTCCCATCTGCGGCCAACTAATGATGTTGGGCGTATTAGTATCGGCGATCCAGGTGTCGGTGGCAGGATCATAGACGTCCACTCTGTTACCAGCCGCATCACCGCCCACGACATAGACGAGGTTATTGGCGCCAACCGCCGTGGAGTAGGTGCGACCATGCGGGATTGGGGTTTTGAGCGCCCAGGTATTGGTGGCGGGATCGTATTCCCGCATAGCGGTCGGACTCGAAGAACCTCCGATGCAGTACACCTTACCGGCGGCAGCCGCTCCGCACACCCAACCGTCACCACTGGGCATGTCTGCGATGGCTTGCCAGGTGCTGGTGGCGATGTTGTAGCGCTGCGCGAGGGTGTTAGGCGTCATGGATCCGTCGCTGCCGAATACGTACACATATCCGTCGAGGACGGCTCCTCCGAGCGCCCAGCGAGGACTGCACTGGGGACCGGTGGTCCAGGTATCGGTCGCCATGTTATAGATTTCGAAGGTCCCTACCGTGGTGCTGTTGTTGTCGCGACCTCCTGCCACGTAGAGGAACTCATCCTCGAACATGGCGCCGAACGCGACCATTCTCCGGGCGGTCGGAGCGGAAGCGCAGTTGGTGCGCCAGCTATTGCCGTCGTAATCATAGGCTTCCACTACCGCTGTGTTGTACGGAGAAGCATCCGAGACTCTTCCCTGGGCGATGAAAACCTCGCCGTTATAGGTTCCGGAGGCACCGCTGTATCTGGCGGTGGGCATGTTCACTCCCACGGTCCAGATGATTTCGTCGACGGAGAAGGGTTCCGGCTCCATCTGACGATAGGGCGCATGCACCGGTGCCGCATCGGACTCGGGGTTGAACGACCCGACTGAGCCGCTCCTCAGCGGTCCGCTGCTTGCCACGTTGCTCGCCACCGGTGTCCGGTTTTGCGAGGAAGGACTTGGAGAATGCATCCGGGTCGCAATGCGACCATTGATATCGACCTCGATGTCGAAATCCAACGTCCCATCGCCCATATTGGAGATGTTGAAGGTCTCCTGCCGAGACCCACCGGCTGGGATAGCGACTTCAATGGACGACTCATCCACCATAATCAGAGGCTGAGTCAGGTAGAAATCCTGGTCCGTGGTGCTGTCAGCCACGATTTCCACGGGTTCAGTCTCCGAATTGTACCCAAAGAATGATGCGGTGGCATCATAGGTGCCTTGCAGGATGTTGATGATGTGGTAGTGTCCATTGGCGGCGGTCCAACCGGAGTCCATACCGCACACCACCAGAGCTCCTTCGATGGGGTCATTGGGTATGGCATTCTCGTACACGTAGCCGTCCAGATCGCCTTGAGGCGGCGGTCCAGCCCAGAACGCGATGGAACTGTTGCTGTGTGGCAAGAAATCTCCAACGCCGTCATAGCAGACCTGGATGCCCATGGTTCCGGTGGCGTTCTCTACACCTACAGTGCAGCTATTATTGGGTGGATTGATGGTGTTGTAGTTCATGTAGATAGCGCTTTGGTCAGTGACAATGACCTGCATCGTGTAAGGACCACCAACACTGTAATGCGGCACATTAGTGAACTGAACTGTGAACCAATGGGTCGCCGGATCCGCATAGCGGTAAACCGTACCACCTGCACCGGGATTCAAGTCATCCCAGAAGAAGGCGATCAGGTTATTTGGCTCTCCCGCATTCGGGATCGGCATTTCCGACAGACTGTTGGAAGTTGAAGTGAAAGACAGGAATCCGTTGGAACATATCCTGATGGAGTTAAAAGTATTGCCATAGAATGTGACATTGAATCCCAGATCGAACGGACCCACATTTTGATCATCGGACAGCGGAGTGACCGTTCCGACGGTGGAAATGTCATTCCAGAAGTACGGAATTTCGTTCCATGGCGATTGTACTTCTCCCACGAAAGTCGCGGGGGCGCTGGTGTTGGGGACTTCGTCTTTCGCCCTGATCGTCCAGGTATAGGTCATGGTCAGGTTCGGCACTCCGTCCACATACCGTTCTACGCCGGGCGCCACGTTGGTTAAGAAGACGCCGTCGCGATTGATGGTCAGTTGTGCCAAATCCACGCAGGGCGATCCGTCGGCATTCAAGGTGGGATCATCCCAGGTGAGGATCATGGAGTCCTCGGTGGCATTGGCGACACCGTCAAAATTGCGGGGTTCGGCAGGCGCCATATTGCACATCGCGCTATCCGTGTTGGACGCGCCGCTTTCGGCACCGTTGTCGTAGTAACCTGTCACCCAGTACCGATGCGGGACGTTCTCCGCCAGACCGATGTCAAAATATTCGGTGGCGTAACTGGTGTCCAGGTAGGCGCCGTCGCGGTAGATCCTGTAGTACAACAAGATCTGATCGGTTTCGGAGGGGGCAGTGATGCCGTTCCGAGAGTTTGACAATTGAGACGGCTGGGTCCACACCGGGCTGCCCAACTGATTGGTCAAGGTTCCGGTATTCCAGATCAGTTGTGGTACACCAAATGAGTAAGTCGAGGGCAGCGAGACTTGTGACCGCTGCGGTCCCCGGCTTCCCTTCTCGGTGACCGATGGCATCACGATCGGCGTTGACTCGAAAGGCAACACCCGACCTGACGATCCTGACGGACCCAAGGACAACAATCCACCGTCTTCTTCAGCGCCCAAAAAGGCGTGCATCATCCAATCATGCGCCGTCCACTGGTGCCAGACACCGGGAGTGGTATCGTAGTACCAGTAAGATCGACTATCTGGCGCTGACGCGTCGGAGCCGATCCCGTCTCCGCTGAGTCCGGGAGTGAATTGGACGACCACCCAGAAGTCATCGGTGGTTTCCAGCGCGAAGTCGTCAAAGGTCGCTATTGCCCAATCCATCGCCTGAGGCGCAACCACGTTGGGCACGGAGGTCAGTGGATTGTTGACATCCGGCACCCCGGCGACGTCAGCGCACACCATGACTTGCGTGTAGCCTTGGGTCCCGTTGGTCATGATCGCAGCGTACCTGAATTCGATGGGCGGCACCAGCTCCGGCTCCTGCGGCAGAGTGAAGCGAACCGCGAAGTAGTCATGCGGACCATTGGGGAACTGCACCACATACCACGCTTCGGCGGTGCCGTCGTCGTAGAACAGTTCCACGGGCGGATTCGGTGATCCACCGGGAGCATGCCATCTGAGCCTGATGCGGTCGTCATAGTTGCCATTCAGGGTCAAGTTGTTTGGCGGCAATTCGCCCCAGATCAACTCGATAGGCTCGCTCCATGCGCTCTGAGATGGAGGCGGCTGCACATTCAGGTCGGAGGCGGCTATTCGATAGAACCACTGCCCTTCTTCCGGCAGCGGGTCCATGTATGTGTTCGTCGGCACCAAGACAGTTGCCAGCGCTTCCCAGGCTCCACCATACCGCATCCGCTGGAGCAAGTAGTTATCGACCGACGGATCGGGATGGTCATCCCATGTCAAGGTCACGTGACCATTCGCCGTATCGACCACCGCTGCCAATCCGGTCGGAACGGTGGGTTCCAACCGACGGAGAGTGAAGTCCACTCCGGTCAGGGTATCGTTCATGATGACCGTGACCATACGGGTACTGTCGTAGAAGAACCCTGGGTAACTGGCGTTGATGAAGCGATCACCGGCGCGGGCGCTATCCAGAGTGTAATCGCCGTTAGATTGGCAGAAGGCGAGGGCACCGAAACCATCGGTAAGCTGGACGTTGGTGATATTGCCTATCGCGCCATCCAACGTCACATGACCCATGACGGCTCCGAATCCCACCACGGGCGGATTGATGCGAACTGCCGTCCCGCTGGTAGGCAGGAAATCACCGACACCGTCGTAGCAAATCAACACACCTTCGGTACCGGTGGCGTTTTCGCAGCCCACGGCGCAACTGTTGTTGGGTGGATTGATAGTGTGGTAGTAGTAGCTGATCGTTCCGTCCTGGCGAATAACTGCCTGCATGGTGTACGGTCCACCACTACTATAATGAGGAACATTGGTGAACTGCACCGTGAATTTGTGTTCGGCGGAATTGTAGTAGTAATGCACAGTCCCGCCGACACCGGGGTTCAAGTCGTCCCAGAAGAATGCTATGGTGTTGTTCGGTTCAGTGGGGTTAGGCATCTGCTGTTCGGACAGGCTGTTCGACGTTGAGGTAAAGGACAGGAAGCCGTTAGAGCAAATGCGGATCGTGCTAAAGAAAGTCTCGTAGTATTCGAAGTTCATTCCGAGGTCGAATGGACCCGCGTTCTGGTCATCCGACAACGTGACCGGGGTCCCGACGCCGGAGATGTCATCCCACTCATAGGGGATTTCCTCCCAGGTGTAGATTTGGGGGGCTCCTATGTACGCTGTGTTTGAGGTTGTCGGCAGACCATCGCCACTGGCATTGTATGGGGTGACGGTGTAGGAATAGTAGTCCGGTGTGGGGACAGTGTTGTCCACATAGGTCGTGGTTTCCCCAACCAGGTCGAAGGTGGCGCCGTCGCTACGCTCGATATGGTACCCCAGAATAGTGGTAAAGTAGCCGCCATGAGCGCCTGCCGTGGGATTCACCCAGGTCAAGGTGGCAAACATCTGGTAGTTGGGTCCGGGAGTCATCAGAAGGCTGGTGACCGCTCCGGGCACATCCTCGCCGATCCACAGGGGATCGGTGGTAGTGGGCAATCCGTCATAGGCGGAATTGTAGGCGTACACAGTGTATTCGTACAATCCAGCATTCGGAACGGTGTTGTCCACGAAAGTGACGGCCTCGCCGGAGTCCGAAGGGATATTAGCGACAATGGTGTCCATTCGGACGACCTTGGCGCCGAGCAATTCGGTCAGAGGCTGTCCCAACGCATCGATGGTGGGATTCGTCCAGGATAGACTGCAGGACAAGGCGCCCTGGAAGCCGACGGTGGCTGTCAAGTCGCTCACCACATTGGGTTGTCCGGGGGCTCCCGCCAATGGCGGATTGAACCGGATAGCAGTCTCGTTCGCAGGAATGAATGGTCCGGTTCCGTTGTAGCACACCTGCACGCCGTCGGTTCCGGTGCCGTTCTCGATTCCCACTGTGCAGCTATTGGTGAGTCCGGTGAAACTGTTGTAGTACACCGTGATGTCGCCTTCGCTCTCATCCAGAACGACCTGGAAGGTGGCGGTGCCTCCACCGGTGAAGAACGGCACATTGGTGTACTGGATGACGAATCGTCCGTTGGTCAAATCTCGAAGAACGTAGCAGACTCCACCGGAAGAAAAGCTGAGGTCATCCCAGAAGGAAGCGATCAGGTTATTCGGCTCTGCGGCAGTTGGGATCGGAGGATTTGTGTAGATGGTTGAGGTGGACGTGAAGGATTGCCAGCCGTTGGAGCAGAGACGAATGGAGTTGAAAATTTGACCATCGAAGAATTCGAAATCGAAGCCTAGGTCGAACGGACCCACATTCTGGTCATCGCTGTTCAGTCCAGCATTGGCTCCGGTTCCGGAAATATCGTTCCACTCATACGTGGTGGTCTCCCATGTCCAGATCTGAGGCACGCCGATCCAGGCTTCGTTGGACTGTGCGGTTTCGCCGTTGCCGCTGTTGTTGTAGGGGGTTACCAAATAATAGTAGTAACCCGCTTCAGGGACGGTGTTGTCGACGTACTGGGTAGCAGTACCCACCAAATTGAACGTGGCGCCATCGCTGCGCTCAATGGTGTATCCGGTGATCCCCGGATAGAATCCGCCGTGAGCTCCCGACGTGGGGTTGATCCACGTCAAGGTCCCTTGCAAGGCATAGTTCGGCGCCGGCGTCAAGAGAAGGTTGTTGACGTTATCGGGGACATCTGGACCGATCCAGGCGCTGCCACTGGCTGGAGATCCGGCGCCGGCGGCGTTCACGCAGTACACGGTGTAGGTGTACTGACCTGCCTGGGTCAGAGTGTTGTCATCCCACTGCAAGGCTTGTCCCGGCGTGGCGGGCGCGAAGAAATGCACCATCACCTGGTCCCGCAATACCACTACCGAATCGATGGAGGTCAATGGATTTCCGCTCACGGTAGTGGTCGGATTCGTCCAGGACAGCGATGCGATCAAGGCAGCGCCATTGTCCTCAACTGTGAAATTGGCTGGCGCGGCGGGTGATTCCGGTGGCGAACCGCCGGGCATATTGCTGCCACGATAGGTGGTTCCAACCTGGCCCGCGCTGTAACCGCCGGCACTCAAAACGCCGCCGGTCCGGAAGCCCGAACCCAGCCAGTTCCCGCTATTGTTCCCTGCCGCAGTCGGCAGTGGCGTTTCCTGGAACCAGGTGTCCGTGTTCGGATCGTATAACTGCACTGCACTGACGGCAGGCCAGGAGCCGTATCCACCGCCACCACCGATTGAGATCACATATTGGTCGTTCCCGGTCGTGGAAAACAGGGAGAAATACACAGTAACCGGAACCGCAGCCAGGGTTGACCAGGTATTGGTGGCTGGGTCGAAGGCGTAGTGGCCATTTCCGGTTCCCACTACTCCGCCGATAATATGGAACTTCCCGTCGCAAAAAGATCCACCGGCATACCGCATCGGACCAGGCATATTGGGCAGCGCCGACCAGGTATTGGCGGCGATGTCATACCGATTCGCATACCCAGTAGACGCATCCCCGCCCGCGGCATACAGGTAATCTCCACCATCCCACACCAGGCAGATACCGGTCAAGGTCTGAGTGTAAGATGCCAGAGTGGTCCAAACTCCGGCAGGACCGCCTGCTGTAGGAGTGAATTTGTAGAAGTCATTATGGTACGCGCCATCGTAGCGACCTACCACATACATGTCGGCGTTATTGACAACCGCCGCGTCCCAGTTGTCATACCCCGCCAGGCATGGCGTCGATGCCACCCAGGTGTCGGTGTTCAGGTCGTACGCCTGCGCCAGGTTGCTTCCCTCGGAACCAAAATGGTAGACGTAATGACCGATAATCCCGCTGGCGGCACGGCTGAACGGCGTGGCTGTGGGTTCGGTGGTCCATACCACCTGGTCCAGTCCCCAATTCGACAGCACCGGATCGCAATACCCGACACTGACATCTGCCGGATCCGGCGCCTGTTTCACGTATTGCGCCCATGACATCGACGTCGCGATCAGCAACGCCGCGCTGAGCAAAAACACCGTTTTGAGTTTCATAACCTCTCCTTACTTACACTTGGTTTACTCAAAACCTCCAAATTGCGAGCAACAGAATCACCCGAAAACATTCCCATTCTGCATGTTCCGAGTGACGTGATTCCCCAGCACTTTTCTTCGCGACGATAGTAGCATGGTGGGGACGCCGCGCAGAAAAGTGGCAAATCCCTCACCTCCTTTCGTTTATCAGTTCTCTATGTGAGATATGTTATGGAAAATGACAGGAATTTTGGTATCGCCCTATATCTGATTAAATATAATGACAAATTTTTGCTATGCAAGAGTTTTTTTCGCATTTTTGCGCTTTTTTCCCTCTATCGCTTGGGGAAATTGCGTCTTTCAATGCGTCTGTAACGCGCATATCTGCCAAAGTAAGAGGCGCCAGCCATGGGTTCCCCCTACTTCATCAACAGCATTTTCCTGACGATTTGACCGCCACCTGGGGTCACCAGGACACAGAAGTACAAGCCGGTCGGATACTTCCCTGCATTCCACGCCACCTGATGATGACCCGCTTCCAGCCTTCCGTCAATGAGCATTTCGACCTTCCTGCCCAGGATGTTGTATATCGCCAGACGATGGATTCCGGTCTGGGAGGCGCCAAATTGGATCGTAGTGACGGGATTGAAAGGATTGGGGTAATTCTGGCTCAAGTAGGGCTCAGCAGGAATCTGCGGCTGATTCTCCCGGTCGCCGACGGTGGTCGGAAAGTCAATGATGACATGATTGGTGGAATCGCTGGTTCCCTGCAAGAACCGAGCGCGCACGTAGTAGTTCAACAGCCCGCCCTGAGTGGGGCTGTCGCGATAGGTGGTATCGGTGATCGCCGAATCCAGCACGACATTGTTACGGACTATCATGTAACCCAGGAACTCGAGCTCTTGATCGGTTCCTTCCAGCGGCTCGGATATCGCTTCCGCCGTCACACACCCCCGTGTGAGGGAACCTGGCAGACGAGGGCGTCTGCCAGCGGAGACCACGACCTGCTGTCCGCCCGCTGTCGAACGGAAATCCAACGCGTGATACGACTCCCAGATCAGATCTACATAGGAAGATCCGACCAAGGTGCCGGTCAGGTTCGACGGAACGGGCAGGTACTCCAGATCAAAATCCACGTTTTCCAGGGTATCTCCCGCGACCACGTCCACCCATCTGCTGGAGTCAAGGTATCCATAGGCACGGGCAGTGACCATTATGGTACCGGCGGGAATACCGGATAGGACATATTGACCATTACCGGCGGGATTCGTGGGAGTCAGACCAGCAAATACCTGGGCATTCTGAACGCTGCCGGGACCACCAAGAGATACGAATCCCGAGATGGCACCCGTGGCGAATTCCGAAGTGCGAGTAGTCATCAACGTGGCACGTTCCGCAATTAGAGTCGCCGCTGACGGTGCATATGCGTTGTCCACCAGAAGCTGCAGACCTATGGTTTCAGTGCTGTCTTCGATCCCGATGGTGGCAGAGGAAGGATCGCTGACTCTGGAATACTGGAACAGGATCTCGCCGTCGCCAGTGGGGGTCTGCCAGTACTGCGGATCCCGAAGAATAATCTGGAACGACTCGATCATGGAAGCCGGCGAGTACTGGGGGACGTTGTTCCATTCCACCACCCAGATATGGTCGGAGGAAAGATAAGCATAGGACATGGTGCCGCCATTCTGAGGCGACATGTCTTCCCAGAACGGCGCAATCATGGCGGGCGGTCCGTCGGAATTTGGAATTCCGGTGTTGGACCAATCGGTAATGGTGGTGTAGCCCATCGCAATCCAGCCGTTTCCGCAAATGGACACCGTGTCATAGGTCATACCATAGTAATTGAAATCGAAGGGCAGCGGAAATTGCTGGGTTTCGTCGTCCTGGGTCATCACGATCAGAGTCCCGGGACCCCCTTGATCAGGATCGATCTCGATCCATTCAAAGTCCGGAGCTAACGGAGAATAATCCAGATTTTCGTAGGCATAGTAGCCATAGGAATCGGGTCCGGTGGGCTCTGATTCGGTCGATTGCTGCAGGGCATAGGTCCGATACAACGTCTGTCCTTCAATCACAGCGACCTGGTCGGTTAACGACTGCCAACCGGGCGCCGACACTGAGATGGTGAATAGTGTGCCTGCCGGCAATTCCATTTCGAAATATCCGGTGACGTTCGAATACACCGGCGGCATGGGAGGCGACACTACGGCGATGGCAGCGCCGTCAATGGGTCCTCCCCATTCGTTGAGAATCCAACCGGCTAACGTCCCCATGTGAGAAAGAGGAAGGTCGAAATCGACTTCCAGAGTATCCGAAGGTGCAATCCATATCTGAGCTTGCCGGGTAAGGTACCCGAAAGCCGACGCCTGCAAGGTGAGATTGGTATCAGCCAGTACGGTGAGCTGATAGCGACCGGAATCGTTGGTCGTGGTGGATAGCGACGATCCCAGGACCGATACCTCTGCACCTGGGATCGGTAAAGCAGATACCGAATCGGTCACAGTACCCATGACAAGTCCCAGGTCGCCCATCACCGACAGCACGGCTTGCTCGATATCGACCATTCCAGCGCCATAGTAATTATCCTTGCCGGCAGTCCCGTTTTCGCGGGCGGTCGTCTGCAGAGCCTCCGAGCACTGTTCCGGAGTCAACAACGGATTGGCGGACAGCAGCAAGCACAGACAGCCGCCCACATGCGGAGTCGCCGCGCTGGTGCCGTTGAATCCGGAGGTGTATCCACCGCCCATCTGAGTGGTCAATACGTCGGTGGGAGCGCAGACGTCAGGCTTGAGCAACGCCATCTGGGCGCCGCTCTGGTATGGGTAATCGTTGTACTGGGGGGGCCAGGTTCCCTGGTACGGATAAGTGGGAGCCAATGCCAGTATGTCATCCAGGTACCAGGCGGACGGACCGATGGATGAGTAGTTCTTGATGACATGATTGGTGCCGTAGGCGCCCACCGCCACAATGGATGCGACTCCGCCGACTAACAACTGGTCGGGATGCAGCCAAGCGCTGGGAGAATTACCTGGCGTTGAAACGTTGAAAGGGATGGGATCAGTGCCTTGATTATCACCTTCGTTTCCGATGGAATTGGAATGCACCAAACCCGCCGCCAGCTCCATCTCGGTATTTTGCCGGAACACGGCGTAGTTCGGCTTGGGATTGTACCGCCACTTGTAGGATAGGGAGCTGGTGAGCACTCGGGCGCCGTTGTTCAGGGCATACTGCTGGGCTTCCCAATAGGCGCTTTCGCCGCCGCTGGAATTCTTGAGTACCATCAAGGTCGCGCCGGGCGCCACTCCGGTTTGCTCGCCGCCCAGTCCGGTCCCACAGACGATGCCGGCGGTACTGGTTCCGTGACCGTTGTTGTCCTGGACTTGATTATTATTGCTGTCAAAATTCCAGCCTCGGAAATCGTCGATATAGCCATTCTCGTCGTCATCGACTCCATTGATTTCGCTGGGATCGATGACCCCATTGCCGTTCAGGTCTTCGCCGGGATTGATCCAGATTCGATCCGCCAGATCCGGATGAGTGATATCGACGCCGGTGTCCAGGGTCCCAATAAGCACGCCCTGACCGGTGAAGCCAAGCGCCCACACCGCGGGAGCGTTGATGTCAGCCACACCCCACGCAATCTGATCCGGATCGTCGAGATGCCCATTCCCGGGCAAGGGGTCTCGAGTCCCGAGCCCTTCAACAGGATCAATGGTCTGTTCGACCGGGATGGGGAGGTTCAGGTCGAGGCTATGGATTTCCGGAAATCCCCTCCACAACTCGTCCACCAGATATGCTTTTACGTCCAGAATCATACCATTGCAGATCCACAGAATCGTCATTCTTCTGACTTCACCGGATCGGGATTTGGCATCCAGAAATTGCCGAATTCGGCTTTGATGCGTATTGGCAAATGACTTCAACTGTTCCACGACGAACTGCCGGCGGCTCGAAAACGTCATGCCGTCCACGACCGGCAATAGGTCATTCAAAGCGACCTGATCGCGCAGGATCAGATTCACGGACACCCATCCGTCCGGTCCGACGGATTGTATCTCGTGCCGTAACAACTCAGATATTCCCTCATTGGCAATCGCTGCCGTCGTGAGCAGCAGATATGTCAAGACGACTCTTGCGCACCGTTTCATGTTGACCTCTTCGGGTAATTCCACGTTGATTCCGTGAGTAGGACACGAAGGTTGAACTCGATAGTTATTTTGGAATTGTGTTGATAATGCTCGGGAAAGATATTATATTGGGAATCAGCAACGGAGGATAAGTTAGAACGTCTCTGCCCATAATGGATACACGCCTGACAGATATTTTACGAAATTTCAGCTCAAAAATCAAGAAGATTCTCACGACTCAAGAAATTAGTGCCGATGCGATTTGACAGATCTCATATAGGCTTAGTAGTCCTTTTGCTGGTCGCACTGACGATCCGGCTGGGGTATATTTGGGAGATTCGGAACGAGCCTCACACCTGGGCGCCGGCTGTAGATGCTGGTTTTCACGACCTATGGGCGAAACGAGTGGCGCAGGGCGACCTGGGCGATCTTCCGTTTTTCCGGGCGCCGTTGTATCCGTGGATGCTCGGCGTCACCTACGCGGTGTTTGGCGATTCTCCCTTCCCGCCCCGCATCCTGCAGGCGCTGCTCTCAACATTGACGGTGTGGTTTGTGTGGCGCATCGGGCGGCGATTGTTCAGTCCAACCGCGGGCTGGATTTCGGGGATCGCATATGCGCTGTGGGGGCTCTCGATCTACAAGACCGGAGAACTGTTGATCGAGACGCTGTTTATTTTCTTGTGCACGCTTGGATTGTGGCTGATCGTCAAATACTACCGCCACGGAAAATGGTGGCAGTGGGGGCTGATTGGTTTGGTATTGGGACTGTCAGCTATTGCCAGACCCAGCATCTTGATCTTTGTCCCGGTCCTGATCCTTGCCCTGTGGCTAAGAAGTGGGCGCGCGATAAATCGGCGCCTACGCCATATCCGCTGGCAGACGCCCTCGTCTGCCAGTTCCGTCACACGGGGGCGTGTGACGGCGAACGTTGTCGCTCTGTGTGTGGGTCTGATGATCCCCATTACTCCCATCACTTCAATGAATTGGATCGGCGGGAGACAGTTTGCGCTCATTGCCACTCAGGACGGGATCAATTTCTATATCGGGAATAATCCGGAAGCCACCGGCGCACATTCCATTTTGCCGGAGTTCGGCGAGACCTGGGAATTGTCAGACGCATTGAGTCTGGCGAATCGGGAAACGGGACGATTTTTGAACTCCGTGCAACTATCGCACTTCTTTTACGATAGGGCATTTAGGTGGATCCGGCACCATCCCCTGGATTGGCTGAGGCTGATGGTCAGGAAGGTACATTTGTTTGTCCAATATTTCGAGATCAGCAATAACCGGAACATCTATTTTTTCGCCGATCGATCACACATCTTGAGATACCTGATTTGGTTCGGATTCGGGATCATTGCACCCATTGGGATATTGGGAATGTTCGCCGCGTATAGAAACAGCCCGGAATCGCGGATTCTCACCTGGTTCGTCATCAGCTACAGCGCGGGGGTCATTGCATTTTTCATCACCGCCCGATTTCGGATGCCGGTGGTGCCTGCCTTGATTGTGTTTGGATCAGCCGTTCCTATCCAGGTGCATCGATGGTTCAAGGAGAAGCGATATCGAAACATCGGTATGATTTCAGTTGGGGCGGTGATTCTTATTTCGCTGTGCTGGTGGAATCCGTACGGATACTCTCGAAAACCGGACGCACAGGTGTATTTCAGTCTGGGGAATGCTTACCTCAAGCTGAAGCGCTTTGCCGAAGCGCGGGAGGAATACCGAACTGCCTTGAGATTGGACCCGGAATATGAGTGGGTACATCTCAATATCGGGGTCAGCTTCTGGCGGCAGGGCAATCCGACTGAAGCGGAGAAGGAATACCTGAGGGAATTGGAGCTGCATCCTCAGTCCGAGACTGCCATGAATAATTTGGGTGTAATTGCCAACGGCAAAGGGAATTATCCCGAGGCTGAAACATGGTTCCGGAAAGCGCTTGAGGTCGAACCATACTATGATGATGCTCGAGTGAATCTGGCGGAGACTCTATTTCAGCAGGGCTATGCCAGGGCAAACAACGGCGACTTCAAGGATGCGGCGCGCTTCTTTTCGGAGGCGGCGGATCTGGCGCCGTATCGAGCCATCTATCGCTACAATCTGGCAGTAATGCAGGCGGCAATCGGGAATCGAGATGATGCGAATCGCAATTGGGAATTGGCACACAGGATCGATGCGACTCTGCCGCCTCTGCCGGAGAATCAACCCATGACCCAAACCGCACCGGACTCCGTGCCGTAGAAGGACGCTGGATCACGCGGAGCTAACCCAATCTACGAGATCTGTTAAACGTGCCACCCCCCTTTCATTCCCCCCTCCAATAGTCGGGGGGAAGATGCCGACTTTGGGTTACGCGGGGCTAACCCAACCTACATGGTGCCGTCACACGCCCTCGTGTGACGGAACAACGTGATCTTGCTGGCAGACGAGGGCGTCTGCCAGCACATTTCAGTGTTGGGTTACGGGCGCGAGCCCCAATCCAACCTACCTATTGCTCACGGACATTTCGCCAATGCCTGAGTGCTTTCAATGACCGCTGGTGAGTGGAATCAATGCTTACCACGGTCTCAAGGGCTTGCCTGGCTCCTTCCTCATCCCCCAATTCCAGCTTCAACACCCCCAATCTGTACCACGCATCCGGATCTCTTGGACTCCAGGACACCGCGGATTGGAACGGGATCAAAGCTCGATATAGGCTCTCCGGAGAATATCGCCTGAGCCCGACTCTGGTCGCCAGAGCTGCCCATTTCGAGGAGTCCTCGATCAGACGGACATGCTCCACAACGGCAGGAGGGCGTTCCGCAGATTCCCAGGTCAACCGTTTTCCCACAGTAATGGGGGCATCGAGTTTGGCAATGGAAGCGGGGGACTCGGAACAGAAGGCGAAATGGGTCACGCCGTTGGTCTTCATATGAAACAGAACGTCCTCGAGTACTTCCGGTCGAGAGACCAGGAAGAAGCTGTGCTCGTCCCAGGCTCGCGCCACGTCCGCCGGAAACCACCACAGATCGGTCAGGATAATCCGCTCTTCCAGTGCCGAAACCCTGGAGGCGAGAACCGCATTCAGAGATTCCTGTCTCTCCAGAAGGGAGACACCACGTGCCTGGTGCACGACCGTCAGACCGACAAGCAACCAAGCAGCTATCTGGAAATACCCCCGCCTGCCGACGGGGGAAGCAGTTTGAGAGACCGCTATGGCAAGCAATGGGATGACGCCTAGCAGGATACGAGGACCAAAGTGGATACCTTTGCTGATCGGGGTGATCGCGATAACCAGAACAATTGACATCAGAATGGCGACGGACAACTTGCGAATCTCTGCCTGTTGTCTCATCTGAGGAATTGCGAAGATCGCCCAGGGACAAGTCCACAGGAGCCCTCCAGTGAACGCAGTCGCGGCTATGGGATGATCCAGATGCCATTCCAGAATGAGGAACATCAGATACGATCCGAGGATAAGCCCGAGACCGATGATCATCCATGCGTCATTTCCGCGGAAGCCGGAAGCCGAGGTGATTCGGCGTTTCAGCGGAACGACTGCCAATGCAATCCCCAGGATCATCGCAGCGTTCAACAGCAGATTCGTGGTGAGCCGAGGATTTGCGGAAAACAGCAGGATGGTCAAGGAATCCCACCGGGCGATAATCCATCCCAGGAAGCCGGTAGGCTCGGATGGAGAGCCGTACATTTTCCAGTTCTCGGAGAATTGCAGGGGCAAGAAGGAGCCTGTCCACCAGAAGTTGGTGGCGAGCCATAGCAGGGCGGCAGTCAGCAAACCGAATATCAGGGCAGTCCATCGTAGTCTTGAATTCCCACTCTCGCCGGGACTGCTTGAGTTCTTGCGACTCAGCGGAATGGACACAATTACCCAGGACACCGCGACAATCCAGCATTCCAGGCGAAACATCCCTCCTATACCAAGCAGCAATCCCGCGAAAAACTGCCGCCGCATCACAGAGGATTTGTAGGTTGGGTTAGCCTTGCGTAACCCAACATCCGGCTGAATCGTTTCGAAAGACAGCGCCACGCCAGCAGTGACGCAGAGCATTGCCAGGGTGTGTTCCCAAAGGGTCAGGGCGTAGAAAGCTAAGGGAGAGGCCAGGGCGACCAGAATCAGGGCGGTGGCAGAGGAATGACCCCCCTTCTCTTCCCCCCTACTACTATCGTAGGGGGGAATCCCAGACTCAGGCGTGAGATCGGACGACAGACCCCCCTTGTTTTCTCCCCTGCTGGCGTAGGGGGGAAGGAACACACGCCAGCAGATCAGTATTACGCCGATTGCTGCCAGCCACGGGATTACGGACGGGGTCCATTGACCTGCCAATTTCCATGTCAGAGAGCAAAGGACGACGAATAAGGGTGGGAAAACCGGGATGATCTTGTGGTCTTCGCGGTGGACGAAAGGCGGGGTCAGAGGGGTCGCTTCGTTCCAGGGATCAATCTCGGGATGGGAGATTGGAATGTCGAACGAACGGAAGGGATGGGAGACCTGATCCTTGATTATCAGATATTTCAAGCCGTTGTCCAGCGTCCAGAAGCCGTCATAAGGCATCACAAGGAGCAATATCAGATAGAGGGCGATCACGCCGGCGACGATGACGGTTCCGAATTTGGCGCGAAGGGAAAATGGCGGGCTTGACATACTCAGACCCCACGACCTATTCCGTGGTGCAGAGTGTCCCCACTCTGCACCCAACGATGCCTGGATTCCCGCCTTCGCGGGAATGACACGGAGGATGAAGACGCGCAGGGGGAGGATTTACCCGCCTGAGGCGGGCAAGCCCGGCGGCACAAGAATAACAGGCAGAGTATGGTCATGAGCACACGAAGGTCGGAAGCGGTTCCGACCTTCGTGGACAAATGTGATAGTTGCATACCGTCAGAACAAGTATGGCGTGAAGAACAAGGACAACATGATCGAGAACATGTCTCGTATCTGGTTATTCGAGTTATCCAGCGGGTAGAGCGGGAACGAGGTGAAGGCAGACCGGTACAGATAGTTGAACTCGCTGTTCAGCGCTATCTTGAATATTCCGCAAGGTTGAAGGTGGAATTGCGAGGCGGAATATGGATTGAACCTGTAATCGACCGACAAGGTATCGGTGGTCTCCCAGGGGTCGCCCACCGGATAGCTGACCTGGACGATATTGACCGCATTGTTTTGACCAGGGTCCTGGAAAATCCAGACGACTTCGCCCTCTGCTCCCTTGGTCACGTTTTCCACCCGGTACACGTCGATTATGCCAGCATTGTCGGTACGGATGAAGCAGCCGGTGTTGGTGGGATTAGACCATCCGGAGGTGCTATCGATTACCGAGCTGTTCTCGCCTACTACGGAATCCTGGGAGCTGGTGAAGATGGAGTTGAAGTAGTAGGTGGTGAACGTGTAGTTGTAGAACGATACGGAAGATGAGATTCTGCGGGACAGTCCGTCCACTTCCGACACAGCGGGCACTTGCGGGAACGGAGGCGGGGGGAGCTTAGTAGTATCGACACTCAGCACCGGGAAATCGGGCGATGCCGGGAAAGCACCTATGAATTCGATAGCGTCCAGGGGGGGCCAGTTACCGGCAGTTCCGCCGCTCAGACCGAAATAGTTGACCAGTATGTCCGGCATTATCGACTGCGGGACATTGCCCGCAATTGTTCCGAAGGAACCGACCAGCAGTCTGCGACCGATAATCCAGACGTTTCCGCCGACGTCCATGTAGTCGGAGAAGATCTCGTTGCGGTAATTCAATGCATCGGACTGACCTCCGCTGTTTTCCCGATCCTCATCGTACATGATGACCAATTTGTAGTGATGGATCAGGCTATATGGCAGCGGATTATTGAGGTCGGAATTGTCCCAAAACATCACGTCGGTGCCGTCCATGGTGAATCGGGCTTCGGGAACAATCTGCTCTTGAGGGATACTATTGAGCAAATTCGTGTAGAATACATTGATGGAATCGCCGTTCCAGTTCCCTAATCCCGAATTCTTGGTCTCATCGTACATCAGGATATGGCGCGCTTCGTCGGGATTCACCAGTGCGGGTCTGATGACGTAGAAGGAAATGTGTCCTGGCTCATGGCTCACAGTATAGCCGTCGTCTCTTGCCCAGACGTAGAGAGTGTACCAACCGGTTTGGAGATCGAAAATGGTCAGGTTCTTGGTGTCCTCGAACTCGTCGGTTGGCAACGACCACCTCTCGATCAGGGTGCTGTCGTCATCTACCAGCATGTAATGGAACTGCAAGGGGATGATATTCAATTCGCGGTCGTCCGGATCGCTCGATTTCCACACGAAACCGATTCCTCCCCAATTGGTGGAAGTCGTGTCGATCACAAACAGGGTATCCGTTACCGTGTTCGACGTGGAGAAGCTGTCGTCGGGCCACTCTTCCCATTTGATCACCGGGGTATAGGGCGCCTGGTTGGTGCGATAGTAGGTCCGGATGTGCTGGCTGGGATCGAACACGGAATGCAAGCCATCATCATCGGTGGATCGAACAAAGAAGGTGTGCTCGGTGGTGTCTCCTTCTTGAGTCAGGAGGTAGATGGTCGCTTCGGTAGCGGCAGTGTCCACCCAGCGAGACGGATCCACATTCTGAATGAAGGCCACTGCAGAGTCCCGGGAAGCCTGGGTGGTGTCATCGATATAGGAATAGTATTCGACGAAACCATCGGGGTCGTCGCCGATCCAATAGACGATGGGCGCATAGTTGAAAGTATCTCCATTCACCGGCACGTTCACAAATCGCACGGTGGGTGGTTGATTCTCGAGGAGATCGCCTTCCATCTTGCCGCAGCCGTTCCAGGAGATAATGCCGGCAAAGGCAACCACTAATGCGCCGATGATGATCAGTTTGGGATTCATGCGTCATATCCTCCAAGCAGTCCGAAAGCTTTCGGATGGGAAATCGAGCCACTCTTGAGGCTTACACCTCACGGATAGTTAGAACAGAGAGCGGAACTGGTACGCCAGGGTGAATCGATGGAGATTCCCTAAGAATCCATACGACGTGAAGGCATAATCCACTCTGAGTCCGATGTTGTCGAATTTCAAGCCGCCGCCGACGGAAGCTCCATGCAGGCTGATGCCTCCGTTCTCATCGATGACGGGATATTCGACGTATGGGTCTTCGTTAATGTCCTGAGTGAACTGCTGGTCGGGATCGACGGCTGCCTGGTAGTCCTCCCAGGAGCTGCGCTTCCAGCCATTGACCTTTTTCCCGACTCTAAGGAATGCCAGATTCCGGAAGCCGTATTCCAGACCGATGGCAATCTGCTCCAGGTTGTCGTTAGGATGGCTGCCTTCCAGGGCTACGGTGAGGCGGTGTTCGGGACCGTTCAATGCGGGAACAGCGGCGCCGAATTTGAAGTTGATTGGGAGCGGAAACGGCGAGCTGACGAAATTCATGTCGGGACCGAAATTGGAGATCGACATGGCAATGCTCAAACCTTTCCAGCCGGTGTCATAGAAAGTCCCGACGTCAGCCGCCCAGCCGCTGGCGCTCTCGTCGGCTAAGGTCTCGTTAACGAATTTGACGGTTCCTCCGACGGAGAATTTGTCCGTCAGCCGTTGAGAATAGGTCACTCCCGCGGCGAAATCGGTGGCGGTGAAGGTTTCTCCGGTGCCATTGGGCGCGACCGGCGTGGTCACATCCATTTCGTCGGTGGTCAAGTAAGTGACCGACACCGCTATGGCGGCATTCAACTGAGGCAAAGGCTGCGCGGCTGCTATGAAGCCGTAATTGATGTCCGCCGGCAGAGTAACCAGAGAAATCATGGCGTCGCCATGGGTCAACCGCACCAGGCCGGCAGGATTGTAGTACACGGCTGCCACGTCATCGGCCACGCCGATGAATGCCTCCCCCATCGCGACTGCCCTGGCGCTGGGACCGATTTTCAAGAACTGCATGCCGGTAGTCCCGACCTTCGCTTGACCAAACACCACGATCGGAACGCACACTGTCATCACAATCAGCACGGGGAGAATCCGTTTCATGGGACGACCTCCATATCTTAAATCCGAAATTCGAAACGAAGTATCCGGTGCAGAGTGGGGACACTCTGCATCACGGAACTGACCTCACTGGCAGACGAGGGCGTCTGCCAGCACATCCTATGCGCTGAGTTACGCAAGACTAATCCGCCGTAAGCGGACAAGCCCAATCCAAAAGAACCACTCCCCTTTTCTTCCCCCCTCCAATAGGCGGGGGGAATTCCCATATCATCTAATAACTACAAACTTCCCGACTTTGATGTCGCCGTTGTGTTGTGGAGTCCGGTCCTCGACGCTGAACATGTAAATCCCGGACACGATTTGCTGCCGGTTTCGGTTATTCAGGTCCCACCTTTCGGAATATTCGCTGACCCAGCCGAGGTTGCGGTCCCCTTCAATGTTGTGCGGAATTACAGCCACCAAATCGCCCGCCAAGGTGAAGATCCGAATCAAACATTGCCGCGGGAGATTAATGAATTCCAGCCGGCGGTCGGTTTGGGGGAAGAAATCAGGGGTGCCGTCATCCTGATTTTCCCAGCGCAGACCATTGCTATAGGAGCGGCGGTAATCTTCAATGGCTCGGTACGGATTGGGGACAGCTCGGACCGGCAAATCGGGATCACCGGAGGGCGCGATGTACACCGAGTTGGCGGTTTGCGCCGTTGCCAGCGGTTCGGTACCGGTGCGTGGGTCACCGAAGTCATAGGCGGTAACGCTGTACCAGCGCGGGAACAACGGAGCCACATTCTGGAACCGGAATTCGTAGGTGGAATCGTCCACCTGAATAGCGGCAAATCCTGTATTGTTGCCGTAGGGTCGGCGTGGATACGTGACGCCCTCGATCAAGGTATCAGGGGGCGCGACTCCCGGCGGACGAGGATCAGGAAAAGACACCAGCGAGTCGGTTGCGCTCATATAGGCGTAATCGACGCGATCAAGGTCTGCCAACAGAGAGAAGCTGCCCTCAAAATTGGAATTGCCCACGTAGATGCGATAACCTTCGAAATCTTGAATCCTCGAGAACGGATCGCGATAGAACGGGTCTTCACTCGGCATGGTGGACCACCGGATAACGATCTCGCCTTCCCGAACTTCGTAGCCCAGACCGCCGACGTTCTCCGTATTGGGATACGGATGCTGCAAGGCGGGAATTGGCGGCGGAGGCGGACCGGTGAAGTCAGGAATCCCGTCGCCGGCGTCAAGCAAGCCGTTGTTCGCCATCCAGCCCATATCCCAGGATCCGTATTCGGACACGACTCTCGGCAATTCGTCACCAACCAGGTACATGCTGTCATTCATGATGCCGTCTTCCTCAGTCTGGAGACGTCCGTCCCGCTCGCTGTCGTCCTCATCGGGACCGGTGTACCAGCCCATGGGTCGTTGCCATTGGGTGTTCTGGAAGTAGGTCACAAAGACGCTGTCCTCGCCGGGAAGTAATTCCGCGTACAATTGGTCGCGACCGACGTCCTCGCCAAACCACCCGTCTCCGTCCGAATCCACCATGTCGTTGTCGTACACCCGGGCTGCCCAGTTTGCGTTGTAACGCAGGTCGGCGAAACTGAACTTGTCAGGCTCGATAATCTCGCAAGATGTCTGGGGATTGTTAAAATCGTGGAAATTCTGACCGGCGACGTAAGCGATGGTCATATTGAATTTCTCGCCCGGATTCAAGCGGTAAATGCGGCGTCCGGATTCGTCGATATGGTCAAAGATACCCAGAGGTCCCCAGGAAAGCAGATAACGGGTATCGTACCCATTGGCAAGGTCTGTGGCGTTATCCGCGTCCGGAGTCTGCCAAGGCTGGGTTTCGACCAAGACTCCTTCATTGTTGTAAACGAGCTGCGGATGAGAGGAGATATAGTCGGGATCGTCCACCCAGACCTGGTCATAATCGAATTCGCGGTTGGAGAGAGCCTGGTACTTGTGTTGGTCGCCTTCCGGGGTGCCGTAGAGGGTCGTCCATTCCCATCCGGCGCTGTCGGCATAGGCAAACCAGGCTGGACCAAAATCCAACGGCACACTGCCATTGGAGATCCACCAATTGAAAGACGTCTTCAGTCGAGGATTGGGACCACGGACTACGCGAGTGCCCGTCACGTCAGGACTGGTGAAGTCGGATCCGGAGCACTCCTCATAGGGTCGACCGTCATTGTCCGCGATCCAGGCGATATTGATGATACTGGAGTCCGGTTCGCCATTGGGTCGCACGAAGTAATAGTACTGCTGGAAACCGCAGATATCGTCCTGGTGCCAATCGGGCTGCTCACCTTCCCAGCCGACATCGGCGTCCACGTACAGACCCACATACAGGTTTTTCAAATAGTTATTGGCTATGTTCTCGATCTGATAGTCGATGATAATGAAGTCACGGGCGAAGTTCTGGGACCAGGCATAGGATTTCTGGGTGACTTTCAAACCCAACGGAAAATGGACACCGTCGGTGGGATCATTGCGCACCCAGAAGGTTTCTCGCAGGGTGTCGGCGTAAGCAGCGATGAAGTCCTGTTCCGAAACTGCAAGAGAATCGGTGACATAGACGCCCAGACGGTTATAGGCATTGGGTCGAGTGGAACGTTCGGTGATCCCATCGCTGGCGGATTCGCCGGGATAGAATTCGTTGACGGAAGGATTTTGCCAACCATCGGTACCGACCGAGACCCGGGGGAATTCGTATCCTTCCTCCTGGACTAAGGCACCAAGCCAGAGGGCTGCTTGAAACAGGTATTGAACGTGGGAACCTCCCGGGAACTCGCATTGGGGAGCCCAGGTGCCGGGAAATTCCGGATCCTCGAGCGCCCGGCTGTCACTGGGGGCGTAGTTTCCGAGGAAACCATAATTGGTGACAGTCAGCCACATATTTCCCGCGCGATGGGTCCGATTCTGGATGTTGGGATTGGCAACAGAGGGACGAACGGGTCCCTTGAGAGGTCCGGGTTCCTGTCTCGCGAAACCGCCCGTGGTCAGGAAGATCATCAGGATCGTCATGACCGCGAGTGCGGCTGCGCCCGAGATTCCACGATGTGACAGGTTCGCGCACGTTCTCGTCATTTTGATGCTCGACGTTACCAATTGATGGGTGAATGCAATATGCTAGACCAATCCGCCACAGGATGCAATCCCCTCAGCGGCGGACAAGCCCAACCGATAAGAACCACCCCCCTTTTCTTCCCCCCTCCAATAGGCGGGGGGAATCCTCGGGAATTGTTGGGTCAAGAGCACGAGCCCTAATCCAACCTACAAGACTGACCTCACTGGCAGACGAGGGCGTCTGCCAGCACATCCTATGCGCTGAGTTACGCAAGCCCTCAAGGGCAAGCGGAAATGTTGGGTTACGCAAGGCTAATCCGCCGTGGGCGGACAATCCCAACCTACCGACTACCAATCTACCGGATGATGACGAATTTTCCCACCTGGATATTGCCATCATTTTGCGGGGTCTTGTCTTCCACGCTGAAGAGGTAGATACCGGCAACCACCTGTTGACGGTTGCGGTTATTCAAATCCCAGGACTCGGAATACTCGCTGACCCAGCCGATATTGCCATCTCCCACGACATTATGAGGAATAATATCGACCAGATCGCCCGCAAGAGTGAAGACGCGGATAACGCACTGCCGGGGAAGATTGATGAATTCCAGGCGTCGGTCGGTTTGGGGGAAGAAATCCGGAGTTCCGTCATCCTGGTTTTCCCATCGCAAGCCGTTGGCGTAAGAACGACGGTAGTCTTCGTAGGCGCGATAAGGATTCGGCACGGCACGAACGGGCAGATTGGGGTCCCCGGACGGTGCGATGTAGACGGAATTGGCAGTCTGGGCGGTGGACAGCGGTTCGGTCCCGGTGCGAGGATCACCGAAATCATATGCGACGATGCTATACCACCGAGGGAACATGGGTGACACATTCCGGAATATGAATTCGTAGGTCGAATCGTTGACCTGGATGGTCCCGAAGCCCGAATTTTGACCGTAGGCACGACGATGGTAAGTGACTGCTTCGATCACCGTGTCGGGAGGGGCGTATCCTTCGCCGGTTCCTGCAGGGCGCGGGTCAGGAAATGATACCAGAGAATCGGTTTCGCTGAAATAGGCGTAGTCCACTCTATCGAAATCCGCCACCAAAGAGAACTGCTCCTCCAGATTGGAATTTCCTACATATACGCGATAGCCTTCGAAATCCTGGACCCGGGAGAACGGATCCCGATAGTCCGGATCCTCGCTGGGCATAGTGGACCAGCGAATGACTACTTCGTTCTCGCGAACCTCATAGCCGAGACCACCCACATTTTCGGTGTTGGGATAGGGATGCTGCAAGGCGGGAATGGGCGGCGGAGGCGGACCGGTGAAGTCAGGAATTCCATCGCCCTGGTCGAGAATGTTGTTGTTGGTCATCCACCCCATATCCCACCTGCCGTAGTCCAGAACGACTTCGGGGATTTCGATGCCGATCAGATACATGCTGTCCGGAATGATAATATCTTCGTTGGGCTGTAATCGCCCGTCCTGTTCGGTGCCGTCGGCATCGGGACCGGTGTACCATCCCATCGATCTTTCCCAGGAAGTTCCCGCGAAGTAGATGACATAAGCGCTGTCGATCCCAGGTTCCAACCTGGCATACAGTTGGTCAGTTCCGGTGTCTTCGCCGAAATAGCCGTCACCGTCGGTGTCCACCATGGGATTATCGTACACACGGGCTGCCCAGGCGGAATTGTAGCGAAAATCCGCGAAGTTGAATTTCGTCGGATCAATATCCTCGTTACCGATCTGAGGATTATTGAAATCGTGGAAGTTCTCCCCAGCGACGAAGGCGAGGGTCATATTGAATTTCTCACCCGGATTTAGACGATAGATGCGGCGTCCAGATTCGTCGATGTGGTCGAAGATGCCCAGAGGTCCCCACGACAAGAGGTACCGAGTATCGTACCCGTTAGCCAGGTCATTAGGATCATTGGCATCAGGTTCCAACCAGGATTCCTCTTCAACGAGGTTTCCCAGGTCGTCGTAGAAGCGTTGCGGATGGTCGGAAATCCAGCCTGGCTCGTCCACGTACACCTGGTCATAATCGAATTCTCGGTTGGACAATACCTGGTATTTGCGCTGGTCGCCCTCCTGAGTACCGTAGAGTTCCATCCATTCGTACCCGGCACTGTCGGCGTAAGCCTCCCAGCACGGACCAAAGTCCAACTGGACATTGCCATTGGAGATCCACCAGTTGAAAGAAGTGGAAAGTCTGGGATTGGGGGCACGGACGACCCGGACGCCGGTTACATCGGGAGAAGTGAAGTCGGAGCCGGATGCGACGTCGTAGGGTCTGCCATCGTTGTCGGCGATCCACGCCACGTTGATGACGGTGGAGTCGGGCTCGCCGTTGGGGCGCTCAAAATAGTAATATTGTTGGAAACCGCAGACGTCGTCCTGGTGCCAGTCAGGTTGCTCGCCTTCCCAGCCCACATCGGCATCCACATACAAGCCTACATACACGTTTTTCAGGAAATTGGCGGCGATGTTTTCGATTTGGTAGTCGATCAGAATGAAGTCTCGGGCGAAAGATTGAGACCAAGCGTAGGAGCGGTGGGAAATCTTGATCCCCAACGGGACATGCGGACCATCGGTGGGGTCGCTCTCCACCCAGAAGGATTCCCGCAAGGTATCGGTGTATGCCAACACGAAATCCTGTTCCGAAACGGCATTGGTGTCGCTAACCAACACGCCGAAGCAGTTCCGATAATTGGGTCGGGTGGAGCGTTCGACGATACCGTCGGCGTCTGACTCGCCCGGATACATTTCGTTGGCGTTGAACCAGCCTTCATTCCCGCATGACACGCGGGGATATTCAAAGCCTTGCTCTTGAATCAAAGCTCCGATCCAGATGGAGCCTTGAAACAGGTACTGGACATGGGAACCGCCCGGGAATTCCAATTGAGGCGCCCAGGTGCCGGGGAAACATGGATCTTCAACGGCTCCCGATCCTCCAGGTGTGTCATTGCCCAGATAGCCCCAGTTATGGACAGTCAGCCACATGTTTCCAGCCCGGTGACTACGGTTCTGGATATTGGGATTGGCGATGTCGATGCGAATGGGACCCTTGCCCGGTAGATCGTACGCGGGTCGACTGAAGGCGGTTGAAGCCAACGCGACCAGGAGGAGCGCCGTTCCGACCGATTTTGAATTGCGAATTCCGAATGCTGAAAGTACGTCCATTTTCCTGAGTTTCCCTGTATTGAGCTTCTCCATCGCAGAGAGCAGTATGGGTGCAGGTCAGAGCGCCTGATGTCCCGGATACGCCCGGCAGGTGCAAGTCCGGCGCTGCATTACTCTACCAATTCCCTTCCGGACCGCCATAGGCTCCCATGTCATTTCGGCTGCCGTCGGCGTCATTGTATGCAGGATCGGGATTCCCCTGATTGACGCAGGGGGACGAAGCCGTCAGATGGAAGTTGTATCCGCCCTGATCCACGAAACCGGGATCGCCGGAAATATCGCCGACGCCGGGCTGGCAATCAGAGTAGTTACTACCCGTGGAATCCGGCGTCATCAAGTAGTTATTCCACACGTCGTTGTACGAAATGGGCGGCACCGAAGAGTATTGACACCTGATGCCGTATTTTTGGTTATTCGTGACGATGTTATTCATCAAGACCGGACTACTGTTCCACTGGCAGTACACGCCATAGTAGCCATTTCCAAAAATGGTATTATTGACGATGGTGGCGTCCGACTGGTAAATGCATTCGATGCCGGAGGTTCCATTGCCGTAGATCACGCAATTGCTTATCACCGGCGCACAATAGTAGTTCAAGGAAATTCCTCGTCCTTCGGCGCCGGAAATGATGGATCTGGAAATCTCGGCGTCTGACGATTCTACGCTATCCAATGATATGCACGCCAGCCCCGCTCCCCAAAATTGGCAGTCTTGAATCGTGGCATTAGCTGTTTGCCCATGTACGAACAACCCGTATTCGTCCATTTCCTGGAATACTACATGGTCGAAAGCGATCTCGGTCGAGTCTAACGTAACGGCTTTGCCATGGTCGATATCGCAGTAGGAGATCACGGATCCCTCCGATCCGGGCATGAAGCGCAGATAGGTCCAATAGCCACGCGGAGGACTGATTTGATTAGTAGTGATCACCACATGGTCGCCCGCCGAACCATTTGCCAACAACGTGCCGTACACTGCGAATTCGTACTGCCCTTCAAACCGGATCACGACACCGGCTTCAATGGTCAAGGAATTTCCAGCGGGAACGAAGGCATCGCAGGTGATTCGGAACGGGCTATTGGCAAGGGACAAGGTCCCTGAGGTGGCTTTCCGGATGTTGCTGGCGTCGATCGGGTAGTAGAACACTCCCAGGTCGGCAGTTGTCCCGTCAGGATCGTCAGGCGAGTCAGTGTCCCCGGCGTTGATGCAAGGACTGCACGAGTGCAGAACAAATTCCCCCTCGGTCACGAATTGTGGATTCAAGGAGATATTGTAGAACACGTCGCAGGAATCGAGGTTGACGTTCAAGATGGAATCCACGCCTACGAATTCCGGTGTACCGACCCAGTCTCTGGAATGGTTGTTCCAGCAATCGTTGTACTCGATGACAGGGGCAGAGTCGAAGCACAGAATTCCGTTGTCATCGTTTTGGATGATTACATTGTGAGTGATGTTCGGGCTTGAATTCTCCGCGATGTAGATGCCGTTGTAGCCGTTCTTGTATATCACGCAATGATCGATGATGGGATCCGCTCCACCGACCACGGAAATTGCGCCACGATAGGCATAGTATGGCATGGTAGTATCGTACGAGGCACCGTACTCCACGATGCAGAACGCCATGTGACTCTGGTCAGAAGGATTGGTGAAGATGATATTGCGCCAGTCCCCGAAGTCGGGATTTGAGCTATTGGAAGTGAAGGTGATGGGGGCGGAAGTGGTGCCCACGGCTTGGAGATTCCCTTCCACTTTCAACCAGTGCAGCCCGCCGAATCGGATTTCCACCCCTGGTTCGACGGTGACGGTCGCTCCCTGCAGGACTCTGATGGTATCCGTGACCAGATAGGGACTTTCAGCCACTGTCAGTGTTCGGGTGGTGAGATCCTCAGACAGAATGGTGAAGTCCTGCGAGGTACCGGGAGGAGTCTCATCACTCTGGCTGCAACCCAGGATCACGACAAGCGGCAGGATCAAGATAAGAATTTTGAATGTTGAGTGTTGAATGTTGAATTCGAATCTCATAACGGCTCCATGGGAAGAAGATTCCGATTTATCACCTGGCTCTCAGCTGCGAACACTCGATCAGCCTGCTGAGGCAGTCCAACCTCTCGAATCCGCACCGAACGTCGAAGACATCAGAAGGACAGGGCTAACCTGAAGATGATGTTCCGCGGCGGACTATAGTTGCGCGGATTATGGTCGTACAGGGTTCCGAAGCTCCAGTTTTTAGTCTTGGGATCGTTCGGATCGATGTCCCTGTCCTCTGGATTCTCCGGATTGGTGCTGTCGTAGGCAGTGCCGGTTTCGGCGTAGATGCCGCGGACATTGTGCTTGTTGAACAGGTTATTAACGTCCACGCCCAGGATCAGCCGCAGCGATTGAGCCTGCCCTTCGCCATCCGTGCCATATTTGATCCGGAAATACTTCTCGAAGCGGAGATCGGTGGTTTCGGTCCAGGGCGTACGCGCCGAATTCACCGGAATCAGATTCGCGGATAGTCCGGTAGTGTAGGTGGACGGGGTATAGGGGCGACCGGATCCGAATTCCCATTGCAAGGTCAACAGCCAGTCGTCGGGCCACCACAAGCCGAGCCAGCGAGGACGCTCCGAAGCTTTTTGCACCTGCGGCACCTGGAACGTGACCCAGGATGTGATCTTGTGGGTCTCGTCCCAATCCAGAGGGTGCTCGTCGGTATTGACCGGCACGTTATTCAACCGAGCCACGATGCCGGCGGTCTCGGATGACGCTTTTCCAAACGCATATGAGAAGTCGTAATTCCAGCTCATCGACCAGTACTTGCTGTATATCTTTTCCAGGGTGATTTCGACACCGCGGACTCGACCATAGTCCAGGTTGAAGTAGCGGTCGATGGTGATGGGTCCGAAGCGTTCAGGCACCGTGGAAATCAGGTTGTAGATGTCGCGATAATACCCGGCGACATCGACCACCCAATTCTTGGCGACCTGGGTATTGACACCCAGCTCATACTGCACGGTTTTCTCGTACTCCAGATTGGGATTTCCGACCACGGACGCCGAAGTAATGCTGGCGGTGGCGGATCGGTAGAAGTACTGGAAATCGGGCGCCTGATAGAAATGCCCGTAGTTGAAGTACAGCTTCGCGGTTTCGGTGATGGGATGCGAAATACCAAGCCGGGGGCTGATTTTGTAAGTGCCTCGATTGGCGAGCAATGCCCCGGGCTGCTGCGCTTCCACCTGGGTCCGCGACTGCTCGATCAACCAGGGATCATGGAACACAAAATCCCACCGGAGACCGGCATTCACAATCAATCCTTCGAATTCCATCTTGTCCTGAGCGTACAGCGATCCTTCCCAGGGGCGATGGTTGTAGAAGTCCCTCAGGTCGCCGCGATCGGGGAACGGGCTGCCCGGAGGAAGAGGTACATCGGGATTGTTGTACAACTGGTCAGGATGCTCGATTTGCTGCATCGTCAAATCGCGGTAATTCAACTCCATACCAGTCTGAAATTCGTGGAATTGATTCAACTGGCTGGTAAGATCGAATGCAAAGCTGTATTCGTCCGAATTCCGCTCCTGATAGAGCGCGGATTCGTCCCACTGCCCGGGATTCAGGAATCCGTCCTGCTTCACGAAGTCGCAGACGCCGTTGTGGTTGTAATCGGTGAAGGATTCTTCTCCTTCATCCCACTGGAAGTTGAACCAGTCGAAT